>Ga0180432_10008123_pt1 | contig 13167 bp, 5 predicted proteins | sample SS_ome_10_FD_132414 | JGI IMG/M metagenome (GOLD analysis project Ga0180432, IMG submission 132414) | Hypersaline lake sediment archaeal communities from the Salton Sea, California, USA - SS_1_MS_2 metaG | ecosystem: Environmental > Aquatic > Non-marine Saline and Alkaline > Hypersaline >...
AAAAGTGCGTACTGGCGTATTCGGGCGGGCTGGACACCTCCGCCATGGTCCCCTGGCTCAAGGAGCAGGGCTACGAGGTGCACGCCGTCCTGGTGGACGTGGGGCAGGACGAGGACCTGGCCGCCGCCTGCCAGAAGGCCCTGCGCTACGGGGCGGCCTCGGCGGTGGTCCGCGACGCCAGGCCCGCCATGTTCGAGCAGGTCATCCCCCTGGCCGTCGGGCTGGGGGCCACCTACGAGGGCACCTACCGCCTGGGCACCGCCCTGGCCCGGCCCTTCATCGCCGTCGAGCAGGTCAGGATCGCCCGGGCCCTGGGCGGAGCCACCCTCATCCACGGGGCCACCGGCAAGGGCAACGACCAGATCCGCTTCGAGTTCGCCTACCGCTCGCTGGCTCCGGAGTGCCCCGTTGTGGCACCCTGGAAGACCTGGGAGTTCGGCGGCCGGGTGGACCTGATCAACTACCTGCGGAGCCGCGGCTTCGACGACGACTACGTGGTCCAGAAGGACTACAGCCTGGACGAGAACTGCTGGCACCTCAGCGTGGAGGGCGGCCCGCTGGAGGACCCCGACGCGGTGGTGAACGTGCCGGAGATCCTGCACGCGGTGGACGGGCGCTTCGCCTGGTCCGGCCGGGAGCAGCCGGGCCCCGACACCGTGGAGGTCGAGTTCCAGGCCGGCGTGCCCGTGGCCCTGAACGGGCAGAAGACGGGCCTCCAGCAGTTGGTCGGTCAGCTCAACCGGCAGTACCGCACCGCCGACTGGGGCTGGGACCTGATCATCGAGAACCGCTTCACGGGCATCAAGTCGCGGGGCATCTACATCAACCCGGCGGCCAGGCTGCTGCACCTGGCGGTGGACAGCCTGGCCCGGACCTGCCTGAACAAGCCCTGCTACGACCGCTACGCCGCGCTGGGGCAGGAGTACGCCACGCTGCTGTACCGGGGCGAGTACTTCTCCGACCAGCGGCTGGTGACCGAGGCGGCCGGGCGGGCGGCCATGCAGCAGCTCAACGGCACGGTCACCGTGCAACTGGCCCCCACGCCCTACGTCGCCCGGATCGCCAACGCCCGGTCGATGTTCACCAAGGAGATGGCCACCTTCGAGAAGAGCGAGTACGCCCACCAGGACGCGGCGGGATTCATCCGTCTGAACTGGCTGTCGAACATCGGCAAGCCCTTCGCAGGGGAGAGCTATGGCGGCACTGTGGAAGCAGCAGGTTCCGCTGCACCCGACGTTTGTCCCACTCAACCGTTGCCTGGAGGAGGACTGGTTTCTTCTTCCCTTTGAGCTGCGGCTCCAGCGGGCCCACGCCCGGGCCCTGGAGGCGGCGGGCGTGCTGACCGCGGCCGAGCGGGCGGCCCTCGACGAGGCCGTTCAGCAGACCGAGCAGGAGTTCGGGCAGGCGCCCTGCCCGAAATCCGAGGCCGAGGACCTGCACACCTGGGTCGAGGCCCGGCTCACCGAGCTGGCCGGTGACGCCGGGCGCAAGATCCACACCGCCCGCTCGCGCAACGACCAGGTCGCCACCCTCCTGAAGATGTACGTTCGCGACGCCGGGGACCGCCTGGCGAACGACCTCCGGGCGCTGGTCGGCGCCTTCTGCCGGCAGGCCCGGCGCTGGGCCGACCTGGCCTTCCCGCTCCAGACCCACCAGCAGTTCGCCGCCCCCGGCAGCGCCGGGTTCTGGGCCCTCCGCTACGCGGTCGCCTTCGACCGCGTGCGCACCCGACTGGTACGAGCGCAGGACGACTGGCGGCGGTACTGTCCGCTGGGAAGCGGCGCCGTCGCCGGCTCGTCCGTTCCGCTCGACCGGGGCATCCAGGCGGACGAACTCGGCTTCGCCGAGCCGTCGCTCAACGCCCTGGATTCGACCTCCACCCGCGACGAGTGCTTCGAGCTGCTGGGCATCGCCACCCAGTTCGCCCTGCACCTGCAGTCGCTGGCCACCGACGTCGTGGTCTTCACCCAGACGCCGCTGGCCTGGACCCGCTACCCCGCCGAGTTCGCCACCGGCTCGTCCATGATGCCCAACAAGGTCAACCCCGACGCCATGGAGCTGCTCCGCGGCGAGTGCAACGCGGTGCTCGGCGCCCAGGCCGAGCTGGTCTCGATCCTCAAGGGCCTGCCCAGCGGGTACAACCGCGACCTGCAGTGCGTCAAGCCGGTCGTCCGCCGCGGGGCCGAGACGCTGCACGCGGTGGCGCAGATGGCGGCGGCCTTCGTGGACCGCCTGGACTTCGACCGCGAGCGCCTGGCGGCCTCGCTCGGGCAGGGAGCGGTCGGCGCGACCCTGCGCATGGAGGAAAAGGTGACCGCCGGCCTGCCGCTGCGCGACGCCCACCACGCCGTCGCCGACGAGGTGGCCGCCGCCAACGATCCCGCCGCCCCGGTCATCGATTCCCCCCTGGAACGCTACCGGACCGCCGGCAGCACCAACCCCGACGAGGTCCGCCGCATCGCCACGGAGTTGCTGGCCTCGATCGATTAGTCCGTTGTCCCTTGTCCGTGGTCAGTTGTCCGTGGTGTCGGGTGACATCTGGCGCATGTCCGGCACCATGGTGATCCGCGAACACCCCCCGATCAGAACCGCGAGCGTAAGCGAGCGGCCACCTGACCAGTACCGCGATCCCAAAGCGTCGCAAGAACGCCAACCCGAGCGGGTGGTCGGTCAAGGGCGCACCAAGCGCGACGACCCCGGGCACGCCAGCACCGGCCCCGCAGTCGATTCGATGCAGTCTGGGCGGGCGGTGGGGTGACGGCATCCCGCCGGTCACGCTGTCTGCCGCTCCCTGACGGTCGCGGTTCTGCTTGCCGCGGCGGCCGCGCATGCAGACGCGGTGCTGTCCGGAGGCCGAATCGCTCACCGGATCACCACCGGTCACGCCTTGAACGACCGGCGCCGCATTCGCCTCACGCCGCCCAAGCCGTCGCCGGCCCCTACGGGCAGTCCGGGGCGGTGTTGCCGAAGCGGGGCTTGATGGAGGAGGCGTCGACCGAGCTGACGGTTCCGCTGGCGTCGATGTCGTAGAGGAAGAAGGTCGCGTCGGCGGGCGTTCCGAAGTACGGCTTGATGGAGGAGGCGTCGACGCTGCTGACCGTTCCGCTGCGGTCGACGTCGCCGGCCAGGGTGCGGACGGCCAGGGTGACGTCGGCCGGCTGGCCGTAGGCGCTGGTCATGCCGGCCAGCCCGATCGTGCAGCAGTCCCGGTCCGGCAGGGCAGGCTCGAAGGCCAGAACCACGACGCTCCGGCCACAGCCCTCCGCATCCTCCAGTTCGGCGGCCACCGCACCGCTGTACGCGGAAACGGCGCAGCTCACCTGCACGTGGTCGGCGGTGACCGTGGCCGGATCCGCCGAGACGTTCATCCCCACCACCACCTCCCGCACGCCGCCGAGCCGCGGCTCGATGGACGCCGTCCCCGGCTCACCCAGCAGGTCCAGGCAGAACGCCCCCGCCTCGCCGTGTGAGAACAAACTGCACGCGCTCACCGCGGCCGGCACCCACTCCTCACACTCGTCGGGCAGCCCGTTGGTGTTGCAGTCCTCACTCAGGCCCAGCGCCAAAGCGCAGACGTCGCCCGTGCCGTCGCCGTCGCAGTCGGCCTGGTCCGGGTTGGCGTGCTCAGGGCAATTGTCCAGGCAGTCGACGAAACCGTCCTCGTCGCCGTCCGGCACGCCGGCCGGCAGCTCGTACGCCCCCAGATCCACCACGCCCGAGTCCGGCTGCTCCGGGTCGGCCAGGCCGGTATCGCTGGTGCACAGGGCGTCCACGAAGCGATCCCCCCCAACCAGATCCCGGGGAATCGGCTCGGTCTTGTCGCCGTCGGCGTCCAGGTCGGTGGCGTCGGGCGGGGCGGCGCTGTTGTCGCCCGCGTCGACGCAGGGGGATTCGGCCGCCGGGCGCAGGTCATCGTCCGCCGTGCCCGCAACGTCGTCCGGGCCGTCGAGATCCGCGTACAGCGGGTCGGCGGCGATGTTGCCCGCCCCGCCGAGCTCACCGCTCCAGTTCTGCACGCAGCAGTAGTTCACCACCGGGGTGCCGCCCTTGAGCTGGGCCTCCTCGCTCTGGCTGGTGCCCACGCTGTTGCCCCACAGGATGCAGTTGGTCAGCACCGGCTCGCTGCCGGAGAGGCCGCACAGGCCCGCACCGACGTACTTGGCCTCGTTGCCGCCGAAGGTGCAGTTGGTCAGCAGAGGATCGCTCCCCTCGTTCAGCATGGCCCCCCCGAACTCCGCGGAGTTGCCCGAGAACACGCAGTTGACCAGCGGGCAGGTGGCGTTGCGGTTGTACATGCCGCCGCCGAAGGTGGCGGCGTTGCCCAGCACCCGGCAGCCGACCAAGCAGGCCTCGCCGCCGTCGTTATAGATCCCCGCGCCGCTGTTGTGGGGCGAGGTGGTCTGGTCGGCGTTGCCGCCGGTGATGATCAGTCCGTCCAGACCCGCGCTCTGCAGGGTGCCGCTGGCCGTCACCACGTGGTAGCTGTTCTCGGCGGTGCTGCCGCCGGAGAAGTCGTCGCCGGCCAGATCGCCGCTCAGAATGGTCAGGTTCACCTCCGGATCCCGCTGCGCCCGGCTGGTCTCGTCGCCGGCGAACCCGCCGTAGACCGTCGTTCCCTTGGCGGGCCGGAAGGTGGCCTGGCGATCGCCGCTCCCGCCGTCCGGGGTGTAGACGCCGGCCGCCACCCAGATCTCCTGGGCGGCCCCGCCCGCGTCGGCGATGGCCAGGGCGTCCTGCAGGTCGTGGAAGGCGTCCGTCCAGCTCGTGCCGCAGCCCAGCCCGGCGGCCGTGGGATCCACGTAGAGCACCGGAGCCTCGCACTCGTCGGGCACGCCGCTCTCGTCCAGGTCGTAGCTGGCCCCATCGCGGATGTCACAATCGTCGGGCACGCCGTTGCCGTTGCAGTCCGGCTCGCAGTCGTCGGGAATGCCGTTGGGCTGGCAGTCGGCGCTGCTGCCGTCGGCCAGCTCGCACTCGTCGGGAATGCTGTTCGGCTGGCAGTCCTCGCTGGTGCCGCTGGCCGTGTCGCACTCGTCCGGCAGGCCGTTGCTGTTGCAGTCGCTGCTGGTGCCGTCGTCCAAATCGCACTGGTCGGGGCGGAGGTTGTCGTTGCAGTCCGGGCTGGTGCCGCACTCCGGCTCGCTGGCGCAGAGGCCGCCCAGGAGGGCACAGTTCACTTCGCAGACGTCGGCAACGCCGTTCTCGTTGCAGTCGGAGGCCGGGTAGTCGATGAAAGCGGCCCCGAAGCCCACCTTGGCACAGCCATACTGGATCCGCATGTAGCCGTCTTCGCCCCACCACGAACCCCAGGAGTTGCGGAGGATCCAGACGCCGTTGTCGCCCTGGCTGTCGTCCCAGCCCACCAGCACGACGGAGTGGTTGATGGTCGAGGCACCGCAGGAATCGAACACGCCGCCCCCGTAGGCGTGGAAGGCACCGCCCACGGCCACCCCCACCGCCACCGGCCCGTGGTCGAAGATGGCCTGCTTGATCTGCTTGATCGACGGCACGCCCCACTCCGCGCCCACGAAAGACCAGTCCGGCAGGCAATAGGGATGGGGGTAGGGACAGCTGCAGGGCGCGTCCCACGCTTCGTAGGGGAAGTCGTCCTCCAACACGGCACCACTGTGCCAGCAGGGGTCCATGCTGCCGCCGCAGCGCATGTAATCGAGGGCCTCACCATGCCAGCCGCCGCTGCAGCTCCCCGCGTCGGTGCAGCTCACCAGCCACTGCTCGGAGAGATCCACGGACTGCCCGGTGACGATCTTGAGGAAACTCTCCACCGCGCCCACGGCCCCGAAGGCCCAGCAGCTCCCGCAGCCACCCTGGTAGCGGATCGGCGTGCAGCCGTCGTGGTCCCGCCAGTCGAACGCCTCGGGCAGGTCACCGCGCGGCCTGCAGGCATCGAAGCGGGCGTGCTCGCGCCAGTCGGGCGGCACGACCAGTCCGCAGAGCTCTTCGAGGGGGCGGCGGGTGGTCTCGTTCTCGGCGATCCGGAAGCTCCAGCCCTCGGCCTCGGCCTGTCGCCGCAGGGCGGCGATGTCGTCGCTGGAGAGCTGGGCGGAAGCGGGGGCCACGCAGGCGGCCACAGCCACCCAGACCGCCAGGGCCCGGGCGCTCGGCCGGAGGCCCGCCCAACGCGTCACGGTTCCATCAACGGTACGATGATCCATCCTGCAACGCGCCGGCGTGCCAGGCAGGTAAGTCATGATGAGCTTCCTCCTCGTTCCTTCTCGCGTTATGAGCCCCCGGGTGGGCCGCCCCGCCAGGCCTGCCGGGCGGCTGCCTCCCCTCCGCGAAGCCTCCGGCACGCGAACACGTTCAACACCCGCGCGCAAATCGGTGGGCCTCACCCCCCGGAAATCCGCTGAAGCTGTACCGCGCACAGCTACAACGGAACCGGCTGCGTAAGCTCCAGAGCGTTATTGTATCAAGTTGTCCGGCAGAGATCACGCCCCGGCGCCGGCCAAAGCCAGGCCACCCAGGGAGCCGGCGATCACGGCCGCCCATGGCCGATCCGCGGCGGGCACCAATCGACGCGAGGCGCCTCCGCCGAGGCCGTGCCCCAAGGGCACCGCTCGGGGGAGGCGCCTCTTCCTGCTCGCTGCCGGCCTGCCCGGGCCCGGCGGGTGAAGCGGCCCCGGCACTCGCCGCCCGGCCGCGAGGCCCTACCGGCCGAACCCCTGCCCGCCGCCCGGCGGGTCAGTCACGCGCGTTCCGTGAACCTCTACGGTGCGGACATCATCCTGTGGGCCAAGTCGGGCCGGTCGGTCGGACGGACCGCGGCGGCCGGGCGCAGCCAGGCGAACAAACCGTTATGCCCGCATGCCCCGTCTAGTGTAGTGTCTCAGAAAAACGTCACGTTTCTCGATCGTGGCGAACGAGCGGTTCTCTGGCCATTTGGGCTCCGCGCGAACTCCCGACCCCGTCGGGACTTGTTCCGTTCGCGGCTCGTTACGATGGCGTATTCAGGAGACGGCACACTAGGCACGGGAGTTGCCCGGGTGGCGGGAAGAAAAGACGCTTTCGCGCACTGAGAGATGGTACCGGTCAAGGACTGCAGCCTTCCTCCCGGCTAGCAGCGAGGGGACGCTCCCCGCACGCGGCCGCCGACTCCGGGCTCGCGGCGATCCTGAGGCGGCGAGCGGCACTCGTCATGTTTTTTCGCACTACCGCACCGCCGTTTGCGGAACGGCGGTGTCTTTGTCATTGAATGTGTGCGAAGCGGGACGCCGCGCGGTCCGGCGGGACCGGCAGATCCGCGTCCCGCCAGTCGGGATTCCCGCCCCCGTCGGGTTCGGCAGATTGAGTCGCCCGCTCGGAGCGGGTGAAGCCCCCTCGAGATGCGGCGAGACCACGCGTCGGCGTGGCCCGCCGCGGCGGAAAACCACGAAGGCGTGTAAGAATCCGGCGTCTGGCACGACTAGCCTAGGGAGGGGCAGGCGCGGGGAGAGTTGCACGTCGACGAATCGCCCGGTGGGCGGCACATAGACGGCCGGTGTGGCGGCCGATCGAGTCATACATCCGTTCGGGGGCCCGGCAAACGAGGTGGGCTGGCGGCTGAGCGACGGTGCGCTCAGGCCCGCCGAACCGCCCGCGTGGGCGGCACGGTGCCGCTCTGCGCCGGGACCGACATGTGCGGCAACGAGCCACCGAGAGCGAGAAGAACGAAGGAGACGCATGATGTTTACCAGATGGACGCTTCTGGTTGCGGGAACGCTGCTGCTGATCCCCGGGACTGCTCGAGGTGCCGTCGCGAACGGCTACGCGTTCAAGGAGGGGGCGGCCGATCACTCGGGGATCAAGGTCGAGGCGCTGACCTGCCTGACCTGCCTCGAGAAGTTCACCGACTCTCTCGGCCACTACGGCCCCTGGGTGGCGATTGGCGGCGGCAAGGTGCACAGCTTCCGGTACACCTGCCCGGGCTACCAGACCACGTATCTCGACCACTACATCCCCTTCCTGGGGGCGGTGGAGCTGCCGGACGTCACCCTGCCACGCAAGATGGGCTGCGACGACCTTCCCTGGCAGGAGCCGGACTACTCGCCGGAGGGCAGCGAGATCACGTTCTACGAGGACGACGCCCAGCACAAGCCGTACTGGCCGGACTTCCCCGTCGAGTGGTGGTACGTCAACTTCCACCTGACCGAAGTCGGCGATCCCGGCCGCGAGTACGGGGCCTTCGTGGCCTTCTTCAAGGAGCCTCGGCTGAGGCTGTTCGCCATCTCCGATCTCGAGCTGGGCGACATGTTCACCGACACGCCGCGGCTCTGCCCGGCCTCGCTGATCTCGGATCACTGGCTGGACCTGACCTACTGCCACGCCGGCTTCGGCGGTGACTCGGACCTGGTGGCGGACACGAGCTTGTCGTTGGGCTGGGAGGACACGGCCGGCGCCTCGCCGGAGATGCCGGCCGAGGACGCCCCGCTGAACGTGGCCGACACCACCAGCACGGCCACCGTCTTCGGCGTCTCCTGCGACAAGTGGTACAACAGGAAGTCGGGCGGCGACCCGCTGCCCTACGAATACCACCTGAAGGTCGAGGGCAAGGACGCCGGGCGGATGTTGCTGGACGTGGACCTGGTCTCCCTCAAGGCGCCTCTGATGGTCGGCGGTGACGGCCTGGTGGACATCGGCGACGGGCAGTCTCGTTACTACAGCTACAGCCGGATGGACGTGGCCGGCACCCTCCAGGTCCACGGCCGCAAGGCCGAGGTGGTCGGCGAGGCCTGGGTGGACCACCAGTGGGGTGATTTCCTGCCGCAGGATATCTCCTGGGAGTGGTTCTCCATCCAGTTGGACGACTTTCGCGAGATCATGGTGGCCGACCTCTGGGTCGGCGATCAGCTCCAGGGCAGCTACTCCGGCGGCCTGAACCTCTTCGATGAAGACTGTGTACTTGAGGTGCTGCCGGACTACACCATCACCACGCTGGACACGGCAGAGATCTACGGCCAGGTCTTCGGCACCCGATGGCGGATCGAGGCGTCCGGGATCTCGCTGGAGGTAACCGCCGATTTCGCGGATCAGGCCGTGTGCCTGACCGAGTGCTACGTGTTCACCCCCTGCTTCTGGGAGGGATCGTGCACGGTGACCGGAACGATCGACGGCCAGGACGTGGCCGGCAAGGCCTATGTCGAATCGACCCACTGGACGGAGGACGGCAGCGGTTCGTTCGGCACCGACCCGGGCGGACTCGACTTCGGGACACGATGAGCCACCGAAGCACCCCCCGACCGGCGGTACGGGGCCCAGCGTGCCCGGTGACGCAGCGCTGGAGCAACGTACAGGACATCGCGGCCCCGAGAGAGAGCAGACGTTTGACGGCACACATCAAAACCACCGACTGTGAAAGGAGTTTGTCATGGCAAGTCGGAAGATGAAGAAACTGGCACTCAACCGTGAGACGCTTCGCAACCTCCAGGAGGCCGACCTGCGGCGCGTGGTGGGTGGTGCGGCGGATCCGCCGGGGCTGGCCGCCTACAAGCAGGCCGGGGGTGGCGACCCGTTCTGGGCCGACCAGGAGGTAGTCACCGGCCCCATCTGTCAGCCCTGCGGGAGCACGTGCACCGATACCGGGAGCGGGGGTGGCACCTTCGACTTCGGTATGGGCGGCAAGCAGCAGAAGGGCTTCTGAGCCTGCCCGGGACGGGTGTTGTGGACCAGCGGTGCGGGAGTACCGGGCGTCACCGCGGGCCGGACGCGCTGGCCCGAGGTGACGCCCACCTGTTCGGATCGCTCGACTCCCCGGTCTGCCGCCAGCACGATCGAGCCGCGAGCGCAACGCTCCCGACCAGGTCGGGAGTTCGCGCGGCTGTTCAAGCGCCCCGCAGGCCGTCCGGTCGCGTTGCTCAGAAGACGCACCGTTCCCGAGGCGGTACACTGGCGAGTCCGGGTCTGATGTGAACGAGTTCCGTCGGCGTATTCGTCGTGTGGAGCAGGGCCGATGCCTGACCAGGGCTTGCCCGGCGCGGCTGCAGGAGACACCCGCCAGAGCCGGAGTTGGCAGCCGGTGTTGAGCGGCGCCCTGGCCGAGCGGGCTGTGACAGCCGCCCGGCGCGTGGGGGCAACGCTGCGGGCCGGGCTCGACGACATGCCGCCCGGCGAGGGTGCCGGTCGCCCTGCCACGGCGGGGAGCGTCTCTCTGGCGGCGGGGTACGCCGGTCGGGCACTGCTGCACGAGTACCTCGCCCGCGCCTGGGGCAGGGAGGACGACGCGGAGACGGCCTGGCGCCTGCTGGCGCTGGCCGGCGAAGCCGTCGCCGAAGTGGGCATGTCTCCCTCGCTGTACAGCGGTTTCTCCGGTGTGGCCTGGGTCACGGAGCATCTGTCCGCCGCCGCCACCGAGGACGCTGCCGAGGACGCCAACGAGGAGATCGACAGGGCCCTGGTGGCCTGCCTGGAGCAGTCCCCCTGGCGCGGTGACTACGACCTGATCCGCGGGCTGGTGGGCCTGGGGGTCTACGCCCTGGAGCGCCTGCCGCGGGCGACCGCGCTGCGCTGCCTGGAACTGGTCCTCGCCCGGCTGGGGGAGAGCGCCGAACAAACCGCGGACGGCATCACCTGGAAGACGGCGCCGGAACTGCTGGTGCCGATGCAGCGCCGCTGGTGCCCGGAGGGGTATTACAACCTGGGCGTGGCCCACGGCGTCCCCGGGGTCGTCGCCCTGTTGGCGGCCGCCTGGGCGGCCGGCGTGGGCCGTGAGCGAGCGAGACCGCTGTTGGACGGCGCCGTGTCGTGGGTACGGTCCCGGGCCATTCCCGGGGAGAGCGGCTCGGCCTTCCCGGCCTGGGTTGCTCCGGGAGCCGAGCCGAGACCTACTCGGGCCGCGTGGTGCTACGGCGATCCGGGTGTGGCGGCCACGTTGCTGGCGGCCGCCCGCTGCGTGGGGGAGTCCGCCTGGGAGGCACATGCCCTGGAGATCGGCCGAGCCGCAGCGGCGAGGCCACCGGATGCCGCCGGCGTGCACGACGCCTGTCTCTGTCACGGGGCGGCCGGACTGGGGCATCTGTACAACCGCATGTTCCAAACCACTGGCGACCCCGCTCTGCGGGACGCCGCCCGCGCCTGGTTCGTGCGGGCGCTGGACCACGCCCGAACCGGCCGGGGCGTGGCCGGCTTTGCCGCCTGGCAACCCGGGCCGGACGGGAAGATGGGCTGGCACGACGACCCGGGTTTCCTGACCGGTGCGGCCGGCGTGGCCCTGGCCCTGCTGGCGGCGGCCACCGACGTCGAGCCGCACTGGGACCGCGTGATGTTGCTCTCGGTGCGTTAGCCCGGTGACTCACCAACACCGACCCAACGAGCCGCGGGCGGAACCAAGCCCCCCGGCGGCGGGGGCCGCGCGGATGCCCCTCGTGCCGAGTCGATCCCCGTACGCACCCCGGCACGACGGACCGGGATGCTCACCGCCACCCGAGCCCCCGGGCCACCGCCCGGCACCGGAAGCAGAGGAAACAACGCCCGTATGACGGTACACTGCCAACAGGGCGAGCGATAACCGCCATGTCAGCCGCCAAGCGAGACAGCCAGGCAGTCACCGAGACCTTCAGCCCTGCGGGTTTCTTCGTACTGCGCACGCCGCTGCTGCCTTTCGATGAACTGCTGGCCTGGTCCGAGGGTGTCGAAGCCCCCGGGGCGCTGGACCAGCCCGAGCGGCTGCCCGAGGCCCTCGCCGCGGACCACTCCCGACTGCGCCGCCGCCTGCAATCACTGGCTCGGCGGCCCGTGATTCGGCATGCCCTGCTGGTGGCCTCTCCGGATCTGGATGCCAGCCTGGACCGCTGGCTCGAGGACCCCCGAACCGACCGCGGAGACAAGATCGAACGCTCGGTCGTCCGCTACCTCTGCCGGATGACGGGCCGAGCCACGCCGTTCGGCGTCTTCGCGGGCTGCTCGCTGGGGCACATGGGGCCCGAGACGCGGCTGGTCACGGCGGGGACGGAGACCTACCGGCGTCACACCCGGCTGGATATGGACTACCTCTGCGCTCTGGCGGATGCCCTGGGCCGCGAGCCGCCGGTGCGGGCAGCCCTGCCGTGTCGCCCCGACGCCGGCCTTTACCGGGCGGCCGGCCGCCTGCGGTACCTGGAAACGCGGATCCGCAACGGGATGCGGTCCCATCACCTGGTGGCGGTGGATCCCACCGCGTATCTGGACGCCACGCTGGCCCGGGCCGCGGACGGCGCCCGGCCCGGGGATCTGGCCAACGCGCTGACCACTGACGACCCGGAGGTGTCCCTCGCGGAAGCCCACCAGTTCGTTGACGAACTGATCGACTGCCAGTTGCTGCGTCCCGATCTGTCCCCGACGGTCACCGGCCCGGAGCCGATCCACGACCTGGCGGCCCGCTTTCGTGGGCGGCCGGAACTGGCCGACGTGGCCGGCCGGCTGGACCGCGTCCGGGCGGTGCTCGACCGGATGGACGCCGACGGCCTGACCGCCGAACGCGGGCGGTACCGCGAGATCGCCGCGACGCTGGAATCCCTGCCCGTCCGCCTCAATCCGGCCAGGCTGCTCCAGACCGACATGGTCAAGCCGGCGCCGGACCTCACGCTCGGGGCGCCGGCAACGACCGAAATCGCCCGCGGCGTGGAGATCCTCCGCCGGCTCGCCCGCCCGCGGCGGGAAGACCGCCTGAGCGCCTTCCGTCGCGCGTTCGCCGAACGATACCAGCAGGCGGAGGTACCGCTGCTGCAAGTTCTGGACGAGGAGGTGGGCATCGGCTTCGAACGGGCCTCCACCCCCGTGGCCGAGGCATCGCCCCTGCTGGAGGGGCTGGTGTTCCCCCCGCCGGTCGAGGATCCCTTCACGGCGTGGGACGCGCGGCATGCGGTCCTGCTCCGCAAGCTCGGCGAGAGCCGCGCCGGCGGCGACCGGGAGATCATCCTGTCCACGGAGGACCTCGAGCAGATGGAGTCGCCGGACCGGGTTGCGTTGCCCGACGCGTTCGGCGTGATGGCCACCGTGGGCGCCTCCTCGCCGGAGGCGCTACAGGCCGGCGACTTCCGCATCCTGCTGGGCAGCGTGTCCGGCCCGTCGGGCGCCAACCTGCTGGGCCGTTTCTGCCACGTCGATCCCGCCCTGCGGGAGGAGGTCGCGATCCACCTGCGCGCCGAGGAAGCCCTCCAGCCGGAGGCCCTCTTCGCCGAGATCGTGCACCTCCCG
>Ga0180432_10008128_pt1 | contig 13157 bp, 11 predicted proteins | sample SS_ome_10_FD_132414 | JGI IMG/M metagenome (GOLD analysis project Ga0180432, IMG submission 132414) | Hypersaline lake sediment archaeal communities from the Salton Sea, California, USA - SS_1_MS_2 metaG | ecosystem: Environmental > Aquatic > Non-marine Saline and Alkaline > Hypersaline >...
CAATTGCCGCTTGGGGTCGGACTTGCAAACCTCCAACCAGAGAGGAAGTCTACCACAACTTACGCGTCGTGCCAAGCTGGACTGCGCCTGAGACCCGCGTCGGCAGGCACCGCCCCCTCTCGGCCTACTCAGCAGTCACCAGCAGGCCCAGGCCCCGACAGATCGCAGCCGCTTCCTCCACCAACCTGGCGACTATGTCCCCCGCGTTCTCGATTTCCCTTATCATCCCGCAGATCTGTCCGGCGGTTGCGCTGGTCTCCGACCCATCCCTGCGTCCCCTTCTGACCCTGCCAGCCAGGGCCGCAAGCTCCTTCTCGCTTGCCCCTTCCTTCTGCCGCTTCACCCACTCCTCGACGCCGGGACTCTTGATGACCCGAACGTTCCTGCCGGTGAAGATAGGCGTGGCTACAGTATCCTCCTCCGACGCGTCGATGATTCTCTGTTTCTGCTCAGCGCTGGCTCCGCTCTCGGTCGCCGCGACGAAGCGAGTCCCCATTTGAATCCCGCATGCGCCCAGCGCCAGAGCGGCAACGAAGCCGCGTCCGTCCGCTATACCACCCGCGGCCACCACCGGAATGCTGACCGCACTCACGACCTGGGGGATCAAGGGCAGACTGCAAACGGCTCCCACATGTCCCCCAGCCTCCATACCCGACGCTATCACCGCATCGGCCCCCTCTTCCTCCATTCTCACTGCATGCCTCACCGCGGCAACCACCGGCATAACCGTAATCCCATGCTCCTTCAACAGCGCCACGATCGGCTGGCGCGGGTCTCCCCGCCCTGTGGTGACTATGGTGACTCCCTCTTGCACTGCCAGCCGCGCCACCCGGCTCACGAAGGCCGTCCTCGCTGCATAGATATTGAGAGCGAAGGGTTTCTCGGTCAGAGCCCGCGTCTCATTGATCTCCTGGCGCAGCCGGCTGTCGCTCAGACCGTAAGATGCCAGAACCCCCAGACCGCCAGCATTGGAGACAGACGCCGCGAGCTGCGGCCCGTTGCCGATGCCGCCCAGAGCACCCTGAATGATAGGGTACTTGATCCCAAGCAGGTCACAAAGCCTTGTGTGAAACATACTCAAGCAAGATGGAAGGGCCAGACTGAGGACACGGCCTCCAGCCTAGCCAATCCGCGCATACACCTGAAAAGCCTACTCTCCCGCCTGGAAGCTGTCAAGGCAGAATGCCCATCACCTCCTACGACCTGACGCGGCCATGGCCCGTCAGCAGCTCACCCCTGTGAGTGACAACGGCGAACGTGGTATACTCTGGCTGGACACTGGATACGTGTCGCCACATCCTTGAGTCACGTGGTGAGGAAACGGCATGACGATCGGCATTCTCTACCGAGAGGAAATCAAGCAGTACGACTTTGGGCCGGGTCATGCCTTCCGCGCCGACCGCTACGAGGCGTTCGTCCACTTCCTCAGAGAGCACCTTCCGGAGGACGACAACTACAGGATTCTCCAGGCAGAGTGGGCCTCTGATGACGATCTGACGCTGATTTGCGACCCGGACTATATAAACTTCACCGAGAAGTACTTCAGAGCCGCCTGTCTCGGACTCGACCTGGGCGGTCCATTCTCTCGCTTTCACTCCCCCGACAACACTCCCAGCGGGAAGCCAGGGAACGTCGACGAGGCCGCCAGGCTCGTCGTAGGGCAGGCGAAGCTGGCCTGCCATCTGGTGCAAGGCGGGCAGTTCGCCAAGGTAGTATCCATAGGCGGCGGCCTGCACCATGCGCAGAGAGACTACGGGGAAGGGTTCTGCATCTATAACGACGTGGCCTTCTGCGCCCTGCACCTGATACAGGACTACGGCCTGGAGAGGATTCTCATCCTGGACACCGATGCCCACGCCGGCAACGGCACCAGCGCGTACTTCTACGACAGCGCGAAGGTCCTGCTCATCGACCTGCACCAGGACCCGGTCACGCTGTACCCCAGCACCGGGTTCGCCTATCAAACCGGCCAGGGCGAAGGCAAGGGCTACACCATCAATGTGCCCCTGCCGGTTTTTGCCGGCTACGACTCCTATCAACTGGTCTTCGACGAGATCGTCGAGCCGGTGGCTGCGGAATTCAGGCCCCAGATCGTTATTAGAAACGGCGGCTCAGACCCCTACTTCGGCGACGGACTGACCAACCTGGGCCTCACCATTCAAGGGTTTCGCATGATCGGCGAAAGGGTGGCCCAGCTTTCGGCCCAACTGTGTCAGGGCAAGGTAATCGACCTGCTCGCCTCGGGCTACAACGGCAGGGCCCTGCCCCACGCCTGGCTCTCTCTCATCTGCGGACTGGCTGGCATCCAACTGGCTGTGCCCGACCCCGAGCCCGTCCCTGAGAGGTTCAGAAGGGACGGCTCCGTTGAGGACACCAGGAGGTCGGTGGAGGAGGTGAAGAGAAGGCTAAAGGGCTTCTGGCGCTCCTTGGGCTAGGCTCAGCCGCCGCAACGCCTCCAGCTTCTCCCTGTCGTCCAGCTTTGCCCGCCGCACCGCATGGGCAAGAAAGGCGATGCTTCTGTCATAGGTCTCACGGTCCACCGGGAACGGATGTCCGTCCTTGCCACCGTGGGCGAAGCTGTAGCGGGCCGGGTCGCGAAAGCTGGGGGCCACTCCATAGACCATCTCGGAGATGAGGCTCAGCGCGCGGATGGTCCTCGCTCCAACTCGCTCCAACCCGAGCAGTTGCTCGAAACTCTGCGGCTGTCTCTCGTGGGCAAGGAACAACCCCTTGCGAAGATACTGGGGATGGATGTCCTCGGCAGTGAGGTAGTGCCGCGCCGGCATGTTCAGGGTCTTCATCCGGTTCAGCTCACCCAACAGCTTCTCCGGCTTCTCCTCCGAGGTGAGTTGAGTAATGGTGCCGCGCGCCGCGCCGCTCTCCACGGCGACGAGGTTCAGCGCTTCCCCCATGCCGTCGGAGCAGATGGCGCTGTGAGGCTCACAGGTGAAGTCCTCCAACTTCTCGCCGAGCCAGTGGTACCTGCGGGCGTAGCGAGTGTCTTCGTTCATTCCCTGCTGCACGACCGCCCACGACCCGCTGGCGGTGAACAGAAAAACGTGGTGATAGAGCTGGTAGCCGTCCTGCAGGGCGGCGTTGTCCACCTTGGCCGCCATCTTGCTGGCATAGACCAGCCGGCCAGGGTCGACGGAGAGCAGCGGCTCGAACCCTGAGATCTCCTCGGGGGTCCGCCTTGACGTTCGCCCCTTCCCACCGGCAATGAACAGGCCGACATCCTTCTCCATTCCTCTCAGGCCTTCCTTGAGCGCCCCGCACAGAGTGGTGGTGACCCCGCTGCTGTGCCAGTCGAAGCCGACGACACAGCCAAGGGCCTGAAACCAGAAGGGGTCGGCCATGCGGCGCAGCATCTCCTCCGGCCCGTAGTCCAGGACTACGGCCAGACCGATCTCCCGGCTGAGCTTGACCATGCGTTGAAACAGCCAGCGAGGTGCTTTGCCGCCGTGAAGCGGCAGGTTGGCGATTCCTGTCCTCTGCGGACGGTTCATCCCGCTCATTATGGCATCGGGGGTTGAGCTTTTCAACGAACCGCGCCACGCGCCGCTCTGGCTATGGGACCGACGAAGCGCTCCGTCTTGCAGCCCAGGCTGTCCCCAACTAAAATGGTACTTGCAGTTGAAACCTGGGATCGTCTATTCACTGGCGCAGTGAGGTGAGGGATAGTGGAAGTCGGGGACGAACAGATACGCTATGCCATGCAGAACACGGCGGTGCTGAGACTGCCGAGCCAATCGCTGGCTACCTTCGGCACCACCAACGTCGACTACTACCTGTTGACCAGGCCGGTGTACGCCGAGATGGTGGAGGGGCGGGAGACGGTGATCAGGGAAGGCAAAGTCAGCGCCCGCAGGCCGCAGATCGTGACCCCTTCCTATCTCACAAGGCTTGAGGGCTTTGGCGACAACGCCAGGAAGTACCTCGAACTGGTGATGCACGAGTACGGGCCCCACGCGCCGGGGCTCCTCTACACCTACAAGAACGAGCCGAAGGAGACGAGCATAGTATCGGACGGCCTGGCCGTGGTGGCCGGAAGACTGAACGACAGAATAGACCGGGAAGGCAACAGACTCGCCGCCATCATCCAGGGTGTCGACGAGCTGTGGGACGTGTCCTTGCTCAAGTTCATCAGCGAGTTGACCGAGGGGTCGCTGAGGAACAACCTGGCGGAGCTGCGAAGCAGGGGCCTCCTGGACGTGGACGAAGCCGGCATCACCAGGGACGCAAGGTACCGAATCGAGTTGCTGTTTCAGCAGGTGGCAAATGGGGAGCGTGAGCCATCGGAACTGAAGAAGGAGCTGGACAGGTGGGACCTCTTCCCCGAATACGAAGACCGCTTCTTCAAGCTCTTCCGCAGGTAGGCCCCGCCGCTGCCCGGCGGCAGCGGCGACTACAGTATCGCCCCTCCCTCCTTCATGGCAATGATACTATCCCAGTCATACCCCAGGTCGAGAAGTACCTCCTCGGTATGCTGGCCCAGCTCCGGCGCCTGCTCTCGCACCATGCCCGGCGTCTCGCTGAGGTCGATATTGACCCCCACCACCTTCGCCTTCCCGACGCCAGGGTAGTCAACAGTCACCAGATAGTCATTCGCTATCACCTGAGGGTCGGAGGGCAGCTCCGTGTACAGCCTCACTGGCGACCAGGGAAAGTTGTACCTGTCGAGGATCTCGATCCATTCGCTCTGGGTCCTGGTCAGAAACAGCTCGTCCAGTATTGACACCAGGGCTGTACTGTTCTCCCGCCTCGCCTCATAGGGGCCGAAGCGCGGGTCGTCCTTGAGATACTCGATGCCGACGGCCTCGCAGAACTCCGTCCAACTCGCGTCGTCGTGCATCACCGCTATCTGGATGAACCTGTTGTCCTTGGTCTCATAGATGTTGTACAGGCCTCCATCTTCCCCGTGTGACAGGCCGTACATGTCCTGATTGGCATAAACAGATGCATCCACGCAGCAGGACGCCACCTTCATGAAGGCGGCGAGAAGGGAGGTATGCACCAGTTGCCCCTTGCCGCTCCTTTCGCGGTGGTACATGGCCAGCATGACTCCGTAGGCGAGGTATGTCGCTGCTATGTAGTCCCCCAATGCCGGCGGCCACAGCGGAGGGCGAGCCCCTCGCTCGGCGAAGTTGGTCAGGACCCCGGACCCGGCAGCTCCGGTCACCTCGAACCCACCGCGGTCCCGTCCCGGCCCCTTCATGCCCCATCCGGTGCCCAACGCATAGACGAGCCGCGGATTCATGCGCGACAGGGTCTCATAGTCCACGCCCAACCGCTCCAGACCCCTCATCCGCAGATTGGTGACGAAGATGTCCGCCCTCTCCACCAGCTTGTACATCGCCTGGCGTGCACTCTCGAAGTGAAGGTCGAGCGTCACGCTTTTCTTGCCGCGTTGTATCTGGTCGAAGTACGAGTTGAAGCCGTTCGTCGGCACGCCGCGCAGCACGTCCACTCCTCGCAAAGGCTCGCCGCCCTTGGGGCTTTCTATCTTGATTACATCCGCCCCCATTTCGGCGAGGTACTCTGAGACACGCGGGCCGAATGCCTGTATGGTGAAGTCGACGACCCGAATACCCTCCAGCGGTCCGCTCATGTATGCGCTCTCCTTTCCTTTCCGTGCCAACCCCTAGAGGATGGCACCCTGGTCCTTCATCGCTATTATCTGCTCCCACGTATAGCCCACTTCCAGAAGGATCTCCTCGGTATGTTGACCCAGTTCCGGAGCCTTGCTCCCTACCTTGCCCGGCGTCTTGCTCATGTCAAGGGCAGGCCCCACAACCTGCACCTTGCCCGCCTCCGGGTCGTCTATGGTCACCAGGTAGTCGTTCTCAAGGACCTGCGGGTCGTTGGCCAGTTCGGTGAAATTCCTCACCGGCGCCCAGGGGAAGTGATACTTGTCCAGGATCTCGATCCATTCGCTCTGGGTTTTGCCGAGGAATTTCTCGTCAAGGATGGCCACCAGAGCCGCGTTGTTCTCCTTCCTTGCCTCGGGGGAGTTGAATCTCGCGTCGTCGACGAGAGCTTCCAGGCCAATAGCCTCGCAGAACTCCTCCCAGCTGCGGTAGTCCTGCACTACACACAACTGGATCCATCTATCGTCTTTCGTCTGGTACATGCTGTAGAAAGCCCCGTCCGCCTCATGGCCCTGCCCAAACATGTTCTCCCCAGCGTAGAGGCACGTGTCGACACAGCAAGAGATAACCTTCATCGAGGTCCCGAGAAGAGAAGCGTGCACCAGTTGGCCCTCGCCGCTTCGCTCGCGATGAAACAGCGCAAGCATTATGCCGTACGCCAGCAGCGTTGCCGCTGTGTAATCACCGAACGCCGGTGGACACAGCGGTGGCCGCGAGCCCGGTTGAGTCAGGGCCGTCACCAGGGCCGAAGCGGCGAAGCCCGTGGCCTCAAAAGCGCCCCGGTCCCGCGCCGGCCCCTTCAGCCCCCACCCGGTGCCTATGGCATAGACAAGCCTCGGATTGATCCCAGATAGAGTATCGTAGTCCATCCCCAACCTTCGCAGCCCACCCAGCCTCAGGTTGGTCACGAAGACGTCCGACGTCTCCACCAGTCTGTATAGGGCCTGGCGCGCCTCCTCGTGGTGCAGGTCAATGGCCATGCTCTTCTTGCCACGGTGCGTCTACTCGAAATAGGCCTTGCAACTGCCAACAGGCACTTCCCTAAGCGAGCTCGTCCACCGCAGGGGCTCACCGGTTTGCGCGTTCTCTATCTTGATCACCTCAGCCCCCATCTCGGCAAGGTATTCCGAGGTCCGAGGGCCGAAGGCGTACACGGTCAGGTCCAGAACCCTGACCCCTTCCAGAGGCATGCTCATCTACGTCCTTCTCCTTTCTGTTCCCGCGCTCTCGCTCGGGCATTGTCGCCAGTAGTCCCCCTCACTGCTCCGCCCCCCGCCCCGCGTCTCCAGTGGCGGCGTCCATCCTCGCCTTCGTATCCCTCAGCTCACCCGCTACGTTGGCATAGGAATACCCCTCTGGTGGATGTTGACGTTTGCCAGCGTGTGCCGTGGCGGAGCCGAGGGGAAAACTGGCAGGAGTCATCCGGGGCAGTCTAGCTCACGTCTCATTGCCGCTTGTCACTTCATCCAACACATAGAACCGTACAGACGCGCTGCCCCAACAGCTCACCGCCCCAAGAAGTCAGTACGGAGTACGCTCGTTGTCGTAGTGCTGATTGACGAAGACGATGAATTCGTCAAGCAAGGCCACCGCCCTGCCCAGGTCGCCACTATCTATGCCCTTGATGGCCCCTTGCAGTAGCGCTATCTCCATGTCTATCAGCGACGATATGTTGCACAGGCCGCCGGCGCAGGAGCCCATATCGCTTCGCCACATCTGCGATTGCTTTATGTCAATCATATTCCTCAGCTCGGCGATGCACTCCTCCCTCTTGCGCGCGTCGTCAAGCCTGTCCTTGATGCCCGCAATGGCTCCCTCTACTTCCGCTTTGTCAATCATCAACATGTCACTTACCTTCCTCGCTTCGCCAGGCTGGAAGTCCGTGGCCAATCCCTCAATGAATATTATATGGCCAATCGAGGCGATTGCCAAGGGGCACCGCTATGGATGCTCATCAATGGTTAGCCCAAGGGTCTGGCTGAGTCCGAGTCTACTGACAGCCAGGCAACACAGCAGCACAGTGACAGGTTCAGTGCTCGGAGTCCTTCGCCTTCTCCTCGAGAATGATCCTGGTTGTCAGCCTCGCCATCTCGCCGACCAGCATGGAGCAATGGTCAAGCATGCCCGAGCTGAAGGCCTCCCGCAGCTCATCGGGATCGTACAGGTTGTAGGTCCGGCCCATCAGCCTCTCTTGGACGTCGTAGCAGCGGCACGAACCATACTTCTTGACGAACTCATCGTGCAGCAGCTTCGACAGCAAGTAGGACCTCATCGGTTTCATCATGTCGGCGAAGTCCTTCCGCTCCCTGCCGAACAGATACCCTATCACCATTGCCGCGGCGGTAAGGGAGCCACACGTCCCGTCTCCCGTCAGACCCAAGCCGTCAGCCAGGCCGCTCGCCGCCTTAAACACATCCTCATTCCAGATATCAAGCGCACCGAAGATCCCGGCGATGGTGGTCTGGGCACAACCGCTACACTCCCTTTCGTAACGCCGCGCCAGCTCGAAGGCCCGGTCTGAAATCTCATCCACCGATTCGCTCATATGTCCACCTTCATCAATTCCGCCCGCAGGCACCCTACCTCAGCTTCAGGTCGGGCATCTCCTTTTCCCTGTCCCAGGTCCGCTCGGTCGTGCCGCGCTTCTTCATGTCGCCCTTCTGCACCCGCATCGTTTCGGTGCGCGGAATCTCATCCACGACGTCGACGTACCGGGGAACCATAAAATAGGCCATGTTATCAGCGCAGTGCCGCATCAGGTCCTTGAGGTCGAGTTTCATCCCGGGCTTGACCGTCACCCACAGCATCACCTCGTCCTCGCCAAGCTCGGACGGCACTCCAAAGGCGGCACATTCGGCAACCGCCGGGTGCTTCTCCACCGTGCTCTCCACCTCAAAGGAGGAGATGTTCTCCCCACGGCGGCGCATGAAGTCCGACTTGCGATCGACGAAGTAGAGATTGCTCTCCACGTCGGTGTAGAACAGGTCGCCGCTGTAGTGCCATCCTCCATGCACCTTCTCCGCCGAGGCCCCGGGGTCTTTGTAGTACTCCACCCCGCGGCTCTCCTCAGGGACTCTGGTTGCGAACTCTCCCACCTCGCCCGGTGGCACGTCATTGCCTTCGTCATCCACCAGCTTCCACTCCCCGACACCGAGAGGTTTGCCCACGGAGCCAACCGGGGCGTTGCCAAAGTTGAAAATAAGCCCGCCTCCGTCCACCGCGCCATAGGCTTCCCATATCTTCACGCCAAAGCGCTTCTCAAACGGCTCCCACAGATTCGCCGGACAGGCCGCCGAAATCACCAGACGCACCGGATTGTCAGCGTCGTCGGGCTTCTCCGGCTGCTTCATCAGTATCGGTATCATCGCCCCCAGGGCATTGAACTGGGTACAGCCGTACCGCCTGATTGAGTCCCAGAACCCCGACGCCGAGAACTTCTTGTCCAGGGCGAACGGCACGCCGCCGCACAGGGCCCAGCTAGCGGTGAGTATCAGCGCATTGGCATGAAAGAGGGGCAGACAGGTGTACAGGATGTCGTCCGGCTTCACTATGATCGAGGAAAGCGCTCTCAAGCCCTGGACCGCCCCTGCCTGACTCCTGCTCACCACTCCCTTGGGGAAACCCGTCGTCCCCGACGTGTATATCATGTGGCTGATGGCGCCGGGGGCCATCTCGTAGCCCGGCTTGTCGGAGCCGGCCTCGAGAAGGGCCGCAATGTCCTGGGTCCCCTGCGGCAAGGCGGCGTCCGTCGTTCGTCGCACGAAGACTCTCTCAATGGCGCCGACCGGCTTCCCCAGCTCAGCCACTTGGGGGTAAAGGGCGTCGTCCACCACGAGGTACTTAACATCCGAGTTGCCCAGCACGTGGCGCAGCCCCTCACCCTTCAGACTGACATTGACCGGCACGGTGTAGCACCCTCCCCGAGGCATGCCGTGGAACATGGCGAGGTACTCAGGGCAGTTCCCCATCAGGATGGCTATGCCGTCGCCAGGCTCCGCGCCCTGGTCAGCCAGGCCATTCGCCGCACGACACGTCATGCGGTCGAACTCAGCGAAAGTGACCACCAGGTCTTCATAGAGGATGTACGGCCTACTACCGACCACCTTCGCCTGGTGCTCGATGAGGTCAGGCCAATATGCAAAGGTTGGTTCTTCCGTCAACGTGTGATCTCCGCGACCCTCAAAGTCACCCCCACACGCCTCGGCCCCAGCGATGCCGGCGCACCTGTCGCCGGGACGACGGCACCCAGCCCCCCGCCCCCATTGCCGGCGTCATGCCTTCAGGATCGTTATGGAGAGCGCCGCCTCGCCGCCCGCAACTATGCCTCCCTGGTTGTGCGCCAGCCCGATCCTGGCACCCTCCACTTGCCGTAGGCCACCCTGGCCGGTCAGGTGCCAGTACAGCTCCATAACCTGTCGGATTCCGGTCGCGCCGACGGGATGCCCCTGGGACTCCAGCCCCCCCGATACGTTCACCGGTATCTTGCCACCCAAACGCGTATGACCTGCCTCGGCAAAGGGGCCCCCACCACCCACGGGACACAGACAGATCTGCTCGGTCGCCGACAACTCGCCAAACGCGGTTGCATCGTGGACCTCGACGACATCGATGTCCTCAGGACCGACACCAGCCTTCTCGTAGGCCCTTCGCGCCAGCTTCATGGTTGTGGAATCCTCCCCTTCGCGGCGGTCCTCGCCACTTCCCAACAGACAGGCGGCAATGTCCACAGTATGGCTCGCCCCGATTCTCCTGGCGAACTCATCAGAGCACACGATGGCCGCGGCAGCGCCGTCGCCGATGGGAGAGCACATGGGACGGGTCAACGGCCAGGCCACCTCAGGCGCTTCAAGTACCTCGTCGACGGTGAACGTCATCTGGTACTGCGCAAGCGGGTTCATAGACGAATGGAAGTGATTCTTGGAGGAGATCACCGCTAGCTGTCGCTGTGTAGTGCCGTACAGCTCCATATGATGCCGTGCCGCCGCAGCATAGGCGTCCATGAACACCGTTCGTTGCCCCGACTTCTGCTTCTCTCCCTCGCCCTTGGCCTTCTGGGCCTTCTTGACCTGCTGCTCCTGCTGCTTGAACCATTCCATCATTTGGGGCAGGGTCTCCACGTCCATGGCCGCCATGAAGGCCTTGAGAACCAGACTGCGGTCTTCGAAGTACATCTTCTCCATTCCCAAGACCAGGGCCACATCGATCTCCCCCAGCGCCACCATAGCCCAGGCTCCATTGAGCGCCGTCGCCGAAGCCGCACAGGCGTTCTCCACGTTCACCACCGGGATGCCGCCAATCCCCAGCGGCCGCAGCACCACCTGCCCCCTTATGCTTTCCTGTCCATCAAGCACGCCCTGGGCAGCGTTTCCCACCCACGCCCCCTGGAGCTGCTCCCTGCTGACGCTGGCGTCCTCCAGGGCACCCATCACCGCCTCCGCCGCCAGCGACTTCATGTTGCGGTCAAAGTGCTTGCCGAACTTGGTTACCGCGCCGCCAATAATCTTGACTCCCCTAATCTTCTAACCCTCCCTTGTGCCTACTTCCAGTCCTCGAAACGATACACGTTGGGCTTCTCGCCGTCGAACTCCTCCCGCAGCAGCCGATCGAGGTTCTTCTGCGAAGCCGACTTCGGTATCTCCTCCACAACCTGGATGTATGAGGGCACACTGTTTCGCTCCAGCTCGGCCAGGCATGCGCCGAAAACCCCCTTGATGTCCGGCGCTCTCCCCTGGCCAGGGACTATGGCCGCCACCAGGTCGCTCTCACCAGGGGCGCCAGACGCCGCTGGTATCCCGTACACGCAAACGTCGCTCACGTCCGGGTGCTTGCCAATCGCCGCCTCCACGTACTCCGGCAGGATGAAATCGCCCTGCCGCCGCAGACCGCCTCCTCTTCGATAGTCGAAGAACAACCACCCCTCATCATCCCGATGCACCATGTCGCCGGTACGCGCCCAGCCGCCACGGGTCTTGGCCTCCGACGCCGCCCTGTCGCCATGGTACTCAATCTCGGTCGTGCCCGTCGCCATGCGCCACACGAGTTCGCCCGTCTCGCCGGGCTCGCATACACTGTCGTCCTCCCGCACCACCCTCATCTCCATCAACCCCTCAAGCGGCCGGCCAAAGGAACCGATCGGGCCGACTCCCGGCGGCTTGTGCGCGAAGCCCCCTTCGACAGCGCCATACCACTCGTGGATTCTCACGTCGAAGCGCTTCTCGAAGGCTTCCCATATGGGGCGCGGCGTGCCGGCACTGAGCACCACCTGCACCGGGTTGTCGCCGTCATCGGGACGCTCCGGCTCAGAGTAGATCCCCATCATCATGCCACCGAGCAGGGAAAACGTTGTGCAGCCATGCGCACGGCAGATGTCCCAGATGCGGCTCTTGGTGAACCTGCGGCTGATTACGGCCGGAATGGTCAGGTACAGCGCTGGCGTCAGCGTCACCGCATGGGCGTTCCCGTGGGTCAGGGACAGACCGGTATACAAACGGTCCTCAGGTTTGTATTGCCATATAAGTTGGCCCAGCGTGGCGTAGGCTTGCAGACGGCTCTGCCTCTGCCTCACACCCTTGGGGTCCCCCGTCGTTCCCGAGGTGTAGATGATCATGTAGTGGGCGTCGGCAGCATGGAAGTCGGCGGCGAACCCGGGCGCCTCGGGTCCGTCCAGGATATCGTTCACGCTTGGATGCCTGGCCGAGACGGGCACTCCAAAGTCATCCCTGTAGACGACGCCCAGGCTCTTCACATCAGGTAGCTGCGCCAGGGCATCCTCCATCGTTCCCATGAACTCAGCCGCGAAGATCACACCCTTCGAGTTCGAGTTTCTGACCTGGTAGACCAGCTTTTCGCCCCTCGACCGGGGGTCGATAGGCACTACAATAGCGCCCAACACGGTAGCAGCGTACATGCTTACCACCATTTCAGGGTGATTTCGCATCAGCACGGAGAAGATGTCGCCGCGGCCCACGCCCTCCTGGTGCAAAGCCCGCGCCAGCTTCCTTCCTCGAAGCACCAGGCCGGAGTAGGTGAGTACCTCATCGGGATGCGGCGAGTTGTCGAAGGTCAACACCGGGAAGTCCGGCTTCTCCTCAGCCTTGGCATCCATGTCAAAGGCGAGAACTCCTGGCGCTCTGCTCTCAGCCATACTTCCTCCCACAACCTAGCACATGCGCTGAAAGACGTCAGTCTCCTGACCTACTCTTCGATTTCGGGGCCGCTGCCGCCCTCGCGAAACCACGTGATGGGCCGGAACTCGCGGGGCACTGCACCATGCTGCTTGAACTTGGGGTATCCGAGGACCATAGAGCTACTGACCCTCCACGGGTCGTTGATGCCGAGCTTCTCTTTGAGAGCAGGCACCATGTTCACCACCTGGCTGAACCCCACCCAGCACGCCCCCAGCCCCAGTGAATTGGCCACCAGGTTCATGTTCTGTCCGCAGATGCCAACGCTTATCTTGGGATGGTCGATGGCCCGGTCATCGGCGGCTATCAGGATAACCACCGGCCC
>Ga0180432_10008129_pt1 | contig 13157 bp, 5 predicted proteins | sample SS_ome_10_FD_132414 | JGI IMG/M metagenome (GOLD analysis project Ga0180432, IMG submission 132414) | Hypersaline lake sediment archaeal communities from the Salton Sea, California, USA - SS_1_MS_2 metaG | ecosystem: Environmental > Aquatic > Non-marine Saline and Alkaline > Hypersaline >...
CGTGCCAGCCGGGGTAATAGAACGCCAGGTAGCGGGCACGGAATGGGGTCGGGCTCTCCAGGACGATCGTAGCGTCCACGGGGCCATAGTCGGCGCTGAGCACACGCGCCTCCTGCGGGAGGCCCCCCTCGATTTCGGACCGCAGGTCCGCACTCCGGGCAGGCCCTGAGGGCAGGCGGACGATTGGCCCTCCGGCGGCATAGGCGGCGTCGAGCGCCGCGTCCTGGGGCATGCGGTGCACCCAGATCGGCAGGTATTCCCCCTTGGCCGTCGTCCCTAGTGTGTCGGTTGCCCGCTCCCACTCGATCATCCCTGCGATGGATGGTTCCCCCGGCGATCCACAGTGGCGCGGGTAGAACCAGCCCAGGTTCCCCAGAGTGATGAGCAGGATCAGGATTGCTGTCTGAAGCGTGTGGAGTTTGGGATTTGGAGTTTGAGATTTTCCATCTGGAGATTGGAGATTGGAGACGGAGATGGCGGCCAGCGTGGCGGCGCAGAAGGCGGCGGGCCCGAGAAAGCGCCAGGGAAATTGGATGTAGGGCAGCAGCGGCAACAGGTCCCACAGCGGGCGGGAGGCGGGCAGTGTGAGGAAGGCAAAGCCAGCCGTGAAAGCCAGAAGCAACGCGACGCGCCAGCGTGCATGGCGGTTCAGCCCGCGCCAGCGGGCCAATGGCAGGAGGGCGCCGAGCGCCGGGAGGAGCCCAAGCGCCTTTGGTGGCCAGTCGTTCATCAGGGCGGGATCGATGGCCCGGGGGAGAGCCAGCAATTGGCGCAGGTCCAGAAAGTTGTTGTTATACTCGAACACCCACGTGCCCAGCAAGCGACCGGTCTGGACCCATCCGCGCTCGGCCAACCCGGGCAGCCAGAAGAAGGTGCACAGGCCCAGACCCAGCAACCCCGCCAGCGCCCCGCGCCCAATCACGCGCCAGTCGTGGGATAGGTAGCCATCCAGGAGTACCCAGCCGGCCAGCAAGGGGGCGAACAGGAAGGCAAACAGATTATGGGTGAGGATGAATCCGGCCAGGCCCAGCGCGGCCAGCGGAAGGAAACGACGCTGTCCCCGGACCGACCAGCGATGGACAGCCCACAGGATGAGCGGTGGGAATGCCCAGGCGAAGGACTCGGACAGGCTGCCGCGGTTGAACGCGTCGTAAGCCAGGAACGGGGCGTAGACGTAGGCGACGGCGGCGACGAGCCCGGCTGCGCGACCGAAAAGGTCACGGGCAAAGATAAAGGCAAACAGGCCCGCCAGCAGCATCCCCAGGACAAAGGTGGCGTTGATGGCAAGTGGCCAGGAAACGCCCGCCAGGTTGAACAGCGCGGCGACGTAGGCAGTCAGGGGGGAATGGAAGATGAACAGCGGGAATCCATATCCGTGGGCCATGTCGGGTGCCCAGCGGGGGTAGAGATAGCCCTGGCGCAGACACTGGGCAATCTGGACAGCGCGCCACAGGTGAAAGCCGTTGTCGTACCCGCAGGAAAAGTCCCTCGTGAGAAGGGGCTGGATGGCGGGGAGGAAGAAGAGAAGTAAGGACAAATGAAAAATGACAAATGACAAATGACCGAGGGATGGTGGCCGGTGGAGGGACTTGGAGATTAGAGAATGGAGAATGGAGAGTCGAGATTGGAGATTGAGGCGACGCCTGGCGGGTCGCTCGGGAGATTGGGGATTGGAGTTTGGAGTTTGGGCTTTCATTTTCCGTTTATCGTGGCTGTGCCGATGATGGCTTCGTCCCAGTCCACTCGCAGACCCTCGCCGGCCGGGGGCAGGCGCTGTAGCGTGTCGGCGTCGTACAGCCCGATCCCCAGCAGGTATTCGCCGGCCGGAAGGTCGGCTGGTATGGCCATGACGTGTTCGTCGAGTATGAACTCGCCGGGTTCCCAATGCCAGGTCGGTTCGGCCCCGTCACATGGGGGGCCGTCGTGCTGGGCCTTGAGCGGGTCCTGTGCCGCCTCGGAGTTTCCGTCCAGCAGGTGCACGAAAGCCGTATAGTTGTGAGACGTGGGCTGCAGAGTCTCCCACGTCAACGTGACGGTGAGCGCCTGACCGGCCACGACCGTCGGCTCCGGCACGTGGACGCCGTGGAGCTGGATGTCCTGATAGGTGATCGGAGCCGGCAGTCTGCCCAACACAGGGACCGCGGTCGCAGGTGGGATGACAAACTCTGCAAAGTAGGGGGCATCATCGTTGAACAGGGGGTCGGTTGTGCGCTGACCGGATGGGAACAGGCTCTCCAGCCTGGACAGAGAACGGTTTTCGTATCCCAGGATCGCCAGGTAATGGGTGCGCTCTCGCGTCTGAGTCGGATAGACCAGGCAGCGGTCACCGTCAAAGGCGCGGACAGGCGATCCGGTGCGGGCGTGCAAGGCGTACGAGATCACTGGTTCGAGTCCGTCCGGGATGGTGACAAAGAGCGCCTCGTCTGCCGGCGCTTCCAGGATGGACTCGGCCGCCCGCCACTTCCACACGTCCATCACCATAGGCAGGTTGGGCCAGTTTGCCCAGCGGACAAAGTAATCGTAGCCGGTGGCCCAGGTGCTGGCGACGAATATGATGGCCAGCAGGAACAGCGCCAGGTGCCGCAGGCGTGGCAGGCGGGCGGCGGCAAATCGCCAGATATGATATCCGCCTATCGCGCACAGCGCCGTGGTGGCCGGCACGCCGGTCATGATGCGGTAGAACATGGGTGTGGGCTCGGAGAGAAACCCGCCCGGCAGGACCCCTACGAACCAGGCCAGCCAGACGCTGTAGGCCGCCCGCCGGATCTTGGAAACTGCGACGGCTGTGCCCACCACCAGCAGGAGCCCCATAGCCGGGTCGTAGATCGGGCGGCCGGGCAGGCTGTGGAGGGCGGCTTCGCCCATCCAGAGCCAGCCAGCCAGCGTGCGCCCCAGGTTGGGCAGCAGGGCAGATAGGGGGGCTGCGGTCTGCATGCGGCGTCCAAACCACTCGGGATGGGTCAGGAAGGCGTGGGCCAGCGGGGCGAACGCCACCGCGGCTGCTCCGCCCATAACCAGGAGGCCCTGCCAACGAGTACGCCAGCACTGCCGGTCCTGGATCAGCCAGCCCATCAAGGCCAGCAGGATTACCAGCGGCAGCATGCGGGCGGCCACGCCAGCATACTGGCTGGCGCCGGCCACAGCGCCGGCCAGGAAGAAATCCCAGAGATGGCCATCGCGCATACCGCGCCAAAAGAACCACACGACGACGATAAACGTGGTCGAGACCAACGCTCCCTGCCAGCTCATGCGACTGTGGAACAGATAGTCATAGTTGATGCCCAACGCGGCGGCGCTGCCCAGTGCCAGCCAATCGGCGTGATCGCTTTCCTGGCGCATAACGTCGCGGACGGCGAGGAACAACAGCAGGACGTCGAGGACGCTGCTAATCGACGTGACCCAACGAGGTGCCAGGTGATCGGCGCCGAGTCGGAGCGCCAACGCCGTCAGCCAAAAGATGGCGGGTGCGCCGTGCTTTTCAGGATAGTAGATGCGGAACTGGCCGCCCTGTACCAACTTTTGGGCTTCGGCCAGCGTATAGGCCTCGTCGTACCACAGGCCGGGGGGAAAGCTCCCAAAGCGGACCCAGCGCAGGCAGGCCGTCAGCACCAGCACCAGTACCAACAGCACCCAGATGGTGCGTGGTACGTGATGCGTGGTGCGTGGTGCGTGATCGTTGACCTGGGTCATTGGGTTTCTACCTGGATGGTGGTGAGACGGATAGCGTCGGCGCCGTCTGGGGCGGTGAGGCGGGCACCACCGGGGAGATAAAGGCCGGTGGAGAGGGTGTATTCGCCCGACGCGCCGGCGGGCGGGATCGAGAGTGTGTGCACATCCGTGACGTACTCACCGGGCATCCAGCCGGTGGTGGGCCGCGACCACCCGGCGGGGACACCGTCGGATTGGGCGACCAGCGTGCCGTCAGGGGCCAGGAGGTGGAGGAAGACGTGGAAGGATGCGGACGGCGTGTCTTCCGCTCGCCAGATCAGGGTGACGGTCAGAGGATCGTTGGGTTTCAGGCTGGACGCTTCGGCCTGAGGCTCAGCTCGAAGGGTTTCAGGTTTCAGGTTCGCTCCCAAGAGGGTGGCGACGGTGCCCAGGCGGATGTCTGTCTCGACGGTCACGGGTGAGGGCGTGAAGGTGCGATCGGGGGCGGCGATGTGTAGGGTAGATGGCAGGTTTGTGGATTGGTGGAGTGGTTCGACGGAGAGTTGCCAGGTGTAATCGCCGCTGTCGAGGTCGGCGGGAATGTTCAGGATGTGCTGGCCGCGCCAGATGTCGCCTGGCTGCCAGCCGGAGGTGGGATGCCAGCGCGTGCTGGGCGGGAGGTCGTAATCTGCGACAGGAGAGCCATCTCGATCCAAGAGTGCCAGGTGGACGCTCAGGTCCTCGGCGGGTTGCCGGTCAGTGTGCCAGAAGGTGGTCAGGAGGACGGCGTCGCCGGGTGCGGCCTCGCGACGGTTTAAGTCTGCGCCGAGAAGGGTGACGGGGCCCAGCGACGCGTCCGTCTGATGGCGAATGTCCAGCGTTTCAGGATCTGCAGGGCGGCGGGGAGCGGTGAGCGTCACTTGCCCCAGGGTCAGGGCTGGCGCGGCGGGCTGGCCCTGTTCGTCCAGCAGCGAGAGCGGGGCCAGCGTATCCCGGTCGAAGGTGGTCAACACGACGTCGTAGGTGCCGGGCGGCGTGCCGGGCAGCGATTCGATCTCGTGGCTGTCCAGCGCATAGTCATCAGGGCTCCACCCATTGGTAGGCGGGTACTTGGCATATCCGCGGGGGCGGAATGAGTCAGGCATGCTCCAGCGCAACCCATCAGGGCCGACGAGATGGATGACGGTCTGGTAGCGGGCGGTGGGTTGGGCCCGGGTGGTCCAGAAGAGATCGACCCGCAGTGTGCCATCGGCGGGCAGTGTCGTCTGGTCCTGATCGTAGCCGATGAGCGTCAGACCGTCGGCGTACGGCTGATTCAGCGGGTGATCGACCCCGGGCAACGCGCCGTCGGGCTGCAGAGCGGGGCGGCGGAAGTGGGTATCCGTGCGGTCCACGACCGCCAGCTTGAACGTGAGCAGGCAGACAGCGATAGCGAGCAGTGGCCAATCGCGAACGATGCGCCGTTCACTCTGTGGTTTGGAGTTTGGAGTTTGGGATTTGGGATTTATCACCCTCGAATAGCAGGGCATGAGCGCACAGAGAATAACCAGGCTGAGAATGGAAATGGCCGTGAACGCAGTGCGGATGGGCGTGGATCCAAAGCGCACGACGATGGTGTGGCGACCGGCGGGCACGTCAAAGGCCATGAGCCCTTCGGGATCGGTGGGTGTCACGTGCACCGGCTCTCCGTCTATGGACACCTGCCAGCCGGGGAAGTAAAAGGCCAGGTAGCGGGCCCGGAATGGCACCGGAGCCTCGATGAGAAGACGGGCCCGGTTGGAGCCGTAATCGGCCTCGACGACGGTCGCCCCTGAGGGTAACAGTGCCTCGTCGAAGCGGGCGATGGGACCGCCGGCAGCGTACTGCTTCTCCAATGGAGATTCCTCGGGCCGCCGCTTGATCCAGATCGGAAAGTAGGAGCCCTCCGGGTCGACGCCCACCAGCCCAGAGCGGTGTTCGTAAGCGAACACGTCGTCGATCGTCGGGTGGGCTGCGGTAGGACAGTAGCCGCGGGGGGGGTAGGTGTAGGGAAGGGCGGAGAGGATGAGGATGGGCAGTAATACGTAATACGTAATGCGTGATGCGTGATGCGTGTTGCGTGATGTGTGGTTCGTGGATTGCGAGATGGCCGGAATGAGAGCGCCAGAGAGCAGGGAGACGGGCAGGATCGCGCGGCCGACGAGGCGCCACGGGAATTGGACAAAGGGCATGAGCGGGACGTGTTCCCACAGCCACAGGGAGCCACGGGTGCTCATCCAGATCAAGCCAATGGCGGTGATGGCCAGGAACACGAGCGTCGCCCGCCGCTCCCGGTCGCGCCAGCGGATGAGACCGGTCACCAGGCCGAGTCCCCCTGCGATCGCCTGGACCAACCCCAGGTGGATGCGCATGGGAGGGTTCATCAGCGAGGTGTCCACGGGTGCGGGTGGGGCGAATATCTCGGCCAGCGGCAAAAAGTTATAGTGAAAGTCATTGTTGCGGGTGACGCGGGACATGTGAAGCTGAGCGTATCCCTGCTCCAGCAGAGCCGGTCCGAGGAAGAAGGCGATCAGCCCGAATGCGAGCGCAAACGCCCCCCCGACGGCGAGCCAGTGGCCCCTCTGGCGGTAGACCAGCCACAGCGTGGCCAGGTAGGCCAGGAGGAAGGGGGCAAATAGCAGGCTGGAGATGTTGTGCGTCAGGAGCAGCGTGGCCAGCGAGCCGACACTGGCCAGGAACCAGCGCCGTTCACCGGTCAACGCCAGGCGACGGAAGGCCCACAGGATGAGTGGGAACAGCGGCAGCGCGACCGATTCGGGCATGTTGGCGCGCAGCAGGGCGTCGAGGAATTGGTAGGGCGCGTAGGCGTAGGCGATGGCGGCGACGACGCCTGCCCGAGGGCCAAACAGGTCGCGAGCCAGCAGATAGGCAGTGAGCGCGGAACCGGCGATGCTCAGAACGTAAACCAGGTTGAGCGCCAGGGGGAGTGCCAGGCCGGCGAGATGCAGCGCCAGCGCCAGGTAGTATGACAGCGCGGCGCGATAGTTAAAGAATGGGTATCCGTATCCGAACGCCAGGTCAGGCAGGTAGCGAGTAAAGGCCGACCGCAGCGGTTGGGTGCTGGTCTCCAACGCGTGCCGCATAGCGCTAACGCGGAAATAGTGAAAGGCCCCGTCGTGGCTGCAAGGGGAGTCGCTGCGGAGCAACGGAACGACCGCTACGGCACAGAGGAGGAGAATGACCAATGACCAATGACCAATGACCAAACGTGAGATTGGAGACGGGGGTTTGGGGGTTGGGGGTTGGGATCTAGTCATTGGCCGCCTCTGTGACGGTGATGTCGACCGGCAGGACGATCTGGTCGTTGAGGAGCGCTTGCCCGGAGGCATCGATGATGGGGAGGCGGCCACCGCTCGTGGCATTGTACATGCCGACAGCGACGTGGTACGTGCCAGCGGGGGCGTCGGCGTCGGCGGTGAGGGCGATGCGATCCACGATAACCTGGCCCGGGGCCCAACTGCTGGTCGGAGTCGTACCTCCCCCGGGAAATTGATCTACCTGACTGTGGGGCCTTCCATCAGGCCCGACGAGATGGACGAACACCGTGTAATCCAGGTCGGTGGGGCCGCCGGCCTGCCAGTACAGCGTGAGCGACAGGGTGTCGCCGGGCTCCAGGGTTCGCTCCCCAATCTGCCCCTCAGCCGAGATGGGTGTGACGTCGAACCCACGCAGATGGACCGCGCGACCCAGCGCCACCTCGAGCGGGTGGGCGATGTCGGCGGGCAATTCGAACGACCGATCGCGCGGGGTGACCTCGACGGCGACCAGGTTCTCGTCGTCGGCCAGGAGTGGCCGGTTGCCAGGTGCGAGGACGTTGAGCGCCAGCCGGTAGTGACCGGCAGGGGCCGCCGGGTCGAGCCGCAGGTCGTAGCGGGTCTCAAAGCTATCGCCCTCGCGCCACCGTGACGTGCTGTAGGGCGAAAGTGCGGTGACCTGCTCCAGCGTAACCGAGCCAGTGGGGTTCAGCAGCCGCCAGCGGACGTGGTAGTCGGCCTTTGGTGCGGCGCTGGTGGACCAGGTCAGGGCCAGTGTGAGCGCATCGCCGGAGGGGATGGTCTGCTGCGCGATCTCTGGGAGACAGACCACGAAGGGATCGGCGGCGAGCGAGCGGCCTTGGGCGCACGGCGCTGACCCGGTGGGCTCCGCAGGGGGAGCGATCTCCACGTCGCCCAGGGGGACGCGCACGCCCTGGAACTGGCCGCCGGCGTTCCATGCTCCCAGTTGTCCGCCTGCGGTGTCCGTGACCGTGAGCAGGACGGCGTAGGTGCCGGGCGGGATGCGCCTGTGCAATTTCGGTTTCAGCCGGTTGTCAGCCCATTCGTCGGGTTGCCAGGCGGTGCTAGGAAAGTACACGTCGTTCAGCACCAACTGTCCCACCTCGGCCCACAGGTGCCCGGCCGCGTCCTGGAGCGCCAGGGAGGCACTAAGGTCGGCCGGCGTCGGGGCCGAGACCTGCCAACGCAGGTAGATGGGGAACGGGGTGTTGACAGGCGTGTCGGGAAGTAGGGCGTCGACGAGGATGAGGTTCTCGCCGAAGGTGGTGAATGGAGATTGGAGAATGGAGATTGGAGAACTGAGAATGGAGAATTGAGTGATAGGAGTGGAGGCGATGGTGGTCATGTGGATGGGGTGGCGATGGATTCCAGTTCCTGGCGCAGGTGTGCTGCCGTGATGGGCGCGGCGGCTGGATCAGCGACGAGCCACAGCTTGGGGCGTCCGGCGCTCAGTTCGCGCAGGCGGGCCGCGATGGTGGAACGGTCGGGCAGATCGGCCACGCTGACAATGTCGCCCGGGCCGGTATAGTGGCGCAGGAGCGGCCCGGCGGCATCGAGCAGGATCAGGTCTTGTGCTCCGGCGTGGGCAGCCAGGTGGGCGGCCTGCTCCAGCGCCGCGGTGTTCGTGTGGACCGAGGAGTGCTCGATCTGGCCCAGGGTGAATGTTTGAGCTGATTGGGTATGTGGTCGATCCGCCAGCTCACCTGCTGGCTGGTTGGTTGATTGGCTGCCACCGAGGACGACATAGTCAGCCAGTGTCGCCTGGTCAAGCGGGAGTGTACGGCCGTCAAAGATGGAAGCGAAGGAGGGCACGGAGGTGGCTGCGACGGTGAGATCCTCGGCATCGGGCATGCGATTCAACCAGCGAGCGGCCGCGCCCATGCCCTCTCCCCAATCCACGGCGAGCACGCGGGCGGCGCCCCATGGCCCGCCGGCGAGAGGGTTGGCGTAGGTCAGGGGGTAGGGCGCGAAGGCCAGGGCCAGGAGGAACTGGGTCAGCAGTGCGATGGTGCAGGCGAGGGAGAGAAGAGTAGATGAGGGATGGGTAGATGAGGGAGGCGTTGCACGGTTTCTCGTTCGTCGCCTGCTTACAGACTCCAGGGCTAATGCGGCGGCCAGTGTGAGCGGAGGAAAGACGGGCAGCAGGTAGCGATCGTGTTTCTTGGCCCCCAGGCTCATGGTTGCGCCAAAGCCGACGGCGAAGGCGATTGACAGCAGGAAGACAAAACGACGGTCAGGGGGTTGACGCCGCAGCGTGACCAGGCCGATGAGCAGCCCAATCAGCACCACGGGCGAGATGCGGAAGATAAATACGGCCGGGTAGAAAGCAGGGCCGGGTGCATACGTCGCCTGACCGCCGAAAAAGATGGGGCGCTGTGCCATCTCGACGTGGCTCTCGGCGAAGGTGAACAGGGTGCGCAGGGTGGAGGCCGGGTTGTGGCTCAGGGGTGGGTAGAAGGCGAGGCAGGTGAGCAGGGCAGGAAGCAGGAACAATGTCCAATGAAAAATGACAAATGAAAAATGACGGAGGATGGACGACGAATGGCGAGTGGCGGAGTGGGGCTCACGGGTGTGGGATTGAGGATGGAGATTGGAGATTGGGGATTGGAGATTCGAACGTGAGCTCTGGCGGGCGAACGCGGCGATGGCCTGGAGGAGCAGGATGCAGGGGATCAGGATCAGGGCCGGGATCTTGGTCAGGAGGGCCAGTCCTGTCAAGATGCCAGAGAGGATGGGCCACGCGGCGCGGCGTGGTTCCTGCATCCCGCATAGCGCGCTCGCCAGCGCGAGCAAGCTAAAGGTCGCCACCAGTGCGTCCGTGTGCAGGAGCCCAGAGTGACCGATAAAGAACGGGTCGAGTGCCAGCAGTCCAGTGGCCAGGAGAGCCACGCGCCGATCAAAGCGGCGCTTGAGCAGCGGATAGAGGACAGCCAGGCCCAGCGTCGTGACCAGCGCGACGGCGGCGCGGCCCCAGGGGAGGAATGATGTCAGGTGGCGGAAAGCCTCTCCGTTCTCCGGGGCCAGCCAGGCCAGGCGACGGATCCAGTCCAGGTGCGCCGCGCTCCCGGCGGGGTCCAGCAGACGCCGGGTGGCTATCCCTGCGGCCCCGAGCCACATCGTTGTCACGCCTGGGTGACCTGTGGGAGGGACGGCCGTCCAGTCGCGGGTTGCCAGAGCATCGGCAAAGCGGACGGCGCGGTAGACCCAGACAGGCTCGTCAGGGGTCACGTAGCGACCGGTGGGCAAGAGCCGCAGTACGAAGCCGAGAATGACCAATGACCAATGACCAATGACAAATACTAGACGCCGTCTCGCACTTGCCCTGGTGTATTTGTCATTTGTGTCATTTGCGTCATCTGCCATTCTTACCCCAGGTAGCCGAGGGCGCGCAGGCGATCTTCTACTTCGGTTGTCTCCTCCGCCGAGAGCCCGGCCGCGGCATCTCCACCTTCTGGGCTGGCCAGCCGGTGCTCGACGGGACGGGAGGTGGACAGCGCCTCGGTCAGCACGCGCCCGTCCATGTCGTCCGGCACGGGCAGCCCCATCATGTGCAGGATGGTCGGTGCCAGGTCCAGGATGCGGGCGCCCTCGATCATCTTGCCCTCTTCCACCTCGGGCCCCCGCCCGATAAAGATGCCGTGCAGCCGGTGGCAGCCAGAGTCACCGCGGATCTGGCGGGTGACGATGCGGCTGTCGGTGGCAAAGAGGGGGAAGGCGATGGCCCGATATCCGTCCAGGACGACGTGCAGATCCGGACTGCGGTCGGTGTAGGGACCGTGCGCGACCTGGTCGCCAGGGATTACCCGGTCCACCATTGGCTGGCCGGTCTCTGGATGGCGGAGCTCTTTCAAGGCGTCAACGACCTGCTGGCGCACGGACTCGTACTCTGCGCCGGGCTCGACGATACCCTCCGGTTCGCGGCCCTTGAGGTTGACATAGAGCTGGCCGACGTGGCCGATAGAGTAGGCACGCGTGCGCGACCAGTCGACATCGTCAAAGGACAGGAACTTGCCCACGACCTTGTTGCGGGTCGACTTGGAGACGTGCCACACATAGTTCTGCAGGCCCGCCCGCTCAATCAGGTGCCAGATGGACGCTGGGGTGAGGCCCGCGCGGAAGAGCCCGGTCTTGAACCGCGTCCACGCCCCGTGCTTCAGTTGCAGCAGGCCGTGCTCGAGCAGGAACAGGTTCATGTTGACGACATAGTGCAACGAGCCAAAGCCGTGATCGGACATGACGACCACCGTCGTATCGTCCGTGAGGCGATCGAGCATTTGCCCGATAAAGCCGTCCACGCGCTGATAGATCTGCTTCAGCACACCGCCAAAGCGGGCCGCGGCCTGGGGTTCGTATAGCGGATGGCTGGGGTCCACAAACTTCCACAGTGCGTGCTGGGCGATGTCGGTGGCCTGGAAATGGAACATCAGAAAATCGTAGGGGTAGTCGGCCATCAGTTGCAGCGCGTATTCCCCCCGTCGTTCGACCATGTCGAGCAGATCGGCGGCGAACGCTTCTTCGGTGCCCGGCTTGTACTGGACGTGCGGCGCTATGCGGTAGGGGTTCATCCGGCCGGCATAACGGTCGAGCAGATTGTCTGGATAGGTAAAGGTGCCGCTCGTGGGCGAGAGCATCCCTCCGATGACAAAGCCGTTGACCGGAGTAGGTGGATACGTGACGGGTACGTTCATCACGCCTACCCGCCTGCCGGCTTCCGATAGGATCTGCCACAGGGTCTGGGCGCGGATTGAGCTGGCGTTGACCAGCTCAAACTGGCCTCCCATCGGTCGGATAAAGTCATACACCCCGTGTTTGCCCGAGTTCTTCCCGGTGGCGAACGTCGGCCAGGCCGGCGAAGTCACCGGTGGTAGCGTAGATTCGAGAAGGCCACGGGTACCCTCGGCCATCAGGCGAGCCAGGTTGGGCAGGTCGCCCGCCTTGGCCCAGGGATCGATCAGGTCAAAGGTCCCGCCGTCAACTCCGATGACGAGAACGCGACTCATATGTACTCCTGTCCATTCTTACTTTGTATGCTCCGGTGGTTCCAGCACCCGGCGTACGGCATAGATGGGTTTCCCCTGTGCCTCGTGGTACGTGCGGGTGAGGATCTCGCTCAGCAGTCCCATCATCATGAATTGGATTCCCAGCAGTGTCAGAAGCACGGCCAGCATCGTCCACGGGCTGGTGCCGATGCGAAAGGCACGGAACCCTTCCTCACCATAGAGCAGGCCGTTAATGGCTTTTGCCCCCACCAAATACAAAAAGATGAGCCCGCCCATCCCGCTGCTCGCCAGCCCCACGCCGCCAAAGAGCTGCATCGGGCGGTTGGAGTAGCTGAGCAAGAACGAGACGGTGAGCAGGTCCAGGATTACGCGCGGCGTGCGTGAGAGCGCGCCATACTTGGACTGGCCAGCCTTGCGTGGGCGGTCGTTGACCGGCACCTCGGCGATGCGCACGCCGATCAGGCTGGCGACCTCTGGCAGGAAGCGGTGCAGCTCGCCGTAGAGGTGCATCTGCTTGACCAGATCACGGCGGAGCGCCTTTAGCGAACAACCCCGGTCGTGCAGGTGGATGTCACTGGCATTGGCGATGAGCCAGTTGGCGATCATGGAGGGCAGCTTACGGGTCAGAAAGGGCTCTTTGCGGTTCTGTCGCCAGCCGTTGACCAGGTCATAGTCGCCTTCTTCCATCTTTTCCAGCAAGCGGGGAATATCGGCCGGGTCGTTCTGGCCGTCAGCGTCGAGCGTGACGATGATCTCCCCTCGGGCATAGTCGAACCCGGCAGCGAACGCGGCGGTCTGGCCAAAGTTCCGGCGGAACTGGACGGCGCGCAGATTCGGCTCATCTGCCTGCAGTCTGCGGAGGACGGTCCCGCTGTCGTCAGAGCTGCCATCATCTACGGCGAGGATCTCATAGCTGCGTCCCAGTTGCCGGAGCACGGTCGTCAGTTCATGGATCAGGCTGGGCAAGGATTCAGCTTCGTTGTATACCGGAAGCACGATCGAGAGATCGAGAGTAGGATCGCTAGTTTTCATACCTGCGCATTATAGCACACTGCCCCAGTGGGTCAACGTGTCGTATTCCCTCGTGTAAAATGTCACCGAAGGCAGCTGGTTCCCTCAAATGATAATGTCACCGATGTGGTATAGTTCCCTCAAGAGATAATATCACTGGAGGGAACAATGTCCGACACGGAAA
>Ga0180432_10008130_pt1 | contig 13156 bp, 30 predicted proteins | sample SS_ome_10_FD_132414 | JGI IMG/M metagenome (GOLD analysis project Ga0180432, IMG submission 132414) | Hypersaline lake sediment archaeal communities from the Salton Sea, California, USA - SS_1_MS_2 metaG | ecosystem: Environmental > Aquatic > Non-marine Saline and Alkaline > Hypersaline >...
AGCCGGAGAGTGGGGGCGAGACTCGATACCCCCACACTCACAAGCCGCAAAGGATTATTTTTCGATCTCTTCTAAAATTGCTTCATGAGCCATATTGAGATCTTTGTATCTTTCTACTTTCTTTGAGATTTTCTCTCCAAAAACAGCCTTAATGTCTGCTGGGGAGATATGTGATGATAGGTCATGGACAAAAGAGAATGGATCGGCTGCGATGTCTGCGATGACTTCTTTGTAAATCTCATCTACTCTAACACCAAGCAGTCGGCAAATCTCATTTTCAAGAGTAGCCCATTCTTCTTTATTCGTTATTCGTTGTATTTTCCACCTGCTGCTCCTAAGATCATGATAGCCAAGATTGTGATGAAGATTCTGATCAAGATATTTCCTTTTAAGAGTATTGTAACATCAATCGCCTCGCTTGTCAAGTCCCTTTCTACATTCCGTAAAGATAAGTTCCGATTTTTTCATCAATTGGATCGTACCGTAAGAAGCCACTTTCTTCGAGCATGACGCAAATCTCTAACTCGACATCATTTAGAAGATCGGATTCCACCCCGTTAAACTTCCGGGCAATATCTTGTAAAATAGAAGAAAGGGCAACAATCTCCTCTTCTTCTTCAGTCAAATCCTCTTCAAAATCCATACTTTCCATCATCCCTCCAATCTAGCGGATAATCGCTTACTAGCTGTACCGTGAGCAAGAAAGCCAACAATTGACTTCCTTTCTTTTACCTGACATAGCCGACATTGATCGCACGACATTTCATCTTGCGTCTGTGCTGGACATACAACAATCGGCAATCCCTCAGGTGTTTTGTTGCCCCTATGTGGAGCATCTTTTGGCAGTGTCACCACCACCGGACCAGCATTCAGTTTAGCATACTGATCAGCTTCTGTCAAGCTATCCGCTGACAAATTTACTGTCATTCCGGAATTTTTATTCATGTCCCGGACAACAGCTTGATTGTGAGCATCAGTCATGTCATAATGGCAGTACGTCCAACCATTAGTATGCTGACTCGCTCGCGACAATTGCATAGCCTTGCGGCGATGAATCTTGCCGTCCTTACGCTGCGGGAGGTCGCCAGCCTGATTGTGTCGCCACAATTGACCAACAACGAACTTGCGTACACGGTTACAGAACGCTGTCCAGTTATCGCCACGACCACCTTCACCAACTTTACGCCAGTGCATGCCCAATGGGCCAAACCTCGCGTAACAGTCCTTATCCTTTAACGGACATTCCGTTGGACAAGACGCTTCCTCAGTTGTAGATACCGGAATTGGACCTACTTTGCGGTTTCCCGACTTTGGATTCAGACTAACCCACATGAGCTTGTTCCTCTCGTTGTGACTTGTGAGACTCTATTGTAACATCAAAATTGTGACTGTCAAGTGTATGATGGAAAGTTTTAGTTTTTGTTTTGCAGATAGCTTTCCTAACAACTGCTTTTACTATGGTTTAGTGCATGCCCCTCCCCATAGCTTACCATCCAATTACTCGGATGAAGGCCGTCTTCTAATGCCTTAGCGGATTATAACATATCCAATCTGATTGTCAAGTATTATTTTGTTCCTCTCGTTTGTCCCTCGTTGTGCTCCTATTATAACATAGGGTATAGCATATGTCAAGGGGTTGGGAAAATAAAAAAAAGAAAAAAGAATTCCCAAATGTGAGAATGAGATTCCCACTTTCGAGAAAATGGAATTGGCACGCTTTTTGCAAGCGGCCCTCCATGGCCGCCTCGTAGCAGCCATGAATAATAAGAGGCTGGGGATGGCTGGAATTGAACCAGCGTAGCGTTACGGCACTGTCTAAGATTATCTTCACTAACGTCAGCACTAAGACGGTAGTTCCGACAAGTGCGATCTTATTAACGACAGCTAGGCTTGCCAACAGCCCAACACCCCCGTATGTTTCATTCAAATTCTTCTAATACCCAAAAAGGTATTCTTTTGCGAAGGTCCGATAATTGTTCTGGATATTCTTGTTTTGTTTTATTCCAGTGTGCTTTCATTGCCTTAAGACGGGAAGGCGACACTTCCAACTTGATTTTAAGTCTTATCATGCCACCTTCCCACACGAAAGGAACTTTCTTACATTTCTGTGCAACTCATTAGTTCTTCAAACACAACGTATCCAAAATAACGAATTGCTTTTTCTCGTTGCTCAAGGCAAGCGAGATAAACCCGCTCGCCTTCTTGTGGGTCATCATATCCAAACTCTTTGATGAATCCCCACTTATCTGAGCAATATTCAGTAGCTCCAGAATCAGATTGAACACATTGAAGAACACCCTCAATTGTTGGCTCACCAGCATCTGGACCGCATCTGAATTCAATCTTAAGTGATTTATCAAATCCGGGCGACTTGACTTTGACCTTATAGGTTCTCACTCCCGGAACCCAAGCTTTTTCCGGATCAGTCTCTACTTCTTTAAATTTGATTTGAAGTAGATATTTCTCAATGAAATCCTCAAATGTTTGTTCCATTTATGCTCCAAAGATTTTGAGGTCATCGATATCGCCAGACTTCTTGTATTTGGCGATGGCCTTTTCCATTTTCTTAACGAGCTTTTTTGCTCGCTTTGCTTCTTGGAGTGCGTCAGCCAAACGCTTTTCCGCACTCACAAAACGATCTGCCACTTTTGCAGCAGCCACACGAACAACAGCCTTTTCTTGTCGCTCGATTTCCTGAAACAAAACTTTGCTGTGATTTTTCTTTGAGAATGACATAGTTGTTCCTTTTGTGTTTAGTTGGGGACTCGTTGTGAGTCCCCATTGTAACATATTTTTTTGACTTGTCAAGTCACTTAACGAACTTTGTAAACTTCTCCACCAATTGTCACTTGGCGAATCCCTTCATGGGGGATGCAGCGATATCCTTGAACTTGAACGTCATAGACGTTAATCAGATTTTGTCCACGCTGACGTGGGGGAGATTCTGGATTCTTCAGGTGTTTCTTGACACCCATACGGCAATTCATTTCGCGAAGATTGCCATCCGTTCGACGCTTGAACAAGACTGAAAACATCTTGCCGTTACTGGACTGGATTAGTTTGATTGCTTGTTTGCGTGTCAACTTCTTCATCGTTGTCGTTCCTTTCAAGAACTAGAAAATTGTAAAAGAAGAGGGGCTTTGCGTATAGCTTCCACCCCAATTGTCTTCATCTGGCTCTTACCTCTAGTGTCTAACTTTAGCTCATTAGACAGAAGTTTGGCACTGGTTGGTCTGGCACTAGGCACGAGCGACCGTTATCTTATTATACCTTAATATTGAGCGGAGTGGGATAAGGAAAAAGGTTGTATTAAATAACCATGTTAATTCATGGTCCGTTATTACGCCTTGAGTTCGGGGCAACTCATCCCAGTCCCGGCTTTCACGGGACAGTCCCTAGCTATTAGAGGTAGAATCCGGCGTTTCGTAGCACCTGAAGATCACCATCGCTCTTGTCGTAGTCAGCAATTGCATCATTCATCTTCTGCAATTGAGCCTTGATCGACTTTTCGCGACGACGAATCTCACGCAACGATTCGACTTGATTCTCAATTTGTTGGGCAACTTGCTTCGCAACCTTAAGGTTACGTTCACGCCGTTCTTCTGACCGTTGTTCTTCGATCATCTTACCAAGCTTTTCAGGCTTCAGCAATTCTTCCAATGAATCTTCTTTTTCCTTAGCCATGTCTCTTTCCCTTTCGAGTTGTTGTTATGGATGTATTATAACATCCGTTTCTTGTTTGTCAAGACCTTAGTCAACTTTTTTCAAAATGACCCGATCTTGTTCTGCCTCTTTGAAGGAAATCGTAAACTGACTTCCCGCCTTTTCGACCACCACTCCACTGTATGTGATGTCGATAACCTTACCATATTTGGAGAGAATATCCCCAATTCCAATTGTTGGCTTCATTGCTTCTTTTCTCATTCGTTTATCCCAAAGGCTAAAACCGGACCTGTTCCTGATTCTTTCAGTATATCATCGATCATACACATTTCAACATATTTCGATGAAAAAACCGGAACAACTTCAAATTCATTCTTCTCGACCACAAAAGACTCATACTTGTACGGATTGTAAGTTACACTATCCACATATGAATTGTCTTCGATGTCTTCTGGCTTGCACAAGAATCCACGCACCCACGCATGCACATTCTTCTTCTTTTCTTGCAAGACTCGCTGCCTGCCTCGCTCGTTGACCACATACGCTACGTCTTTAAGCGTAATGTATCTAGTGTGAACTATAACTCGCTCTTGCTTAATACTCCAGCAAGCTTTATGGAGATTCCGATAGACCTTGATTGGCTTATCAATGTCTACGTATGGGAGCATACGATCATACCAATTTTCCCCATGATGAATGAACGGTTTAGCTGGAATATGTTTTTGAATTTTTCTATTCACTATATTTCCCCACGTATTCGTATTCGTTGGTTGAAGGAAAAAAGGATCGGCTGAACTCACTGGTGGTGGAACATTTAAGGCAAACGCACACCGGATTTTTTACAGTCTGACTCTGACTGGACCATTGTATATAAAGCTTTACTAAGTTGAAAAGCTGAGGAATCAGGCCATACCCCTAAAAGTCTACTTCCTTTCTTTCCAAATCGCGTGATGGAAGAACTGGAAAACAACGTCACGTCAAGCTTGAGAGCTTATTATATCATGGACTTTTCTATTGTCAAGTCCGTCAAAAGTTTTCTGGAAAAAACAAGAATTCGTTATTGTCAAGATGCTGACCAGTTTTCATGAAGAATGCATCATCAGCTTTTTGATGAGGACGCACCGTTACCTTTTCACCAGTCCTTAGCCAGCTTTTAGCCACATCTGACCACGTAAAAACATAGGCGACATTCCACTCTTTTGCACTTGCTGGACGTGCTGACCATCCACTTGGAGCATTCATTGTTGTGTCTCGTTTGTGTTGTGTTGTTTCTTATACGAGTATTATAACATCCGGTTTTCCAGTGTCAAGTGTTTGGAGAAAAAATCTTTTATTTTCGTTTGGCACGCATTTAGCAAGCGGCCCTCCATGGCCGCTCCGTCGCAGCCAAGGAGAGTCACCCCGGATTGCTCCGGGGCTTCCCAACCAACCAACCTAAGCTGTCATCGCCAGTTCTTCGGCCTTGGCGACGTATTTGCCAATTGAGCTTGAAGGGTCGTTCGCTCGCAGGATGCGATCAAAGTCATCGACATTTTTACCGGAACGGGTGCGGGCTGGAGCAACGTGCTGGGCGTAACCTTGCACCGCGTTGAACGCTTCCCAAGCAGACACTTGGAAGTTGCCCCCCATGAGAGGACGACCAGTTTTCATACGTTCATCCAGAACGCGACTCATGATGGCCTTGGTGCGATTCTCATGACGTGTGACCGCTGACGGCTTGTTCTGATCGGGCTGTCCGTAAACAGCGTCCAGAAACTCGTTCAGCAAGACGTCACGAGACTGCATGTGACGAACGGCGGTTTCAATGCTCCCCCATGATTGCTTCAGAACTGAGAATTGCTCAATCAGTTCATTCATTTGAGCACGCAAGCCGCTGGTGTGACGAATTGTCACAGTGGTTCCTTCAACCATGCGAAGCATGGCAAGATTCATGCATGCATCGCGGAAAAACCCCATGGTTGCACGAAACGATTCTTTATCGAGTCCCGCACGAATCACGACACGCGGAAAGATGTTGTCAGATGTTCCGTAGATCGAGCGACGATACGAATCATTCGGGCTGATTGTAACGTAGTGACCATCTCGGAAGTGGCAATCAGGGACAATGTCATCGTCGAAAGCATGCTGTGCAGCTTCCGCGAGTGCAATCACATCCTCAGAAGTGTGAGGCGTGTATTTTTGGGACACGCTTCCACTTCCCACGAATGCTCCAGTGTCATCACGAAACAGACCATAGACGCCTGTTTTCATGTTTTCCGGACCAAACAGTGGCATCTTGACGACTTCAAAGTTGAAGGCTTCACGGACGGGAGAGAGTTGCTCAGTTGCGTTAATCATTCTTCAGTTCCTCAGGGGTTAGTGTTGGTTATGCATGTATTATAACATCGGGTCTGCTGGTGTCAAGTGTTTGGGGAAATTTCTTTTAATTTTCCTTTGGCATGGTATTTGCAAAGCGGCCCTCCTTGGCCGCTCCGTCGCAGCCAAGGATATTGTTATTCCCATTCTTTCAATAATGCACGTTTCTGTGCTCCTCGTGTGCGTTGTCGTTTGGGACGCGAGTCATGAGATCCCGCCCCGCTACGATAATCAACGTGTTCACGTCCACGTTGATCCTTCACGGATTTTTCAATCTTAATCTTTGAGCGTGTCACAGTAGGCTCCCCATGGGGTTGGTGAAAGTGTAGTCTCTGAATGATCATCATCGTACCAGCATTCGAACCAATCGATTGAATTGTCGGGACGAAACGAATCGGCCTCAATAATCATCCTACGACCTTGATTGTCATAAGTTTCGTAGTCCCCATGCTTTGCAACATGAGCCGCTACGTCTTCATTGAATTTCAAGATTTTTGCAAGATCTTCGATAGAATAAACCTCTTCGCAAACCTCGCAATTGTCCTCTCCGCAATATTTGCATTGCATCGTTACCACTCCTTGGAAAAAAGAAGGTTGTCAACTTGGCTGATTCCATGACCGTTTAGCTTTTCCATCAACTGATCAGGACCATCAGCCCGATAGAATTTTGTCTGCCACATTTCGATGCATGCAGCCATAGCTTCTGATTGAGTTCCATGGAATTTAAGCTGATCTTGATAATATTCGTAGTCGCCAGCTTCAATGAACCACTTTTCGCTAATGCGGCGAAGATTGATTGTGATCTGGTACGTTTGTCCGTATGTTTGCTCGCTCATTTTCCGGCCTTTTCAATGAATTTGCGGATTGTTTCGTCTGCTGACTGGACATCTGCCAGCATATGTTTGTTGCCCATAGCTTTCTGAGTGGCAATCTTGAGAAGATAGTTGAGTTCCCTCAAAGCCTCATCGATTGATGGACCGGGAATCAAATTGTTAGAGCATACGTCGCGTTCCATCCACATTGTTGTGTCCTTAGTTGTGTTGGTTGTGAGTGTATTATAACATAGGTTGCCCCAATGTCAAGCCCTCATGATCTCATTTTCAGATTTACATGTACTCAACGTTCCGTTTCCGCTGCTGCTTTCACACTCAATGGAATAGACCCATTGACCATCCAGCTTGAAAACTTCCGCGACCCGGAATTTCTTTTGAAAGTACAGACAATCCCCATCAACATTGATGACAGACTGCCCCTTGCGAAACTTAGGTCGCTCGCTATAGCCACACTCCTCGCAGCGACCATACATATCACCACCATAAGCCTCATGCAGTGTAGTCTCTGCACACTTATTACAGTACTTAGAAAAGACTCGTTCACTCATCTTGTTTGTCCTCTTGGTTGTGTTGTGCATGTATTATAACATACGGTCGTCATATGTCAAGTCCCGGACTATATTTTTTATTTTTCCAGTTTGGCATGGGATTTGCTCTGACTTTTATGTGCGGCCCTCCATGGCCGCACCGTTGCGGTCATGTAAACAGAAATTGATAGACTTGGAGTTCAGAGATCATCCGGTTAGGATCTTACTGCTCCTGCTCTAGACACATGCCGCCTATCAGAGCGATTCGCCGCGTCCAGCTAGTGTTCCTCGTAAACAACCCATCCAATATCTGGAATGTATTGCTCAGTACTGCATCCAGTAACTTCCGTTTCCATTTTGTCCATCACACAATCCAGCAATTCATTCATTCGCGATTGAGTGACTGGTGACGACTCAAGATGAGTGCCATCTTCGAAGTAGATTTTGAAGCGAAACATGTTTTTTCCTTGGTTGAAAAACACCCCGCCCCGGAGGACGATAGGGCGGGGTGCCCACACAACAATTTTCAGTCCGGATTCCCATAAGCGGACTCAATTTCTTTTCCGCAAACTTCACATTGGATTGGATCACCTTCGTAATGAACAAGATGAGTCCATTTTGCGTTTTTTCCAACCCTATTTTGATTGACGCATGAAGGACAGGATTCGAAACATCCATCATCAGATTCGATGATGTAAACGATTGGGTAGGCTCCCGGCCAAGCGTAGTGATCGACTTTAGGCATTGTGTGCTCTCCTGAGTTGTGTGTTGATTATAACATGTCAACCCTACCAGCCCATTTTCTGGTAAAGTTCATCGATTTCGTCCCACTCCGAAGTGTCATCCATTTCGGCCAGAAGTTCCTCTTCCCACAGATCGAGGAGCATATTTTCATACTCCCAATCGAACTCATCGTGCTCGCGACGGACTTCCTCATCCAATTCGATGAGTTCCTGATCGCTCAGTTCACCAAAGTTGATCCAGCGTGGACGAATCCCATGCATGTCCTTATAATTATCACTGATTTGACAGATCAGTGCATCGCGGACATTGAGAGTTGGGCAGTTTTCTACGAATGTTGTTGAAAGTGACATTGTAAACCTCATTGTGTTATGTGTTGTGTCCTCTTGTGCATGTATTATAACATAGCTTCGCCATATGTCAAGTCATCTTGAAAAAAATCTTTTATTTTTGTTTGGCATGGTCTTTGCTAAGCGGCCCTCCATGGCCGCTCCGTTGCGACCATGGAAGTGATTTGAGCTAGTCGTTGAGAAGTTCGTCGACTGCTTGTTGCAGTTTCTGCTTGTATTCAACCTTCTCAGATTCAGAAGCGTAGGCAGACGATCCCGAATCGTGTAAATCTTGCAGCCACGCAAGAGTCTCAATTTCAGAATCCGTAAGATCGGGAATCAATTCTCGAATTTCATCGTTTTGAACGAATGTTCCGTTGTTGTTTACAACAACTTTTAAACGCTCCTCGTCTGTGAAAGCAGCAGATGCAATACACATTTTCCCGCTTGGATAAAGGTACTGACATCCAGTTTCTTCACCGTCAGACAACAGCAGAACTTTGGGAAGATTCTCACGAATGAGATCGATTCGTTTTTGTGAAAGCATGTGTGTGTTCCTTGTCTTGTGTGAACTAGCCCGGACTACGCCGGGACCAGCCCCACACAACATTTGTTACGAGTAGAGAATTGTGTTCAAGCACTTGATCGTTTCGAGTGCCTCATCATTACGGCCATCATTAACTTGCTGGGTCAGCAATTGGACCACGGCTTCGCGGAGAGTCGCGAGTTCCTGAGAATTGACGTGCAGTTGAGTGATTTTCGGACCTTCGCATTTACTGTAGTCACGCATGTTATGTCTCCTGAGTTGTGTGTAAGTTACGGGTGGATGATAACATCCACCCGCTGAATGTCAAGCCCTAGTCGTCGAGTTGGTCGAATTCCCATTCGTTGGCGTAGTCGGCACGAGCATCGATATCGTCCAACCATGCCAGTTCCTCATCGCTCATGTCGGCGTATGGGTCGTCGCTCAGCATGAGTGGGTCGTCAGCCTCGATTGCATCCCATCCATCCGGAATGCTATAGAATTCTTCAGCTTGGATGCCAGCGTCAAAATCGTCAAAACGTGGGTCAGACATGGTAGGTCTCCTGTTTGTGTGAGTTGTGTTTTCCCTTCTGACACGTTTATTATAACATCGGGTCGCCCCATGTCAAGCCCCAGAGAGAAAAAACTTTTTTTTATTTTATTTCCATTTGGCACGGCATTTGCAGTTGCAATTCGTGTGCGGCCCTCCATGGCCGCACCGTTGCGGCCAAAGAGGGGGTTTTCTCAGATTTGGGAAAGATGGTCAGCCACTGCGTATAGCAGCATCATCGCAAAAATCAATACGCCAGCGGCGGCAATTGGCAAATATAGTGGATTTCTCATGATTGGAAATTTTCCAGTTGAGGGATTCCCATTCCTGGGAATCCCGCTGTTTATTGTTGACTAGTCGAAATACTCGCTTTCGCCTCCCATCAATTCATCGACTTCGGACTCGCTCAGCCAATCCTCATCAGACAAGGCATATAGCATAACGCCGTCGACATTTTCACGATGGCAATTTGGACACTCTTCCTCGTGAGCGTCCAGAATCATTCCGCATTCACAATCCATGATATCTCCTGAGTTGTGTGAGAGTAATGGGGGGATTGTAACATCCCCCCGTGTATTGTCAAGCCTTAATCTTGCCAATCTGTTTTGATTGTATAGCCGAATTCTCGGCTCTCTTTGAGAATCTTCGCCGCATAACGACGTTCAATCGGAGCACCTACCATCCCCGAATGCATCGAGGCGATAGACTTTCCACCTTGCCAATCACGCTTCTTGTCTGTGACAATCACGCAAATGCGATCACCATTAGAGTTTTCAATTCTGTGATGTGTGTACAACATTTCGAAGTCTCCTGAGTTGTGTGTTGTGTCCTCTTGTGCCCCCATTATAACATCGGGTTCCCATGTGTCAAGCCCTGAGCTATTTTTTTTATTTTTTTTGTTTGGCACGGTATTTGCTCAGATCGTAAAAAAAACTTTTTTTTGCGTTCTCATTTTTGAGAATCGATTCCCATTTGTGAGAAAATCACTTTGGCACGCTTTTTGCTGTGCGGCCATCCGTGGCCGCCCCGTGGCGGCTAAACGTTCTCACTTTTGAGAATCTGGGTTCTCATTTCTGAGAACCCGTTCTCATCTACTTTCTCATATTTGAGAAAGATAATCTGCTGATACGTAGAGAAGCAGAATTCCAAATGTCAAGATAGAAACAGCGGCAAATGGTAGAATCAGCGAATTTTTCATGATTTTCTCCCGGAAGCTTCCCATAGGCTAATAGCCTTCTTGTTGTCGTCCAAATACATTTTTTCAACGTCAAATTTTTTTTGCGGGTTGCGGATTCTTTCTCCCCAACGGACGGCAATCCGGGAATCATATGAGTGCCACCCGTTGTTGCTAGGACAGCATAACCGGACTTTCTCTCCGGCAGCGACTAGAATTCTGGCAAGCTTTGCGGCGGATTGACGATTCTCCCAAAAAAACATCTCAAGATTATCGCGAGTCATCTTTTTCAAATCACCTTGCATTTAAAAACCTCCCATTGTGGGATTCCCATTTCTGGGAATCCCGTTGGTTGTTAGTTGTTAGTTCGCGTATCCATTATCTCGATCTTGCCAATACGAATCAACACATCCTGCGGCACGATATGCCGCAAAATCTTCCATCTGTCGCAGATGGCATTCCTCATTATCGTGATTCTCTAGCAATTCCGGGTGAACTTCCGGAATGTATTTTGAGCATGCTTCGCAGTACTTTTGACCGCGAATTGGCTTTCCGTTACTCTCTACAATATGAACACGCTCGCCAATGCGAATTGATTCTGCACAACAGCAGCATTTGCTGAATTTTTGGGCTGGGCCTTTTGAAACATATTTCATAATACTTTTCCCTTGTGTTGTGGAAGGAAGGGAGCCACAATTGTGGCTCCCGGAATTGTTGGGACTATACCGCAAATTCACTTTTGATGGTATAACCAATGTTGCGTGCATCTCGCAATGCTGATACGGCGTCTTTACGAGAAATTGAAACGCATATTCCATCGATGTGCAAGGTAGGTGTGAATATCTTGTTACCAGTATTCGTCATAATGGTAAACTTGTGGTTTCCATTAACATCTGTGACCTTGTGGCGATTGAATTTCACGATCTTTTCCTTATGTTGTGAAGTAGTGGCTCCCCATGGTAGGGGAGCCTTAAATGGTTGTCAAGTCTATTTGCCGGTTACCGTTGCAATCGCATGGGCAAGTTTGGCAAATTTTGGTTCTTCCCAGAATTCATCCGGTTCGCAGTACTCGAACTCGAACTCATTGCCTAGCGTCTTGTTGTTCTCATGCATTGCGGCATAGAGAGCTATTCGGCGTTTTTTCTCTTTTCGCTTTCGTTGGACTGGATTGTCTGCAATTTTGTCCAACTTGCGTTGGATCTGACCCAGCGTTGGACCATGGCATCCATTCTCGTCTAGTGTCTTGTGATTCTTTAGAATCTTAGGCAATTCTCCAAGATTCTCAGTTTCATTGGGAATGACTACGGCATCGAGAATTGCATCTCGAAGGGCAACGATCAGCTTGATCGCGTTTGGCTCTTGCAATTCCGCGATTCGTTGAGATTGTGTTTTGTACTCTGACATCTTGTTTTCTCCGGTGACCCAAGTTTGTTAGTGTGAAACGTTCTGCCCTTGCCCTTATATACGGGAAAAGATCAAAAGATCAACAAGGTTTTTGGTCGATTTTGACGATTTTCTCAGAATTGGGAATGAATTCTTGGATGTGAGAAGTAGACGTGGTGGTTTTATTTTCGATATGCGAGTTCCGAGATATCGACCGCCCCAGCGGGGGGCTTCTACAGACGATATCCACCCCCAATTCTAAATGTCCACTTTTTTCATACGTTCCTTTTACCATAACCTATTCTGATACATATTAAAGCCACATAAAATTTCTACAAACTCTCTTGAATTTCCGTGATAATAAAACTCAGGCATATGTTCTCTGAAATGTCTACTTAAAGTATCATTGTTAGCGACCATATTCATATGAACTCTAGAATCGTCCATTATGTCACTTTTTTGAATTTGTTGATAATTCATTAGCTGCGTTAATAGCCTCACGAATGTCACCTTTCATATATTTAAAACTATCACTCATATTTACAAAGACACGACAAGGATGAAAAAAACGATGAATTAATCCGTAATGATTTCTTTGATTCATAATAATCTCTTTAATGTCTAGTCTATAGTACAAATCTAAACTATCTCTTCTGTGGTCTTCCATTTTTTTTACGTATCCCTAGTCTCTGCCTTAACTTACGAAAAGCGGCAAAATTAATATCCTTTTTAAATGTACGACAGAATAAATCATGTAAGTCCTTATCTGTCATGGTAGGTGATCTTTCCCTGATAAAAGAAAAATGTTCATCAGTGTATTTGTTATTCAACTTTTGGCTCCCATTTTATCGCTTATGACTCCTGTTATCAGTCCGATTTGATTATCCCACCACCCTATATGTTCTTTCTCTTTTACAAGACTCATATGGGATTTGTACATAGTGTAGTGATACATTAAATCAGAAGATCCTCTCTTTGAAGTGGACCTCTGAAATTTGGTTATAATATCCCGGACCATATTTAAGATCATTTTTAATATCCTTTAGTTCTGCTACATTAAATAATTTAATAAGAAATA
>Ga0180432_10008131_pt1 | contig 13156 bp, 9 predicted proteins | sample SS_ome_10_FD_132414 | JGI IMG/M metagenome (GOLD analysis project Ga0180432, IMG submission 132414) | Hypersaline lake sediment archaeal communities from the Salton Sea, California, USA - SS_1_MS_2 metaG | ecosystem: Environmental > Aquatic > Non-marine Saline and Alkaline > Hypersaline >...
CAGTCGTTCTGTCAGCGAGTCAAACATCGGCCCTCCTCATGCATCAGGATTGAAGAAAGAGTAAGCAGTCGTTCCGTCCACGTCAACTTAAGTGGTGAGGTTATCGAGGAAATCCGTTCCCAACCTCTCGTTGCGGAAAGAGGGATGGGAGACGATCTCCTGCATCAAAGAGCGCGTAGTAGCTACCCCGCGAATGCGAAAACGTTCGAGCGCTGTATACATACGTGTTCGGGCCTCTTCACGGTCGCGGCCCCACGCAATCACTTTGGCCAACAGTGAATCATAGTACGGGGAGACCTCCATCCCGCTATAGAGGTGTGTATCAAGGCGAACCCCATTTCCACTCGGGAGCTCGTCGATCTCAATTTGCCCACAGGAGGGGAGAAACCCGCACGTGGGATCTTCGGCATTGATTCGGCACTCGATGGCATGGCCACGAGGATGCAGCGCTTCCTGGGGAGTTTCGAGCGCACCGCTGCGGGCGAGGCAGATCTGTTCTTTGACGAGGTTGAGGCCGACGATCACTTCGCTCACCGGATGCTCGACCTGAATCCGAGCATTCATCTCGATGAAGTAGAAACTGCCATCGTTATCCAAGACGAACTCCACGGTACCGGCATTCTGGTAACCAAGGGCATGGGCGGCAGCAAGGGCGGTCTGATGAAGGCTCTTGCGCAGGGTCTCATCGAGGTGTGGTGCAGGTGCTTCTTCGATCAGCTTTTGGTGGCGTCGTTGGATGGAGCACTCCCGCTCTCCCAGATGGATGGCCCGTCCGGTGCGATCGGCGAGTATCTGCACCTCGATGTGACGGGGGTTGGTCACGGCCCGTTCCAGATAGAGGCTCGGATCTCCGCAGGCCCGGTCGGCTTCGGCTCTGGCAGCAACAACAGCTTCATTCAGCCCGTCGGCGGACTTCACCGGGCGCATTCCGCGTCCTCCTCCACCGAAGACGGCCTTCACGAAGAGAGGATAGCCAATCTGCTCCGCTGCAGAACACAGATCCCGCTCGTCGGCCGGAACGGCAGCGCCGGGGAGGATTGGAACTCCAGCCGATGCCACTTTCTCGCGAGCGGCAAGTTTGTTCCCTACCAGCTTCATCACACGGCTATCCGGGCCAATGAACACCAACCCGTGCTCTTCACAGACTTCCACAAAGTGTGGGTTTTCAGCGAGGAATCCATAGCCGGGGTGGACGGCTTCGGCTTTGGCCACCTCTGCCACGCTGATCAGTGCCGGGATATTGAGATAGCTCCTTGTTGGGTCAGCCGGTCCGATGCACAGGGTTTCACTGGCAAGCCCGAGATAGGGCATGTTCGCATCCGCCTCGGAATACACAGCCACCGACTCGAGCGACAACTCGCGACAGGCCTCGATAACTCGTAGTGCAATCTCTCCACGGTTGGCGACAAGAACCTTGTGAAACGTCACGGTCTCTCAAACAAGAACAGGGGCTGGCCGTACTGCACTGTCTCGCCGTCTTCGACTAGGGTCTGTCGCAGTCGGCCGGCGCTCTCGGCCTTGATCTCGTTCATCACCTTCATCGCCTCGATGATGCACAGGGTGTCTCCTGGGTCAACCTGCGCTCCTTCCGCGACGAATGGCTCCGCGTCCGGGGACGAGCGACGGTAGAAGGTTCCCACCAGTGGAGCGGAAACGGTAATAGTCCCCGCTTCCTGGTTGCGCAAGCTGCTGGCTGACGGTGGGGCTTCACCCTGTACAATAACGCCCCCCTCTTGCCGAACGGTAATCCGTTGCTCTCCTTCCCACAGAGTGATTTCGCTCAAGCCCTCCTTCTTCAGCAGCTTGACGATCTCTCTCAGTTTGTCGAGATCCACGGCCAACCCTCCTTGGCTTGCGCGAGCATTTTAACTGAAAACCCATCGCTTGCCCACTGCAGGTCCGCACTCTGTTGCAATTCAGACAAGGTCCCCTATAATGGGAATGTTCGTGAGGTGAACCTGATTGTGTCAATCGGCGCACAGATTGCGCTACTGATCTTCTTGGTTGTCTGTTCAGCCTACTTTTCGAGTGCGGAAACCGCGATCACCTCAATTGCTGGGGGCCGTTTGCAGTATCTGATCAACACGCATAAGAGGAAACGCCGCGGCTTGACGCTTCTCCTTGAGGAACCCAATGAACCGATTACTGCCCTGCTTTTGCTGAACAACCTGACAAACGTTGGCGCAAGTTCATTGATGACTCTGCTTGCCCTCAGACTTCTTCAGGGTCTTCCCAGTTATCAGGCCGGTCTATTGGCAACCGGGGTGATGACGATATCTCTTCTCATCTTCGGGGAGATTACGCCGAAGAACTTCGCCAAGCACAACGCCGAGCGGTTCACTCTGGCAACGATCAATCAAATCTATGCCTTCACCCGCCTTCTGCGTCCGGTGATTTTCGTCTTCCGTCGAATTGCGTATGGCCTTCTCCGCTTCTTCGGGATCGATCTATTGCAGAAGGAGCCTCTCGAGGTGAGCGATGAGCAAATTGAGACTCTGATCGACGCCAGCGAAGAAAGCGGCCTTCTTGATGCAGAGGATGGGGAGATGATCCGACGCATCCTGGACTTCGATGAGATGACGGCCGAGCAAGTCATGATTCCCAGGACCGAGGTTCAGTCGATCGAGGTGAGGACATCTCCAGGGAAGGCCCGGGAACTGGCGGCGGGGGATGGGCACTCTCGCTTTCCGGTCTATGACCGGGTTCCGGACAACGTCGTCGGCACCCTCTACGCCAAGGATTTGCTCGCTCAGATTGACCACTCTTCTACCACGCTTCATCGGTTGTTGCGCCCGGCCTACTACACCCCGACGACGAAGCCGATTAACGTGTTGCTGCGCGAGTTTCAGCGGGAGCAGGTGCACATGGCGATCGTGATCGATGAATTCGGCGGGATGGCCGGTATTGTTACGTTGGAAGACATCCTCGAAGAGATCGTAGGAGAGATTGAAGACGAGTACGATCAACCGACGGCCCTGATCAAGCGCATTTCGAGCGACGAAGCCTTGATCGACGGAGACATGTCCGTACACTCACTCAACCGAACGATGGATCTTGAGCTTCCCGAAAACGAGGGTGTGACCGTGAGCGGGCTGATTCTATCCCGCCTGGAGGCAATGCCCAAGGTCGGAGAGAAAGTGCCTATCGGCCCGGCCCTTCTCGTAGTGGAGGGGGCAACCGAGCGGGAGATCACCTCGGTGCGGGTGACGGTCGACCGCACAGTCGAGGAAGAAGACGGATCCTGAAGGATCGCTTCATTGCAGCCAGAACTGCGTACTAAGCGGTGCTTGCATTTTCCCTAGGAGGCAGAATGAACAAGGGATTACGGAATACTTGTGTCCTGATTGTGCTCGGCGGACTGATTCCTTTCGGCATAGCCAGTGCAACTCCCAGCATCTCACTTGAGGTGGACGTCAATCTCCGAGAGCAAACCCTGCGAGGCGTGGAGGAGGTGGAGTTCGACGCGGGCTGTGCATCTGCCTACTTCCTTGTTCTAGCCAATCTGGAGAAAGAGAGGAATCCGTACTTGAGCGACAGGGGGATTGACACGCGCTTCCCGGCCGGGTACGAGCCGGCTTCGACAATCATTGAGGCTGTCGAGCGGGTGCAGAGTGCTGGAGTGACGGTGCTTCCGTTTCGCCTCCTTGGCCTTCCGCCTGCGCTTCAGACCTACTCTTTGGAGGAGACCATTCTTGCCGTCGACCTTCCTAAAGAGGCGCTGGAGTCCGTGAAGCTTCGTATCCGCTTTGTCACGCAGATCCCACATGTTGCCACCGGAGATCAAGGGATCGATCGTGGAATCTTTACGTGGCGCTTTGGGTGGTATCCGCTCCTTCTCGCCCACCAGGAAGCCTGGGAGGAGGTCGACGGCATACTGCTGCAACGTTCGAGTAAGTCCGTCCCTCTGGAGTTCGCCGCAATGGATACCTCCGCACTGATCTTGATACCTCGCGACCACACACTGATCTGTGGTGCCGATCGTATTGAGGAGGTCCCTGCCGATGAACCCACAGGGGGCGCGGAAGATGCTGTTTCTTCAACAGCATATCAAGCGTGGTTCGATACCCCGGCCCGCACCCTCGCCCTGGCAGCCGGGTCCGACTACGGTCGATTTGCACTGGAGACGTTGCCCATACCGATCGAGGTTTTCTTCCTTCCAGGACACGCCGAAGAGGCTCGTCTATTTGCCACCTATGCCCGCGACATCCTTGAGGACTACGAGGAGCGGTTTGGTCCGTATCCACGGACACGATTGACGATTGCAGAAAATCCAAACAGAGATGGCCTCTCTATGGCCGCTGATGGAATTGTGTGGCTGTCCGCCCTCTTTTTAACCCACCGCAACGTCACTCTTCCTGGAGTCTTGAACCGTCTGTGTGAGTTTATCCTTGCCCACGAGATCGCCCACCAGTGGTGGGGTCTGGGAGCAGGGGCTGACCTGAATGCAGAAAACTGGCTGTCGGAAGGTCTCGCCCAGTACCTGGCTGTGAGCTACTTCGAGGATCGCTACGGCACGTTCGGCCCGAACGTATTTGAGCTTATCGACAAAGGGATCCTAGAAAACCTAGTACAATCCGGGTTTGGATTCATCAATCTTCGTGAGCACGAGATCGAATTGCCCTATCTGCAACAGGCAGAGCAGGGCTTCGACGAGGCAATCATTAAACCTCTTTCCGATGTCGACTACGAAAACGCAACGCAAGTGCGGCTGTACGATAAGGGCTATCTGGTGGCCAGGGCGATCGCCGCGGCGATGGGACGGGAGACGTTCGAAAGGGGACTGCGAGAGGCCGGGCTGCTGTATCGTCATCAGCTGATCACCGTGGCGGATTTGCGGACCGTTCTTGAAGAAGAGGCCGATCGATCCTTGGAAGAGTTCTTTGACGTGTGGCTGTTCGAGCCAGGATCTGTCGATTACGCCGTGGAGATCGGCTCCCGAAAGCGGGTGGAAGAGGGTTATCACACCATCGTGAAGGTAAGCCGCGACGGTGGGGCGATCCAGCCGGTGACCGTGGAAGCGGAGCTCCGTTCCGGAGAGACGGTGCGCCAGGAATGGGACGGCGCAACTAAAGTGGACACCATTGCCTTCGAAACCCAGGAGCCGGTTCAACGGGTGACGATCGACCCCGACCATCTCCTCCCCGATCGGGATCGGCTCAACAACAATGCGCCGATCAAGTTCGTCGCAGTGACAAACGTAAATGCCTATCCGCTGGATGCGTATGTCATACGCCCTAATCCGTTCTCCCGTGGCGTGACGCTCAGCTACCTTGATCGACTGCGACTATCCATTGGCGAGGGCACAGCCTCTGCCGAGGTGTACCGGGGTAGAAACCATCGGTTCTCTTTCACCGCAGGGGTCGACACAGGTGACCTCATTGGATCGATCGAATATACGTTTACGTCTTTTGGGCAGCCGGAGTCCGGATCGCCGGGGACGTACTGGGAGCCGGACGTCTCCGTCTCCGTCTCCGGACATCGGACCGATACAGGCGAAGGGGTATTGCTGTATGGGCATCTCGGCTTGCTCAAGTATCCCTCGATTCAGCACAGTCGGTGGATGGCAATCGACCTGGATCTCACTCCCTCAGTGGCAGGGCGGATAGCCATCACCGCTTTTGACGAGATGCGCGTTTTCCCTCAGGTCTATCTTCAAGGAGAGATCACCCTGGGAGCGAGTATCGGCGACCTTCCACGTGCCCTCCTGTTCGACCTTGACGAACTGATCAGTCTCGGCCAGATGATCCAGGGCAACTGGGTTCCCGTGTCCTCTCCAGGATGCTACAAGCTTTTCGGCTCCCTTAGTGTGGAGTTTCCCGCCAACGACGATCTGTACAATCTGGCAAACTTGATGATCATCGATCGGGTGTACGGTCGAGCGTTTGTCGCCAGTGGCACATGTTGGACACAATTTGACGAATTGGGTAAGACTCTCCCCTACGTAGAAGCTGGGATAGAGAGTTGGTTCGAGCTTTCAGCGATCGGAGGGCTTCTGCCCATAAAACTGGTTGTGGGGCTCGCTGTTCCCATCGTGGGTGACGGAACCAACGTGATCTACTTCGGGGGTTCCCTATAATGGATCCAAGCAAGGTGGACGATGAAGGTTCCGAGTCGATGGTTGGCTGAGTACGTCGATATTGAGTTAGAAAGGGAAGCGATTGAGCGTCTCGCCGAGCGCCTGACCCTGGCCGGTCTCGAGGTGGAGGCAGTCACCTTCACCGGCAGGGTGCACGGAGCAGTGGTTGGACGTGTTCTTTCTCACCGACCTCACCCAAATTCCGATCATCTCTCCCTTTGCCTCCTTGATATTGGGAGCGACAAGATAGAAGTAGTCTGCGGTGCATCAAATGTGACGGAGGGAAGAACCGTTCCGGTGATCACCGTCGACGGGGAGCTTCCCGATGGAACGAGGGTCGAGGCGCGGAAGATCCGTGGGATCGTGTCACGCGGAATGATCTGCTCAAAGGCCGAGCTAGGCTTGGAGGAACGCTCAGCGGGGATCTGGAACTTCGATCCCGCGCTTGAACTGGTTGTCGGAACCGACATCAGGGAGTTGTTGGAGTTTGACGACGCCATTCTCGATATTAAGGTAACGTCGAACCGGCCTGACTGCACGGGAATCTATGGAATCGCCCGCGAGGTTGCTGCCGTCACCGGAAAGGCCTTGAGGCCGCTGGTCGTCGATTTCCGCGAGTCTGATCCGCCGGCACACGAGGCCTTCTCGGTCGAGGTGGCGGATGGAGAGGACACGCCTCGTTACACCCTCCGTTTGATGAGCGCCGTTTCGGTCGCCCCCTCGCCGCTTCACCTGCAGCATCGGCTGGTGAAGGCTGGAATGCGGCCGCTGTCCAATGTGGTTGATGTGACGAACTACGTGATGCTCGAGCTCGGTCATCCGCTGCATCCGTTTGACGCGGATTTGGTGAAAGAGCGGATTGTCGTGCGGCGTGCCGGCGCCAGCCAACGATTCCAGACCTTGGATGGGGTAGAGCGTGAGCTTACAGGCGAGGTTCTGATGATTACCGACGGTGAGGGAGGACTGGCGATTGCCGGAGCGATGGGGGGAGCCCGGAGTGAGATCCGGAAGGAGACGACACGCGTCCTGCTCGAGGCAGCCGCCTTTGATCCGGTCACCATCCGTCGTTCGGCACGAGCGGTCGGGATTCGGAGCGAGGCTTCTCAGCGCTTCGAACGTGGGGTCGATCCAGAGGGAATCCCGTTGGCCTCAGCACGTGCAGCGCACCTTCTCCAGCAGCTGACCGATTGCCGCGTGCATCAAGGACTGGTCGATGCCTACCCCAAGCCACGCCAGCCGATCACGATCCGGTTGCGGCCTTCGCGCGCCGCCGCACTCCTCGGAGTCAATCTCGATCGCGCTGAGGTAGAGAATCTTCTTACAAGGTTGGAGATCGAGGTTGCCGAGAAAGGAGAGAATCTCACAGCTACGGTTCCGACGTTCCGAGCCGACTTGACGCGGGAGGTCGACCTGATCGAGGAAGTATGCCGGCTCTACGGGTATGACCGGATCCCGTCCACACCGCCCCAAGCCGTCATGCGGATGGGGCAGCAGGACCCCATCGAAAGCTACAAGAATCGCGTGCGGACCATCTTCACCGGGCTTGGAATGGACGAAGTGGTAACCGATGGCTTCAACAAGGAGGAATGGCGGGAAGCACTCGTTTCCCACGACAAAGGCCTGGTGGCGGTGCACAACCCGATGAGCGCCGGGCAAGAGGGGCTACGGAGGAGTCTGCTTCCCGGCATCCTTTCCGTGGTGGAAACAAACCTCAACCGCCATGTAGATGGAGGAATGCTGTTTGAAGTGGGACGTGTCTTCGTACCAGAGCGCGAGGAGCGGGAATCCGTTGCCGGCGCTCTCTTTGGCCGTACCGGGATTCCCCTACAAGGGAAGCAACAGGTCGGCCTTGCCGCAGCAAAAGGAATCCTCACCAACCTCTTTTCCGGACTGAATCTCGAGGGCATAAAGATCGGGACCGATGACGTTCCACCCTTCCTCCACTCTGGGCGTGGGGGATGCGTCATCCTCGATGGGAAAAAGATCGGGCTGTTGGGTGAGCTTACTCCGGGGATTCGCAATCGCCTCCTCGGAGCGCCCCGAGTGGTTCTGTTCGAGCTGGACCTACACTCTCTGCATGCGCTCCCGGCAAAAACAAGAATCTTCACCGAGCTGCCGCGGCACCCGGCCTCCAAGCGAGATCTCTCGCTCTTAGTACCTGTCGGAATCTCAGAAGCTCAGGTGCGCGAGGTGATTTGTACCGAAGACATAGTGGAGCATGTTTTCCTCTACGATCTGTATCAGGGAGAGCAGGTGGCGCAGGGGGATAAGAGTTTCACGTACGAGTTGTCATTGCGGGCCGCGGATCGAACCCTGACCGACGCGGAAGTCGACACGGTCATTGCGCGCATTGAGGAACATCTGGTCGGTCTAGGTGTTCGCATACGTTCGTAGATGGACAAGACAATCATCGCCCGCAGCGCGGCCGAGATGGAGGAGATCGGAGTCGGTCTTTCCCCTGAGCTTTTCGACGGGATGGTCGTCTCGGTGATGGGTCCGCTAGGAGTGGGAAAGACGACCCTGGTGAAAGGGATTGCCAAAGGGCTTCTCATCACGGCGGTCGTTGTCTCGCCGAGCTACCTCCTTGCCCGTGAGTACCACGGTCGGCTTACCCTACACCACCTGGACGCCTATCGGTTGGAGACGCTCTCTGAGTTGGCCGAAGTCGGCCTCGATCAGCTCCTCCCGCCTGAGGACGGGGTGACGATAGTGGAATGGCCCGATCAGATTGATGGGATCGTCGATATCAGCGACATCCTGGTGCGGATTGAACTGCTTGGGGGCAGCTCGCGAAAGATACAGATCACCTAGGGTGTGAACCACACGCCGTCTACTACTGCCCCACAGGAGGGACACGCACCCTCCTGCAGCCAATTTTCTTTGATCTTGAAGCCGGTTCGCTTCAAGACGAGCTTTCCGCACGCCGGGCAATACGTGTCCTCGCCTTCACCGGGGACGTTTCCAACATAGATGTACTGCAAGCCGATTTCACGTCCGATTCGACGGGCTTCCTGCAAGGTCGCCACTGGAGTGGGCGGTTGATCCGCGAGCTTGTAGGCGGGAAAGAAGCGGCTGATGTGCCAGGGGATGGTTGGTGAGATGCCATTGATCGCTTCGGCGATCCAACGCAGCGACTCCACACTGTCATTCAACCCCGGAATGAGGAGAGTCGTCACCTCTACCCACACCCCTGCCTGGAAGAGCCGTTCGATCGAATGGAGAACCGGTCGTAGGGTTCCACCAGCCACCTTGTGATAGAAATCATCGGAAATGCCCTTAAGGTCGATATTGATTCCATCAAGGAAGGGGAGGATTTCCTCCGTCGCTTCAGGGGTCATGTATCCGTTGGAGACAAAAACGTTGCGTATCCCCTCCTCGTGGGCCAAGCGAGCAGTGTCGAGGGCGTACTCGAGAAAGATCGTCGGCTCGGTGTAGGTGTAGGCAATGGACTCGCAGCCGCTTTGGTCGGCCTCGGCGACGATCTCGCTTGGAGTTATCTCCTCCCCGATGATGCGCCCGCCTTGCTCGCGTGGATACTGAGAAATGGCGTAGTTTTGGCAGTTCAGGCATGTAAAGTTACATCCCACCGTGGCAATCGAAAAAGACCGCGTGCCGGGAAGGAAGTGAAACAGCGGCTTCTTCTCGATCGGATCGATGCTTCGCGAAACGGCTTTTCCGTATACGAGGGTGTACAGGGTCCCAGCGCGGTTCTCTCGTACTCCACAGAATCCCCGCTTTCCTGTCTCGATCAGGCAGCGGTGCGAACACAGACCGCAGCGCACCCTGTCTTTGGCCAGCTTTGTGTAGAGCATCGCTTCCTTCATCGTGTCGTCTCCCTATTATGCTATCACACTGTTCCAGGCGTTCAAAAGGGTTGTCAAGATGTTCCTTTCTCTGGCTGGCTTCTTCTCGTACCATGTGGCTTTGCAATGGCGCTGGTACAGATTGAGTGTGTGGAAAAATCGTTCGGAACACAGGTTCTGTTCGCCCCCTTTACCGCTCAGGTCTCCCGAGGGGATCGAATCGCGCTGGTGGGCGACAACGGAGTGGGAAAATCGACACTGCTTTCGATGATTGCCAACGTGGAGGCACCAAGCGGTGGGAGGGTTCACCAGATCGGTAGCGTCCGTATCGGTTACCTGCCGCAAGTTGCGCGGCTCGAGGGTAAAGGCTCTCTGTATCAGGCGATGCTGGAAACCTTTCGCGAGCTGCTGGACACCGAAGAGGAACTACGGCGGTTGGAGCGCAGTATGGCGGAGACGTCCGACCCAGAGCAGCTTCATCGCTACGACGAGTTACTGCTGACCTTCGAGCACAGCGGCGGGTACACGATCCATTCGCGGGTCCGCTCCGCCCTCAACGGAGTCGGCTTTTCGCAAGATGCTTTCGACAAACCAGCAAATCTTCTCTCCGGCGGCGAAGAGGCGCGAGCGGCCCTTGCCCGAGTTCTCGTCGAGAAGCCGGACCTCCTCCTCCTTGACGAACCGACGAACCACCTCGATTTCGCGGCGTTGGACTGGCTGGAGGAGACCCTGGTCGAGTTTTCAGGTGCAATCGTCCTTGTTTCCCACGATCGGCACTTACTGGATCGGTTGGCCAATCGCACCTGGGAGATTGCATTCGGAAAGGTGACGATTTATACCGGGGGCTACGATCAATCCCGAGCCCTGCGCGAGACGCAGCGTCGGCGCCGGCTTTCGGACTACGAAGCGCAGAAGGTCACTGCCGAGCGCTACAAGGACTTCATCCGGCGCCACCACGCCGGACAGAAGCATCGCCAAGCCAAGGATCGCGAGCGAAAGCTCGAGCGGCTGGAAAGAGAGCTTATCGAGCGGCCCGTCGAGGAAAAGCGGATCGTTGTCCACATTACGGCGGGAAGCCCCAGTGGTAACCAAGTCCTCGCGCTTGATGAAGTGCAGATTGGTTACACCACGCCCCTGTTTCGCTGCCCCCAGGTTTCCCTATACCGAGGTGAGCGTGTGGCGATCATCGGCGGCAACGGTTGTGGAAAAACTTCTTTTCTGAGAACGGTCGCCGGGGAAATTGCGCCGCTTTCCGGGCGCGTACAGATCGGCCACGGAGTGAGAATCGCAGCCTACAGCCAGACCCAGGAGGAGCTTCGTGGTAGTGGAACCGTGCTCGATGCCATTCTGGCGGCCTCCGATCTTTCCATCGGGCAAGCGCGCGGATTGCTGGGCCGCTTTCTCTTTTCCGGCGATGCGGTCAAAAAGAAGCTGCGCGCCCTCTCCGGCGGAGAGCGAAGCCGGATTGCCCTGGCCCTCCTCTCTCTGATGGAGGGAAACGTCCTACTGCTCGATGAGCCAACGAACCACCTGGACCTGGCCAGCCAGGTGATACTGGAGGATGTCCTGTGTAGCTATGCGGGGACGATCCTTTTGGTGTCGCACGATCGTGCCCTCCTCGAAGCCGTGGCGACTCGGGTCTGGGAGATTCGCGAAGGGCAATTGAGGGACATTGCCCGCTCCTTTCGTGACTACAGAGAACGCGTCATCAAGGAGCGTGTAGCGTTACAGACGATCGCACAAAAACCACGGCCAAAGCAGGCAAAAAGACCCTCTTCCTCGCGGAAGAAACCGGACCGCTATGAGGAAAGACAGCGCCTGGAGGCGCTGAGAGCGACCGAGGAAGAGATTGAGATTCTGGAAGTGAAATTGAGAGCGCTGGAGCAGGAACTTCTCGATACCAGCCGGCGCGGCGACGGGCAACGGATTGCTCAACTGGGGGAAGAACATCGGTCCCTCACCCGGTCCATTAAGGCACGCTACGCCGAATGGGAACGGCTCTCCGCGCAATGCGGATGAGTCGCACATCCTCTCGGAATCGGGTGGCCCCGTTGCTGGACCGCTCATTCCGTCTTCTGGAAGCCCGGCAGTCGCGTCGGACACTTGACGCTCGCCGGCGGCTCGGAGAGACTAGGCATAGCCAAATCCGTCAGCGACTCTGGGAAGAGGCGCTCCAATAGGGAGGAGGGAAAATGAGCAGGTGGCTCTTCGCAAGCGTTTTTCTGTTGTTGGCAGTGGGCGGCGTGGCATTGGCTCAGAACTGCACTGTCCGTTGTTATTTCGTTACGCCCGAGGTTGATGGGGTGATCGAAACGGCGATCATCAACGCGATCAGTCACGCCCAAAAGACGCTGGATATAGCCCTTTTTTCGTTTACCGACGATCAGCTGGGCAACGCGGTGGTACAAGCACGCCGACGCGGCGTCTCCGTTCGGGTTCTCCTGGCCGAAGGGCAAGAGAGGGTCCTGGGCGGAGAGCACGGAAAGCTGGTGAACGCAGGCGTCGTAGTTTCAGTGGCTCAGGGCCTGGGGTACTTCCACCACAACTTCGCGATCATCGACCGAGAGCTTGTGATCACAGGCTCCTACGATTGGTCCGACGCGGCGGATCAACACAACTACGAGAACGTGGTGTTCATCTCTTGCCCGGCGTTGACGGCCTCTCAGACCGTTGCGGAGCAATACACCAGTGAGTTCGAACGTCTGTGGCGAACCCTGGGGGGAGAAACGCTATCCCAACCCCAGCCTACCGTTGCGGCTTCAGCGGAGACCCTGATCCTCATCGATGTCGTCGACCCGATCGGCGAATGCATTTACCTTCTCAATATATCCTCGGTGGATCTGGACCTCGCCGGATGGTCGATCAGCGACCTGGAAGGACGCTACACCTTCCCGGACGAGACGATCATTGAACCCAACGAGCCCTACGAAGTCTGCATAGACACCTACAACCCCACGCACGACCCGCAAAAACTTCTCCTGGATGATCTGGACGACGAAATCTTCTTGGCCACCCCGGAGGGAAAGATCGTCGATGAGGTGGTTTGGTGAAATCGCAAACGAGGCCGGCTACGCAAGCATCCTCCAAAACTTAAGCGTTTCCTTAGTTCTTTGGAAGAGGGAGCGATCTGTGCCCAATTGCGGTTTTCTCCTGCCCATTGCGCGGGTTATATCTGGAACGATCTACTTCCATTGACCCGCCCAACGCTTCTGTAATGTACGTTACCAACAGCCGTATCGGGATGTGCTACACCCTGTTGCCTCATCTAAGAATGTAC
>Ga0180432_10008132_pt1 | contig 13154 bp, 4 predicted proteins | sample SS_ome_10_FD_132414 | JGI IMG/M metagenome (GOLD analysis project Ga0180432, IMG submission 132414) | Hypersaline lake sediment archaeal communities from the Salton Sea, California, USA - SS_1_MS_2 metaG | ecosystem: Environmental > Aquatic > Non-marine Saline and Alkaline > Hypersaline >...
CGCATTCCGCAAGGAGGGCCAGAACAATGCGGCGCGAGTCGTCGTCGCGATAGGCTGTACCATTGTGCCCGGCGAAAGTGCCCAGCAGCCACGCCCGGCCGGAGCCTGCTTCCCTGAGCGTCCCGGCAATCGCCTTGCCGTATCGCAGCATGGGGCGGCTCCCCGTGCACCTGAATGTTTCGATGTAAACGTTCGCCCGAAGCCTGTGACCTTCGAGCGGTCCTTCGCCCGTCAACATGGCCGCGTCGAGGTATTCGCCCCACGTGCGTTCCCGTGGCGACCACCGCGTGCCTCCGTCGGGCTCGCGCACCATCGTGAACGATTCATGAGCCACGCCAAACAGCTCGCATGCGGTCGGCGAGAGTTCGCCACGGTTGCAGAACGCGTGCTCATCCACGCGGCCCGGGCAGGCTTCGCTGATAAGGTTGCCGCCCCGGTCCACGTACCGCGCCAGTTTCGCTGCGAATTCCTCCGACAGCGATATCGGAAACGGGAGGATCATCGCATCATACTCGTGGATGTAATCCTCATCGAATTCCGACGCTTCGACGAAGTCGACAGCGATTCCGGCGTCCCACAGCAGCCTGTACCATCCGCGGACACTGTAGGCCAGGTGCTCGCCGCCCTGCTGCATCGAGGAGCAAAACTGGTGGTTCCATTCATTGATGATAACGGCTACCTTCGCCTGCGGGCGGGACGGCTTGCCGAACAGGTCCGGGTGCCTGTTGAGCGCGGCGCCCACGCGGGCCGCTTCTTCGAACCGTTCGGTGGTGTTGCCGGCGCTGTCGAGCAGGCTGAAGCCGTTGGTCTCCGCCGCCATTATTTCGGCGCGTGTAACCCAAAACGAAAGCGCGGTAATCCCCGAGCCCACGGCGGTTAGCATCCATCGGCGGATATCGTCGGCGGAGGGCACGCGACCCTTCTGGAAACCGGTGCTCACCGGGCCGCCCTGGAACTCCGCCGCCCAGACGGGGGCCCCGCGCCGGTTACACGATCGGACGTAATCGTACTTGAGCGCAACGCCGTTCCACATTTCCTCAAGCAGCGCGAGGTGCCTGTCGTAAGGCTGCCCGTTCTCCGGCCGGCAGTCGTCCCACTGCTGGAATATGCCCCATGCAGGGTAACAGGATGAGCCGAGGAAATCCTGGCAGCGGGCGTAGCTCCAGTCGCGTCCGGACCCGATGGTGGGATTGCCAAGGTGTGCAAAGACTGGCCGACCAAGCGGATCGGCGTCGCGGATCGCCGCTGCACGCGCTTTCAGGACGCCGGCGATCTGGACGTTGTCCATGAAATAGTTCCAGTCAACGTCATGTGGCAGGCAGTCCTTGCCGGCTGCACCTCTGTCGGGCGACACGTAGCTCCAGTCGGCGTAGCGGGCGTTCCACGCGCGGTTGAGTCCGTCGAGGTCGCCGTACTTCTCGCACAGCCATCGCCTGAAATGTTCTAAGGTGTGTTTGCAGTAGCAAACGTGCTGGCCGGTGTAGCGTTCGGCCCAATAGGCAACCTCCTGCCAGGTGTTCCAGACTACGATATTCTCGTATGAGCCGAGCGTCTCGACGAGCTTCGCGATGAAACGCAGTTGGTCGGCCATCGCGCCCGGATGGTCATAACAGGGTCCGGGCTTGCCGTCGGCCGGGAGGGTTGTCTGGGCTTCGTACGCGACGGGAAGGCCGTTTCTGCCGACCATCCTGCAGCCGGGGTGCTTGCGCCACAGCCAAGCCGGCGCCTGTTCGCAGGTTAGGCCGAGGTAGACGCCCATGCCGCGCTTGCCGGCGTGCTCGATCAGCTCCTCGTAGCGCGAGAAATCGTAGTGCCCTTCCAACGGCTCGTCGATCGCCCAATGTTCCTGCAGTTTGACGAGGTTGAAGCCATGCCGCCGGAGGTTGTCGATATCGGCTTTCAATTCCGACATTGCCGGCATCGGCTCACGGCACAGGTGCGAGCCTAAGGGGAGTAGTTTATCGAATTCCTGCCAGTTCATTCATCGGCTCCTTGCATAATGCGCTGCTATCTTCGTCGCTCCCTGTTCAACCGCATCTACCGGAGGCACATCGTCCTCTCCGTTCGGCGGCTGTTTCTGTGGGGTGCATTCCGCCTTTCAAAGCGCACCCGAGATGCACGATTTCTGCTCCTTGGCGCGCCCCTCTGCGCAGCGAAAAACACGCGCCGAATACGAACGGCCTTCGCAACCCCTTGTCATACAAGGAGTTGCAAACCGTAAAGGTGTCAGGCACCATTTAACCGCACCATTTAACCGGCACCATTTAACCGCCATTTAACCATTTAAGGGGTTGGTCAGCTCCCCCACCGCGTCGACCATGGCCTTGTAATTCTCAGGTTTGATCGGTGGGTTGATCTCGCTGGAAGATGCCACGAACATCCCACCTGTTTGCAATGCATCGGTTTCGCGGATGTGACGGTGCACTTCGGCTCGAACCTGCTCGGGCGTGCCGCGTTCCATCAGATCCACACCGTCGACCCCGCCCGCCCAGACCATCTCCGGCCACGTGTTTTTCAATTCCACGATGTCCATCCCGCAGTTCGGCTCGAGGCAGTAAAAGCCGTCCACGCCCGTAGCGATGAGGTCGGGGATCACTTTCTTCCAGTTACCGTCGCTGTGATAAATTACCTTCATACCATGCTCATGCCAGGCGGCGGTGACTTTCGCAATGTACGGATAGTGATGCTCGTGCAGAAAGGCGGGGGAGAAGATCGGGCCGTTCTTCGCGGCGAAGTCCTCGGCCACAAGGATCACGGGCGACTGCTCGGAGTCGGCTATAGCGTGGATTCTCTCGAGCTCGCGCGAGACCGAGACTTCCATATAGTCGGCGAACACTTCGGGGTAATCGGCATAGAAATAGGTGAAGATTTCCAGGCCCATCGAGTCGAACGCCGAGCAGAAGCCCGTGGCGCCCACGTTGAGGATTACCGTTTCGCCGATGTTCTTCTGGAGGTGGGCCATGTATTCGCGATACCCTCGGGCGGTGCTTTCGGAGTCGAAAGCCTGGGACCTTATGCGCTCTATTTTTTTCAAAAGCCAATCTCGCGCGCCTGCTTCGTCCGAGAACGGGCGGCTCACGTGCCACGAGGCCCAGTTGTCGTGCTGCGTCACAAAACCGTCCTCATTCGTGACCCGGTCGGTTCCCCGCGGGCTGCCCGGCGGCATGATCAAGTCGGTCGTCAGCCGTATCACCGGGTATATATCTTCCAGTGTGTAATTGAAACCTTGTATGTTCTTCCCGGTGTACAACGACAGCACCCGTGGATTGTAGCAGAGCTGCTCGAGGATCGCGGCGCGATCCACGGCCCGGTGCGCCAGGGTAGCTTCCACGCGCTCGCGCTTCGTCATTGTGTCGGTGTCGAACAGCTTCTCAAACCCGTCATGTGCCATAGAAGAATCCAGCTTACTGCGAGGTAACGCGAATTGTCTGCACCGCGTTGGGAGGCATCTCGACGGCGAAGAAGTTTTGGCCGTGCTCGACCGGCCGGCCGTCATCTTCTTCCGCGAGGTTTGCGGTGCGTGCGCTCCCTACCGTCATGAAGTTGAGCCGCACGCGCGCCTTCCGGCTTTCGTCAGACACATTCCACAGGCGCAGAATAACACCTTCGCCGTCTTCCGATTTCTTGCAGGTGACGAGGATGACCGATTCGTCGTCGACCTCGACAAAGCTGTCGCTGGGCGGCAGCGTTCGCTCGGCCCACGGCTTGGTGAAAATCTGCTCGATGGGTGTTACGGCCTCCCAACCGAATCGTGCGGCGCGTCCGTTGGGGACGGCCCCGGTCCGCGAGCCGATCACGTAGCGGAAGAGTACATCGCCGGTCTGTGTTACAGAGAAGTTGGTGCCGAAGTTGTTGTAAAAGATGTTCGAGTAGATCCATCCGTTCTTGATGTCTTCATGTTTCAGCGGCGGGTGAGGCATACGTTCGCTGAGCAGAGCGCTGTGTGCGGGCGACACGTACCCGGGCCACAGGCCCCCGAAGCTCGCGATGGGCGCGTCGAGGCTCGACCACAACACGCTGAGGTCATCGCCGGCTACCTTCACCCAGTTCTGCACGGCGATGTTGTCCGAGAAAGAGCCCGGAAGGTAGTCTTTGATGGGCTCCATTACGCTAAGGGCGCCCTCGTAACGGAATCGCGGGTCGGGCACAAGGAACGGAAACGCCATATGTACGTCGAGCAACGGCGTTGAGTCTTTGAGTATGCGCGCGGCAAACTCCACCTGCTTCAACCCGTCGTACAGCATAACCGTCTGCCGTATTGCGGGATGCCCATGCACGCTTGCCGTGCGTTCGAGAGACACACAAACAGGCCCGCGCAGCCCTGCGCCTGGCTTGCTGCACGTCGTCCGCGACTCTTCGTCGTTGAAGGGCGTCCGCACGATCACATCGCCGAAGGCGTGCGGCGCGTTCGCGTCGATCAGTTCGCGGCCCGCCTCCTTATCGAAGATGCTGCGGACAGCGCCGCTGTCCTCGTCAACTTCCACGCGATAGTACTGATTCTCGATGGCGGTCGCCGACGCCGACAGGCCGCCGGCAAATTTCGGGGGGTCTTCGCGCGGCACAAAGCGGTACGTCTTGTAGCCGCAGGCCGGTATATCCTTAGCGATGAATCGCAGGTCGCGCTTGAGGCCGATGGGCTGCTCGAAGAACCCGTATCGTCGTCCCCCGGATCCGATCCCCAGCCTCTGGGCCGCGTAAGGGATGGTGGCGTGGGCCGAGTCGATCTCGACGATCTGGAACGGCATCGCCTGGCCGGTTGTGGTGTCGACCAACTCGAAGTTTCCGTCGATCAACTCACGCGGCAGGTTAACGTGCCAGCGATCCTGAAGGAGTACCCCCTTCAGATAGCCGGCTCCTTCGGGGCCGCCCTCCGGGGTCACTTGGTACATCGTGCTGCCGCAGTTATCGATCTCGCGCAGAAAAGCGTGGACCGGGCTCGTCCGCTTATGAGCCAGGCTGTTGAACACGACGAGATGGAAATCGTCGGTTTCGAGGCGGACGTGATCGGCGATCCTGGCCATCGCCTTGTTGGTGACGTCGTGCGCAAAGGTCGCGGCGCGATGCGCATGCACCGCCTTCTCGAGTTCGGCCGTATTCATAGTGGGGCCGCATGGGAAATGATGGCCCCATGCGTGCTCGTCATACCACAACACTTCTTCGTAGGCATCGAACATGCGATCCTTCTGATACCGGTAATCGCTCAGGTAGTTTGCGGCGGTGGCCAGTTTCTCGGCGGTCAGGAGGTCGCTGTGGTTTTGCCTGTTGGCGGCGGTCGCGCGCGCTGTGCACGACGCGCCTACGGGATAATCCTGCCCGGCGATCTCCCCTCGGAAAACGGGGAGGTCGGGCGGTATCTCCTTCACGAAGTCGTGGTAGAACATCGCGTTGGTGCTGCACACAAGGTGAGGGAATGCCCATTTCTCGTTCCACTCGCGGCTGGTATGTGCGTAGCTTTCGATGTAAGGAGAGTTGTCGCGCCCCCCGCCGCCCACGGGCCAGCGGAGCGCGGTGTAGGGATAGCCCTGGCTTTCGAGTTCTACCAGTCGCCCGGCGAGTCTCGGCATGTCCGCGCGGACGTCTCCGCCGCAGCCGCCATTGTTACACCACAGCAGCACGCGCTTCCCGGAGGGTGCCTCCCACCAGAAAGCGCCGGGGCACCTGGGGCCCCCGGTCGGGAAGAGCGCCTTCTCGTCCCAGAACGAATCGAGGTCGCGGCCATCCCACATCCAGTAGAGCGGAAAGCCGGGGCAGAAAATTTTGATGCCGGTCTCGGCCAGCACGTGTGCCAGGCCCCAGCTCAGCCCCGGAATGTCGTTGTGCTCGGCCGAGACAATGGGGATATCGTAGAGCCGTTTAAGGCGGAAGGCATGATAGGCGGTTCTGGCGAGCGATTCGTGTCCGCATATCTCGGTCGTCATGTTGCCGAACAATGCGGTGAGCTCGATATGCCCCGAGCGCATCAGTTCGATCATCTTCCCCGCGCGCTCCTTCGGCGCGTTGCGCAGGTAATGATCAACGGACCACGTTTGCTCGACAACGAACCGAAACTGGGCGTCGTGTGGGAAGCCGGCGGTATTTGCGGCCATCTCAATTGTGTTGTCCAGAAACTCGTCGTGTTCGGGCAGCACGTTCGATGCCAGGTCGGTGTAGCCCGGATCGTGATGCGAGAGGTGAACAACGTGAACGGTCCAATGCCTCGGGGGGCGCCACAAGACCTCCTTGCGGTCGGTCTCCGCACCATCACGCTTGAGGGCGAAGCCTACCGTTGCGGGCCCGGTGATCTCGTCGAGGAATAGTTCGTGCACCGACTCACCTGCGGGAACTTCGCCTATCGGGAGCTGGGTCATGGTGCCTGACACATTGAGCGCGACCGTCGCCGGGGCAGTCTTGCCCGAGTTGGAAATTGTGAGTCGGACGAGCTGCTGTAGTTTTCCATCCGCTTCTCTGAGGAAGACGGTGGGGTTGATCTCCTGAATTCGCATCGCAGATGCTCTCCTGGTTATGAGTTTTGCCCCAGCTCAATAAATTTGCGGACGCGTTGGATCGGCGTAGCGGGGGTTATGGGGCTGCCGGTGCACATGATGAATCCGCGCGCGATCCGTCCGGCCGCCGCCTGACGCTCGATCTCCGCCTCAAGTTGCGCGTCGCTGCCTTTCTCGAGCACGTTGAACGGGTCGACGTTACCGAATAGGCTCACCCGATCGCCGATGTTCAGGGCGATTTCGCGAATATCGTTCACGTAACCCTTCATGCTCGTTTCCATGCTCAGCCCGTCGGCCCCGATAGACGCGATCTGCTCCAGGCGGTCGTTGATGCCGCCGAAATAGATGATGATCGCTTTTTGACCAAGGCGGAAGATCTCGCGCACCATCTCTTTCATGTAAGGCAGGCTGAAGCGCTCATAGTGGGCGACGGAAATCATGTCGTTGGTTGCGACGGCGTCGTCGATGTAGACGGCATCGCCTCCTGTGGCGGCCCATGCCCGGATGATTTCGATATTCCTTTCGACAATTCTCTTGCAGAGGTACTCCACTAGCTCGGGCTGTTCAATCAACATGCCGAAGAGGTTCGTGAGCCCCACGTACTCGCCGCATCCGTAGAGCGTACCGACCACGCCGCCGGGCATGATGAAATGATCCGCGCCGAGGGCCTCAACAGCCGCTTCGACATAATCGTTCACGCCCGACGCGACGATGGCTTCCGCCTTAGTGACTTCTACGTTCTCGACGACGTCTTTCTTATCGAAGACAAACTGCGTTTCGTTGGCGGAACAGTCGAATGCGTGGCCGCTTCGTGTCGCGGCATCGGCGGGCGACCACGTGTCGCTCCTCTTGTCGTGGCGGAGGAACTGCCCATCCCACTCGACAAACTCGATGGCGGCGCGCTCCCGCCGAGAGGGTGCGCCCTGCGGCTGCAGGATTTCGAACGGCGCCTTTTCGACCATCAGGTTATATGTGGCGAAATGCTCCTCGGGCGTTGCGTGCAGCCACTGATACATCGAAGATTGGGGCCGCCCGCTGAGCTCCTCGAAGTGATCGAGATGGTACAACTGGTTATAAAGAACGGTGGCGGGCATGTGGTCGACCGGCGTGCCTTCGAGAGCGGCGTGAATACGTTCCTTGCTTGTCATGTGTGTTTTCCATGCTCCGCCGGCGCGATCTCGAACGGCATGGAATAATACCAAAAACCGAGGCCGGAAACAAGCCACAAAACTCGGGCCGGCAGACTGTGGTCACGGGGTGTGCTTAGAGATGTTGGTTCAAGCGCTGGTCTCGTCGCCTGTGCTGGGGGAAACCTTTCTGAAGAAAGGCTTTCCCCCAGACCCCCTTCCAAAGACTTTTAGGCTGCCGTGCCGGCAGGAGCCGGCACGGCTGTAACAGCGGAGAAGTTTCTGAAGAGGGATGTGGGGGGAAACTCTTTTCAAAGAGTTTTCCTCCCACCATCATGGCTCAAAAACGGTTAAACAGCCGCTGTGACGCCATGCACGCACAACTGCGGGACCGTCAAAACTCAAAAAAGCCCAGAATATCTGATCGCACCCTGGTCGGACCCCACCTTGTTTTCCTCTATCTTCCGCCGCGCCCGTCTGATATAATACCCCGTGGATTGTGCGATGTCGAGCATTTTGCCGGAGCGTTATTTGGAGTGTGCCAAATGAAATCGGGCATGTTTTCTTCGCCGACCTTTGCGATCGTGTTTCTTGTGCTCTGCTGCGTTTCGCGCCGTGCCTTGCCGGCCTCGGCCGATGAAGATTCTGATTGGGAAGTTACCCGCTCGATGGGGCAGACGTTCGACGGGCCCGATGTAGGCCAAACATGGGGCGAGCTGCTCCTGATGGGTATTGACTTCGCCGACGAGAAACGAGGCGTGATCGGAGGGTTCAACGATCCGACGGAGCTCCTTTTCAACAATCGCTTTCAGGGCATGGTCGGATATACCGAAGACGGTGGAAAGACGTTCAAATTCATCAAGACACGGGCGAACGTCCTCGCCGTTGACCACGGCGCGGGCGACACTTTCTGGGCGGTGGGATACAACAAACTGCTGCTGCGCACCGACGACGCAGGCAAGACATGGAAAAAGGTGCGCGGTTCGGGCCATTCCTGCCGCGACATGATGCAGGTCCACTTCCGCGACGCGGAGCACGGCGTGATTGCCGCCTGCAGCCGCCGAATATATGCCACAGACGATGGGGCGACGTTCCGCGGGGTGAAGACACACGACCCCGCCCGGGGTCAGAAGCCCGGCGGCAAGCGCCCCAATGCCATTTCTGCCGTGGCCGTGGGCAACACGTTCGGCGTTGCGGCCGGTGGCGACGGGGAGCTGCTCGTCACCAACGACGGCGGAGCAACGTGGGAAGCGCCCCCCGGATGGAGAAAGCGCAACGCTGAGGCCGAGCTGGTGAACAAGGTACCCAACTGGTTTCGGAACGCCGCGGTCGCGGGCGACACGCATGCATGGATAGTCGGCGATGGCGGCATCGTCGTTCGTACAACCGACGCCGGCAAGACTTTCAACGTCACACGCATACCCGGCGACGATTTCTTCACTGCCGTTCGCTTTGCCGATGCCCGCCACGGTTGGATTCTCGGCTGGCACAACGCATACCGAACCGAAGACGGCGGCGAGACCTGGCGGATGCAGCCCAATGCCGGCGGTGTTTTTATGAACGGCCTTTCCGTGCTCGATGCCGACACGGCGTGGATCGCAGGCCACTACGGCTGCATTCAGCACACCACCGACGGCGGGAAGAACTGGCAGACGTTGAACGACTACACCGACCTGTATGCCGTCACGATGATCGACGACAAGCTCGGCTACGCCGGCGCAGACAGCGGCGCGATATTGAAGACTACCGACGGCGGGCGAACGTGGGCGTTCATGGACGTCCCCCGCGGCAGCGCCATTGAGGCGATACACTTCCGCGATGCAAACACGGGCTGGGCCGTCGGCGATTTCGGTCACATCATCTACACGAAAGATGGCGGCGCATCATGGAAAACGGGCAGCATAGACTTCCGAGACATTCTGAAAGACCTTCACTTCTTCGACGCGCAACGCGGAGTCGTTGTCGGCGCACAGGGCGCAGTTTTCACTACGGAAGATGGCGGCGCCACGTGGCAGAGAGTTGACACACCTACAGACAGAATGCTCTATGGCGTGGACTTCTCCACTCCGCAGACCGGCTACGCGTGCGGCAGCGGAGTGATCCTGAAAACGACCGACGGCGGAGCTACTTGGGCGGAGCTCGCCGCTCCGTCGATCGAGATACTGTCGGACATCCGTTTCGTGAACGAAACCGACGGCTTGGTGGTCGGCGACATCGGTCAGATTTTCCTGACGCTGGACGGTGGCGCAACCTGGCAACAGAAGCCCTGCCCCACGCGCGAATGGCTGCACCACATCGAGGTGGTCGATGATAAGACAATCCTCGTCGCGGGCTCGCGCGGCACAATTCTCCGCAGCACCGACGGCTGGTCCACATGGACTTTTATGAAGACCGGTGCAAGGAACAATGTGTATTGCATAAGCAAGAATGTAGCGGTCGGGCGTTGGGGACAGGTCCGGATAATGAAACCGGGCGCATTGGAGGCGCCTGCCCCCGCGACTCAGGTGGCCGCATTCCCCGAGTACGAATCCACCGTGCTGCCGCCGGGCGTTTCAAATGTTCCGCAAGGAATAGTCGACGCCTCCTTTGAGGTCGACGACAAGGGCCGACTCACGGAGGTTACCGTTAACGGCAGGCTTTACCCGACAAGCAAGCAGTTTCCGACGTTCACCGTGCTGGTAATGAAGGATGGCAGACCGGACGAGGTAAAAGAACTGGGACCCGACGATAACTCGTGGACGATAACACCCGTTGATGCCGGCACCGCGGAGAATGAGCGGGCATTCATCTATCGCAGCGACCTGCTGGCCGTGCGGGTGAGTTACACGGGTCGGTACGATCGGCTTGTGGTGAATGCCCAGGTCATGGAAGAGAACCAGGGCAGATTGCTGAAGGTCTCTTCGGGCAACGGCCGCTTCGTTCGCCTCTTCGGCGATACGCCGGAGCTGATGCGCAAAGGAGCGCTTGCCGTACCCGTCGACGGCGGCGAACTCGTCCCCTTCACAGGCTTCACCAACAGCAGGAATGAGCTGCACAAAGTCAACAGCATCGCCGGGTGGACGTTCAAGAGCAGGATGATCGGCTTTACGGACGGCCGCGCCGGGCTTGTGCTTCGCTCGCACCAGTGGCACGGGGACTTCCATTACGGCCAAGGCACGCTGGGCGGCGGCATCGGGCCAAGACCGTTCCTGTATATGGGATGGAGCTTCGACACCCGGGTCGATTCCGCCGATAACATCGCCGAGGCCCTCAAGAACGAAGAATACGGCGACGCCCCGCCCGCGTGGCTCACCGACCCGCTGCAGATCGACACGTTCGGCTTTGATCTGCAGTACGTGGGTGACATCAACGGCGACAAGGTTGTGAACTGGGCCGACGCCGGCGTCACCTATCGGGAAGGCAACTACAAGCGCTCGCGCATGATAGACGAGAACCCGGCTATGTGCGCCGCCTACGGGCAGGCGCCCACTTGCTTCATGCTGTGGGACAATCCCTTCCTCGGCAATACTCACAGCGACAGCCGGGCGCTCAAGCGTGAGCCCGACGGCCGCCCCTCCTACATGTGGGGCGCGTGGAGCCGCAGCGTGGCCTACGAGTATCAAAGCGGCCGCCTTGCACGCTTCTTCGACAAGCTCGCCGATGACTTTGATTTCCCGCCCCTGCCAAATCATCTCGGCACCGACACGTGGACGTGCGGCGGAGGCGGAGCCGACTTCAGCACCGACCACCCCGGCACAAAGGAGGAATCGATCCGCGCCAAGATAGCCACGCTGCAGTTGCTGGCACGCCGCGGATACCGCACGGACAGCGAAGCGCTCAGCGAATGGGGCCTGGCCGGGAACCTCCTGTGGGGCTGGTGGACGCCCTACGTCGGCAACGGTGTGTGGCCGGGTGGTTTCACCCGCTGCTGGGATCACGTGCCGACGAAGAAGGGGCTCGACGGCCCGATCGTTTCGCACATCTTCGCCAAGCCGATACCGCTGCAAACGGTGCTGTTCCAGGGTGTAACGTACCACGGTGCGGGCTCGTGGACCCCGCCCGGCTATGCGATACTGCACGGATCGCGGCCTCAACGCAGCGGCATAGCCAAACTCAGGCACAACGAGTTTTTCTACTACCCGTGGATCGTTCTGTGGAAGGCGATAAGCCCTTACCGCGCTACGAATGTGCGCGAGTTGGACGACGATCTGTGGGAGTTCACCTACGAAGACGGCAGCGTGTTGAAGCTCGACGTACGCGCCAATACATGGGTGTTGAAGAAGGATGATATCGTCTACGACGGCTACAGCCCCGTCAACCCTTCCGAAGATCCGATGAAGTCAGCGGCCTATTGGGGTATGCCGTACGAAAACTTCAATCCTCCCTTCCCCGTCGGCAGCTTCGGTGTGTGGCGGAACGGCACATTCACGATCAAGGTGCCGGGCGTCCGGGCCGTTGGGCCGCCGCGAGTTGTAGGCGCGCGCGAGAACGACCAACCCCCGCCCGCGTATGTCACGAAGTACAACGAGGGTATCTTGACCATAACCATCAAGGATAAGGATCCGGTTGCGCATCCGATGCTGGTATTCGAAGCAGCGGAACCGGCGAACTGATTCGATGGGTGCGCATCACGCTTGCGCTTGAAACTTTTCCCTTCTAAAAGCTGTTCAGTAGCGCGAAGGAATCTATAATATAATATTGCGCTTGCTAATGGAGGAGGCGTTTTCGGGGAGTATCCCCTGTCTGGGAGAGGAGGCAACAACGATGAAGAGAACGATCAAAGTTCTTTTCATGACTACTTATCCCCCGCGAGCCTGCGGCATCGGAACGTTCAGCAGGGACCTCACAACAAACATCAGAAAAGAGATCGACTGGATCACACCTTATATCGCGGCTATCGACATCTCCGAAGATGATGACGTCGAATACGGCATGGAGGTCGTGGGCCGGATCAACAATTGCAGCGCCAACGCATACGCAGACTTCGCACGGAAGGTCAATTCATCTCGCTACGACGTCGTCTGTGTGCAGCATGAGTTCGGCATCTTCTCCGGCGACTGGGGCAAAGACCTGATAGATTTCTACGAGCTATGCAATAAGCCCATAGTAACAACGCTCCACACAATCATTCCCAGGTGCCCGGGTCTTCCGCGCAGGATCCTTTCAACAATCGTCCGGCGGAGCGCAGTCACCGTTGTAATGGCCGAAGTCGGCGTCGATATACTTCGAAACGACTACGACATTCATTTCGGCGACATAAGGGTGATCCCGCATGGCGTGCCGCCGTTTACGCGGATCGGCAAACTCGCAGCGAAGAAGCTGCTGGGCTTTCGCGGCAAGGATATGATCTCGACCTTCGGTTTGTTATCTCGCGGCAAGGGAATGGAGTACATGATCGCGGCAATGCCGGGTGTTCTCGAGCAATGCCCCGATGCCGTCTATTGCATATTGGGGCAAACTCACCCGGTGGTAAAAAAGAACGAGGGTGAAAGTTATCGGGAAGAATTGCACCAAATGGTAGACGCGCTCGGCCTGGGCAAACGCGTGCGATTCGTCAACAGGTTCC
>Ga0180432_10008135_pt1 | contig 13151 bp, 26 predicted proteins | sample SS_ome_10_FD_132414 | JGI IMG/M metagenome (GOLD analysis project Ga0180432, IMG submission 132414) | Hypersaline lake sediment archaeal communities from the Salton Sea, California, USA - SS_1_MS_2 metaG | ecosystem: Environmental > Aquatic > Non-marine Saline and Alkaline > Hypersaline >...
AATCCATCTTTCCTCAAATTCCATCCACCCATTCCGCATTTCATGTTCTAACACAACACCCCCAACAGATCCCCGAGGTTCTCAGGGGGATGTTTTCCGTTAGCCTCAAAATAGAGTTTAGCATGATTAAGAGTTGAAGGTAATGCTCCCTGACGGATACGACGTGCAAAATGAGTATAAACACTTTCCTCATCGAAATCCATCAGATCAATACCATGACGTTCAAGATACCTTAGTTTTCTCATACGATCATCAATGGTACTAGAACTGAATTGAAGCCTTGAGATAGCGAAATTCTCGAATTTCTCCCAGGTTTCCTTATCTACTACCATACGCATCCCTTACACATTTTTTTTAGTCCTTCTCAAGAAGAACCGTAATATCCAATGTTCTTAATTCCCATGCTTTACATATCACAGGATTTCACCAACTGGATCAACTCATCAATCTTCTGTTGTTGATACTCCATGTGACTAGCTATCAATGCAAGACTGTTGCTTATTGAATCAATACCGCATTTATTGCTCAGTTCATCATAGGCACCGCATCGAGAACCGATACATTCAAGTTCCAAATCCAGACGGTTCTTCCCGTTAATTAATTTCAAAGGACAAATCTTAACCATTATTTCCTTCCCCTAGCTACATTCATAAAACCATTGAATACATTGTTATACTCATTCGTACATGTTTCACATAAATGAAAATCATGGACATCTGACCAGGTATCAGGATATTTACCTGCTCGATAAACACCGGCTATTTTCTTAGGTGGCACTTCCACCATCTTCTTACATCTGTCGCATATACATTTCGTCGTTACTTCTCTACACATTTTTATCTATCTCCTTGTCGTTAGACGGTTGAGATAGGATTGCATTATTGCTTCCCCCGTTGTTATCTAATAGAAATGTCCGAATCGCTGTTTTCACCACATCTGTACGTGATGTGAAACCGAATTTCGAGTTTTCCACCAGTTTTTCACATTGTGTCACCAGTTCTCTCGGTAATTTAACCGTGACGTATTCTTTGTTGTATCTGTTCTGTTGATTTTGCGATGTTTCCACAGCCATAAGTTATCAATTAGTGTAATAATGATACCAGTATAAATAGTTATCTAAATGTGTAAATATGTTGCTATATTGTATAAAATTATATAAATAAGTTCAACATTTTAACTTATGAGCAAGATGGAAAGGCGAAAAAACGATTATATAACAATCAAATTACCGAAAGTCCTTGTAGATAAAGCCGATGAATACGTAGATGAGCATCCAGAATACACATCACGAACAGATCTCATCAAGGATGCTTTACGTCGTTATTTCGACGTTCATTAAAAAAATCAATCAACGCTTTCTCGGTAATACAATGTCTTAACTCACAATCATCACAGAAAAACTCATTTTCAATAGTTATAATCTCATACTTCTTACTCATAGACGGTTTTCCCCCAAGACACATAATATTATATGGGGGGGGAAAAATAATTATCAGATATATAATGTTTGTTAAGATAATTGAAAGTATAGACTATCTCAGACGTTTCCGATACAATAACAACACCATAAAAAAAGCACCAGACAACAATAAAACACCAAAACCAGGCGTACTAACAATCCTATCACCCTGAGAAACAAGAGAATTATCATTAAGCATGTAACCAGAAGAACCACTTTCACCGTCAAACACTACAACACTAAAACCAAAAGAACTAGAATACCACGAATACGGTGATTCCTCCACCGCAACATTAAAACCAAAATCACTAGAATACCATTCAAAAGATGGAGGCAGATCAACCGTTACACTATAACCAAAATCAGAACTATACCAAGCAGCAGACACAACAGAGGAACAGAGCCACATAAAAACAAACAACATAACAACAATAAAGACCTTCCAATTCATTCAAATTATAATGTATGCTTAAAACTATTTAATTATTTGTTTATTCTACAATTATTTAAAAGTATTAAAATATGATAAAATGTTTACAATAGCCTTGTGATAAAACAATGACGATAGTTCAGATATTATTATCACCCATGGCAGTTCTAGGATACATCATTGTAACTGTATTGCTGATAAGGGCGATATATAAAAAAACTAAGAAGTGATATTTAAGACATTTTTTAAATCATCATCGAGCGATAACCTATCGAACACTTCATTTTTCGATAAAGACGGGTTTAATTTTTTAATAACCTGATACATTTTTTCAAATTGTGATTTAGTCACATCTTTCTCTTCCTTAATCATATCAGCAATAGCTTTACGCTTCCTCTTCCTATATTCCCAATAAGCCCAATCATGAACATAGATACTGCCCTGTAATGTTGGAAACGCCTTCTTACCATGCCTCGCCCATTTCTCACGTTTCCTTCTGATTTCAACAATCCTATCCAACTTAGTATTACCATTCCTATCATACTTTAACTGTATATCCAAAGTACCAGGATATTCCCTAAGAAAAGACAATAACCCCTCTTGTGCTGGCGTAGTCATAAGTAAACCTGATGTTATCTCACGAACAACATCAAACCGTTTTTTCAATTGATCCACATTCGTAACATCTGTATAAAACTTATATTTACCCATATGAGTACCAGCATCATCAATCACAAGGATACGATATTTATGCTCCAGATCATACTGCTGCATATTTGAATAATCTGTATTTACAATAAAAGGATCAATGATACCCATCAATTGAGGGATGGTAAATACAAAATGATCCAATGCTCTGATATAGGCATCATCAACATGCAGCCCTTCCAAGAATTGAAATATATGTGTTGTTGTAATAAAACAAAACATACTTTTACCAATACCTTTGATACCTGAAGCACATGCAGAAGTAATATTTTCAGGAAACGAATTAACTATCCTCTGTTCAAATTTATTTAATTCGCTTTTATCTTTGATGAAATTCCTTATATTCGTTCGCATATATATCAAGTCTTATATATGTTGGTTTTTGAAATTGATAAAAAATAAAAAAAGAAAGCTTATTTTGTTGATTAAAATGATTCCACCTCCCCATCATCGCTTTTATAGAAACCAAACCCATTATCCTCCAATAACTGAATGATGAAAGTGAACAATCGCTTTCCACCCTTACGAGTAAGCTGAATCTCCAGATCACGAATATAAGACCTGTTCTCCGCCAGTTCAATATTATCATTTATCCATTTCATTTTTTGATTATACAGATCTGGCTGTATCACATTGGTCTTATAATCCTGAACCATATCATGCAACTGAGGACCATCCTTAATATTGACAATCATATGTTCCAATGCATCAAGATGATTCATAAAACTGTTTTCCCCCCAGCTATAATAACATCCTTTGATAGCTTCCTCCCATCGTTCAGATAGACCGATACGGTCCTTCCATGCGACATGATGATCATTCGTTACCATAATTAATATCTACATGAGAAAGATAACTAATAACATACATCTTGACCGTATTCATAAAATCATCATGTATAGCCTGTAAAGCATATTCCAATGATGCACCAGCCTCTGCAATACCAACTATTATCTCATCATTGTTTTGCGATTGTACAACGTCTTTGACTGCTTTAACATAATCATCTTTTGCCCGGATTATCTCCGCATCACGTTCATTCTCATAATCATGAAGATCATGAATAAAACCATTCTCAAGAAGCATCTCTTTCAAATTACCCATCGAACGAATGAACAAATCAATATCACTATTCGTTTCAGCAGCAAGTAAATGCTCAATCTGCTGCGGTATATGCATCTTAATATCATATTTCATAAAAACATCAACCTCCAACCACACCCATAACAATAAAGAGGATCAACAATGCAACACCACCAAACCCCACAAGAATAAGCAACCATAACATATTCGAATCCGTCTTACGTTTCTTTTTAAGATATTTCTGCTGCTGATCAATAGAAGCAGAAACATAAAGATCACAAAGAGCATCAACATCGAAAATACTTCGATCCCAAATATTATTACCATAAACCTGAACTGCAGGATCAAAAGTCCTTCCAAAAATAACTCTCTCATGCGTATGTTTCTGCAATGGATCATCATTCATTTTCTTAGAAAACCTAAGATTATCCTCAACCCTTTTCAGTTCAGGACTATACTCCATAGGTTTACGCTTCAAATAATTCATCTGATCAATACGGGAAGCTATCTTATCATGTGGACTATCCATTCAACCATCAACCTTTTTTTCTTTTTTCTTCAAAACAAAAAATAACTTCTTCGAATCATCAACCTTACACTCACGGAAAGCATCTTCAAGAAAAACACACTCCATGGGATCAATACTCATATCATAATCCTCATGAGCATCAATAACAGGATTACCATTCGGCAATCTATACGCACCATGACCCTTGTTAATAATAGCTGCCTTTTTCTTATGGAAAACAAACAACCAGGTACCTTTCGGACCCTTCTTAGCTTTAATAAAACGCTTACCACCACCAATAAGATGAAGATCTAAAATCACCTGATCCTGACCAACAGGATCAAGAAGGCACAATGCATCTGTTTTCAACAATTTCCAACCAATGAGGATATCACCGAAAATCATCGTACCAATGCCCATCACACCCAACAAAGTGAAAACAAGATTCCCAGTCAACCCGATAATTATAGCAAAAATAAAACAACCGATAATAGTCACTCCAGCTTTAACCTCTAACCACATTACAATCAACCACCCATTTATTTCCTAAAAAAACCTTTTTTCTTCTGCTCCTGTTTTTGCTCCTGGATAAGATGCTGCGTATGCGTATAACGAAGTTCCTGTTTCGTTATGTTCTCAATGAATTTACCTCCAATACTCATAGTCATACGAAACTCACTATTCACACTGATAATAAGCTCATATGCCTTTCGTATCTGCCCCTTCGCAAGCAATATCATTATAGCCTTATCCATCTTGATATGACCGCCCATATGTTCTTCAGCTATGTACCCAATGCTTTTTTCCTTACTCACCAACATATTCATCGGTCTGTTACTCTCAATGAACTGAAGGAACATACTTATCTGATCAAGTCTTTCTGTTGCAGATGGTGCATCACCCATAGAGGACACCTGCTGAGAAATATCATCAAAATCACTCATAACAACAACCCCAATATAATAATCTCAAAAACAAAAATAATACCAAGAAGAACCTGCGAATAATTAAGAGGAAACTTATTCTTATTTTTCAATGAAAAATATTGTTCAATACAAAGCTGGATAAATGCAGATCTAGTTTCAATATCAATACAATTCAATTCCTCATCTATCTCATGCCATGTTTTTTCAGGGAGATATATGGAATTACCAGCCATCAACAACAAGTTACGCTAATAAAAATATATAATGATTGCTCAAGCAAAAAAAAGAAAAAAAGGATGAGAGTTGATAGGAGTATTATCTGAAAAAAATTAATTATTCAGATTTTTTCTTTATCACCAGTAAAGCCATGATTGCTAAAGCAAGAAGCCATACCACCACAACAATAAGCAATAAAGTAATGGTATTATCGAAACCTGCAGTTATGTTTCCAATACTCGACCTGGTCGCATTTTGAGCGAAATAAGAAGCATTGTACGCAGCAGAAGAACTGTTAGTCGGAGCAGATAATAATAATTGATCACGCAAAGTCCAAACGATATACGAAATGATCATAAGCCCTGCGAACAGGATACCAATACTTATACCGACACCAACATCGACAAAACCATGCTGTTCATCCTTGAGATTCCGCAACGATAAAAAAAATGTTGTAACTAGTGCCATTAAACTCTTCATGAAACATTCCTCCAAAGAAAAAAGAAAGGGAAGATATCCCCTTACTCGGATTTCTTTTTAATGACGAGCAATGCCATGATAGCCAGTGCGAGTAACCAGACAACAACAACGATAAGCAACAGAGTAACCGTATTGTCGAAACCACCGGTGATATTAGCAATAGAGCTATTCATCGCAGCGGATGAGCTCGTTGTGATAAGCTGATCACGCAAAGTCCAAATGATATACGCAATGATCATTAGCCCTGCGAACAGGATACCAATACTTATACCGACACCAACATCGACAAAACCATGCTGTTCATCCTTGAGTTTACGTGGAAATAAACTCATTACCATTGCCACAAGTGGCATAATAAATGCTTTCATTTTTTCAAACACCTCAACAATAACCTTCGATAAGAATAATATATAATGATTGCTCGGGCATCCAACTATAACACCAAGGTATTACAATTGTAACACATCATAGTTTCAAACGCTTAAAATGAAAATGTACCCCTCTCATATTTATACTCGGTACAACCTTAATATCTGGTGGAACAGTGAATATCGTCTTATTTTCATGCTTCCGGTAATTAGTTGAAGCAAGATCCATATATTCACCGAGCAGATCCTTACATTTTTTACCAAAAAGAGTGTTTAGATTTCCGTTCTTCCGTGTTTCTGCCTTACCATCTTTCGAAAGCTGCCTCATTATCCGCTCTACTTCTTTTTCAAAACCAGTGAACTCATGAGGATTTATGAAAGGCATAAATATCAACCAAGTAAATCAATTTTTTAACGATCCCAACGTCTTTTAGGCTCATAAAAACTATTAACGAAGAAGTCAAACACATTCTTGAACAATACTAAAAGGTGAATAAGGAAGAATGAATAAAAAACCGCTGTCATATATCCAAGCTGCGTACTATATACCTGAATTTCACCAGCAACATCAACATATAACGTTTCTATATTCCAACTCTGATAACTCAATAAAATAATAATAATCATATTAAGTATAATCAATGGAACAACAACAAAAATAGCAGCATCATATTCACGACCTGTTTTATCAGTCTTAATCATCTCTTTTTCAGTCAGATAAACAATAGGCATAAAGAGAACAATGCTCAATACCGTAAAGATATAATACAAGGTTGCTAACATTTTTTAATCACCTAACGAACTGTTCTGGTTCATCTCTTAAACTATCAACTACAAATACAACTATTATCAACAATAACAAAATCACAGTAATCACACCAAATATCAATGTCAAATTATCTACCTCCCCAAGGAACATTATCCTTGAAGTGGGAGTTAAAAGATCTGCCAATGGTGTAAACTGCTCAGCGATAGTATCAAGAATATAACTAAGCACAGCATATCCCATGAATACAACAAACAGAGCAAATACAAGAAATATCGCTGCAATAGGAAATCTCATCAAACCATCCCTCCTTGCTGCTTCCAAGAAGGATTATTCTTCATCCCTGAAAGGATAAGAGCAATTCCGCCGACAATGAGAATAATCGCAGGTACGAAATAGATGATACCTAGAATAAGTGTTTTCATCATACCATCTGGAATAAGACCATGGAAACTAGGACCAACAACAATGAAAAAGAAAGTATAAAAACCACCAGCACCAATCAACCCGAATATAAACAAGATCAATGGAATAGCCGATGCATCATCATTTCGTAATAGTTTTCTCATATTTTACCCACTCTACATTTATTTCATAAGATCCTTCCAAGATGGCATACCGAAATCATCCCAGTTAAAATCACCTTCTTTCTTTTTCTTAGATCTCTTCTTAGATGTTGCAATAGGATATGCCACACCATTCTGAATAACATATTTTTTATGTGAATTCAATCCTGATGATTTTTTAGAAGGAGTATTAAGATTCAGTTTTAAATCAGATGATTTTATCATAGTTGCTTTACTGGTATTCTTCGATGTTTGAACAGCAGAACCAATCGCCTTCGATACCTTCTGCATTTTCTTACGTCTTGCAGCTTGCTGTTTTGCTTTTTCCACTGCCTGCCTCTGTTTATACTCATACTCCAATTTCATAATATGTTCTTTTTCACGTTGCTCCTGTTTCCGTCTTTCAATAGCTTGTAATCGTTCAGGAGATAGCTGCATATTACCCTTACGTTCAACCCGTATAATCCTTCCCGTTCGAGGATCACGGATAAAATGAGTTTGTTCTTCTTTTCTTCTCATATTTTCACATCCTTAAACAAATCAGTAATCTTACCCACATTCCACACACGTTCACGACTACCTAGACTGAACAAATCTTCGCTTGTTTCTCTTTTCATTTGTTTCAATGCCTTACGCAAATCCTCTTGTTCATCTTTAACAGAAAAACGATTTGTCTTAACTGGTTGATATAAATTCAAATCATTCTTCTTTTTTGATGGCGTATATGATGGTAAATCAACATGAAAAATATCAAGTTTAATATTGTTCATTTCATTTTTATATGGTTTTGATTTATAGCTCGTTGATTCCATAGCTAATTTAATCGATTTATCATTTGAAGGATAGGATTGTTTAAACGATGGCATTGATAACTTTAAAGGCATGATATTCATCTTATAACCATAATCATTTTTACCATAAGACCCTCCAATACCAAGTTTGAATGGTCTACCATAAGAACGATAGATATAACTTGAATACCCTGTTTCATCCATCAAAGATAATGACTTAGGTTTACTTGTCATACGTATAAGCATTTTTGTAAGAGAACCATGTTTCACTGAACCGATCATCTGATGAGATTCTGGTTTAAGAAATAACTCAAGATGTTTCTCCGCTTTCAAACCACGACCTTTTGTCCATAATTTTAATTTTGCACTACTTATAAGACTTCGAGTATGCGTAACAAAATCAGCAATATCCTTAGGAGAATTCATCGTTCCTTTTTTAGGGAAACCTGGATATTGACCATGCCTATATCTCGTTTCCTTTAAAACAGAGGATATCCCCTTTCTGAAAAGTTGTTCACCTGCACGCATATATTCCATATTATTCATTTTAATAGGTTTCTGACTTTTAAACCAGAATTTATGAACAGTTCCAACCTTACGCATCTCAAGACCATGGATATCCACAATATGTTTATCAGCACCAATATATGATTTAGCTGTCTTTACCGCATTTTCATTAGCAAGTCTTAACGGATTACTTCTTGTTTTAATACCTTGCTTCAACCCAACATAATAATCACGAACAGATGGTCTAACGAGCAGATCGATATCACGAGGCACACGAGCATTTGCTATCTGAGTATATGATGCACCACTCCCCCCGATCGTTGTCTTAGGATGAGATTTAAGATATGACATGACACTCTGAGCAGTATTTTTATCCAGACGTGATATGTCCTTTGCGAAATCCAATGGTTTAAGCTTATGAGATTTCACATCTTTTAAAAGATCCGCTATTTTCAAAGCCTGTTCAAAACGAATGTACTCTGGTGAACCTTTCTGATAAGTATGAACCTTATACAGATATGCTTCAGTCTTACCATAACCATAAGCATGACCTGTTTTATAACCAGACATCATAGCAGGCAATGTCAATGCCATCTGCCACAACGCTTTATCAAGTGTCCGGTCTACATATGACTGATATAACTCTTTCCCAGCCATCGCTGCACCAGCACCAGAAATTCCGAGCTCCGCCATCTTACCAATCGTAGGAAATGAAGCTTTTAATGCCCCAACACCAGCACCCATACCAGCACCCATACCATAACTACTTCCAACCGCAGCTAAAGGACCAGTAGCCACCTTTAAAATATACTCAGGAACTCCCTTATTCAATGCAGTATCAAGATCTAAAGATGCTTTCGCTTTAAGATCATAAATCCCTTCACGATTACCAGTGACAGCATACCATAATGATTTCAAAGACAAAGGATCCTCCCAAGATAACACACCAGTCGTCCACGTATGAGCAAAACCAGCAACAGGATTATCCTTGTAAAGTTGTTTCAATTGAGTTTTCTTCTCAGCGACTTTTTCCTTCTGTATCTGCTCTGGTTTTTTATAAAAAACATATTCACCTGTACTTGTTCTATAAGGCTCATATCCCTGTTTTTTATATTGCTTTAGATTCGACAGGTTCTCCTTTCTTTTACTCTCATACGAATTGAACTGTTCCTCACCCTCTTGGGTACCAGGTAAAGAATAATAACTTTTAGCAACAAGTCTTTTTACACGATCCTGTGTTAAAATATCCTTCTGAATGTCTTTATACGAAGTTGGTTGTAAAACAACATCAACATCATTTTTCTCTTGAACAATCTTTTCAGAACTAACCTCTTTTTGTTGAACAGTATTTTTATTATTATCAATATACGATCTGTCTTTAGATGGTGCTTTCCCTGATTTATATTGAGCTATTGTGTTTCTTATCTTAGCTTTAGTAATAATCTGTTTTGTCCTCGATGGAAGCTTTGAATAAATACTATTCGGTAACACCATTTTTCACCACCATCTTTTCAATCAGGAAGATAATAAGACAAATCATGCCCATGACTAAATAAAACAATGGATTGCTCATTAAATGAACAATACCAATAGGAATCGAAAAAACAATGCAATAAAAAAATAAGACCAGCCCTGTTGATATAAATACAAAAGACAATATCATGAAATACAACTCTAAGGTAAACTCAGGTAACTTATGAATATAACCATCATACCTGTGCTGAAGATCCCAGCAACGATCCTTCAAAGTCATGATTTCTTTTTCAAATACTCGTCTTTTTTATATTTCGCATATTCCAAAGGGCTCATATTATTCCTATAAGCCCAATGCATAGACCCTTTTTCCGATTGTTTCTTCATCTGCTCTCTTAACATCTCAGCTTTCATTTGATTTGATTTCTCATCAATAGATTCTTTCTTCTTCATCAACCAATCACGGAAACCCATGCTCTATCAACCACCTCTACGTCTTGTAAGAAAAATGACAACAAGACCTGCAATTGACAATGCTACAATCAATTGAAATAATTGTACAACAACAGGCACATGAGCCAATGCATTCGTTCCACCAAACCCAGCAAGAAGTATAAGAATTGCAACTGATGCCGAAACCGCAGATGTGTTCTTTACATAGATATATGCAACAACAACACTAAAGATAATAGGCCAAAAGAAATAACCAAAAACATGAAAATATCCCTGAAAAAGAAAGTCTATTAAATGTTGTTGAGTGTAACTAAAATTCAAAGAGGGAGCAGTGAAATTAACCATTGTGACCACCTGTTGCCATTTCTATCACATTGATTATGAATAATATTCCAATTCCAACAGTTCCACCAAGTAGAAGATAAGCAGGAATTGGAAATTGCTCCAATGTTGAATATGTCTGTATCCAAATTCCAGTAAACACAGATGCAAAGCCTCCTATCCCCAATGGCACAGGGCTCCTGAACACTATCGAAGATAAAATAGAAACTGTGAACAGAACACCAGTTGCAGCAGCAGCAACAGGGTTAAGACCACCCACAGCAACATTTAGAAGATCCATGGCAGTCATATTTGTAAAACTCTCATTATTCACTCCTGTTATCTCTTCACCTGTAAATGTTGGACCATGAAATAAATTAAGTGATTCTGTAAAGATCAATGTAAAATTAAAAACAACCAATCCAATGAGAATGACATAAATTATCTTCATGCATGTGCCTCCGGTTTTGTAGCAAGTATATAAAAAATTCCTAAAGCAATAACAACTGGTATGATCAAAATAAGAGCCAGATTGTTAAAAGAAAAAACAAGTTCAACACTAAACAATCCAGAAGCAGCACCAATAATCCCAAGACCAGCATGAAACGGACCGAAGGATGCAAGAATTAATATTGCTACGATTACCGCAAATGTATTACCCCACCCTAACGAGTTTTCACCAAGAGCATATGTAAAATATTCATCTATCGTCGCTTGTGTCGTTGTATGCGTAGTGCCATTTGTAAAATTAATTGGTCCAACAAATCGTACCACTGGTTCTGTTACATCGAAATCATAAGTATGATTAAAATAAAGTTCTACATAATAAACCCTGCTTGTGTTTATATCCATAATATAAAAACAAAAATCATTGTTTCCTATATACGATACTGAATCTACAAATGTTATTGTTCCATTAAAATTATTATAAATATAAAATTGACAATCGATTGTTTCCATGGTCACATCAGAATAACAAACCAATATCGACCCGTTTGAGTTCATTGTTGCATTATACGATATGAACTCTGAGAAATGTTTAAACTCATCTTCATCTGTATCATCATAAAACAATGTGAACTCCTTCGTATACTTTGATTCCGATGGATACCAATCAGCTATCTCTGTCTGATAACCTTCCTTTGAGATCGTAAACTTATACAATGTGCCAGGGATAAGATAAAAATCAGCTTCACCAGACCCATCACTATACACAATGTAAATCGTTTCCCATGTATCCGTCGTATTCACATAGACCTTCACATTGATCAACGCTGAATCAACAGGGTTATCCGCAACATCAAGAATTGTAACAAGATATTGCTGAGCATAATTCTCCGTATTGTCACAATAATACTGAACCTCAATAAGCGATGTGTTAGCATCAATGACACTCGAATCAACCTCAACGATGTTCGAAGCCACTGAATACTTATCATTTGGTATATTGAACCAATGACCATACAGGCTTTCATTATACCCACGAACAAGAACGATAAGAGATGGTTCGCATTCCAATGTCACTGATAGATTCACCGCAGGATTACTGACACTCCGACTTGTAGATTTTAAAACATCTTCCTCATTCGCTGGCGGAATATAATCCGCATCTCCTTCATCACCGCCACCAGAACTCTTAGGGGCAAGATAAAAAGGTATGATATAGAAATTATTTTCATACAAATCATAAACCTTCGTTCTTGTATAATACCCATCCTTACTCACCTGAATGATACAATCATCACCATTCGGAACCTCATCCACACTGATACGGAACGGATTGCTAGCACTAGTGTTATGATAGGTTTCAGTACCAGCCTGATTCGTAATGAACACCGTATAATTACTCAATTCCACACTCGGATCAGTTTCCTTATACGCATTGATCTCAATACCACCCCAGACCATATTCTCACCCAGAGAATACAAGGGCGTACCATCAACCACAACATACGAAAAACCCGTGAAATAATTAATATCCGTCACACCAGTAACCGTTTTCAATGTACCCGTATCATTATACTGCACCGTGCCATCTGTTTCATCATCAGGATAATCAGCAGTATTATTCAAAATAACAGTACGAGCAGCACCCG
>Ga0180432_10008136_pt1 | contig 13150 bp, 13 predicted proteins | sample SS_ome_10_FD_132414 | JGI IMG/M metagenome (GOLD analysis project Ga0180432, IMG submission 132414) | Hypersaline lake sediment archaeal communities from the Salton Sea, California, USA - SS_1_MS_2 metaG | ecosystem: Environmental > Aquatic > Non-marine Saline and Alkaline > Hypersaline >...
ATCTGTTTCGGAGGACGCTTGATGGTACTTGGATTTAACTCCATTGTTTTTGAATACGACCAGCCCGTGCTGATGCCTGAAGAAGATGTTTATCCGAATATTGCTGCAGGGATCGAGATCGGGACAAGCACACACGCTTTCAGGATCTTTGTCTCCAATTACAATGCCATCATCAAGAACAGAAGCGTGGCATTTAACGGAAACAATCCTTTTGACGGTGATTACCAGTTTGGTTTTAACATTTCAGTAAGATTTTGACAGCCATGAAGAAAACCCCGACAACCATCATTTCCGGGATTTTGCTGTCCCTCTTCATAACAGTCGCTTCGCAAATACCTGAAGCCGACACGTCCCAGATCAAACCCTCCTATTATGAAGTGAATGACTTTGTAGAGGAGAATGAAAACTGCCTGAAGTGCCATGGTGCACTTAAATATACCCTCGAAGATACCCTGTTCGGGAGGGTGATCACAGAAGCCATGTGTCCTGATGATATCATTGACAGGGATGCTTACTATACCGGCGTACACAAAGCTTTTGCCTGTACCGATTGCCATGCATATGATTATGAAATATTTCCTCATCCCCTGGAAGCACGACTGGAGGAGATGTATACCTGCCTGGATTGCCATGGGTATGATGAAAGTTTTGCGGATTACAATTTCGAGGTGATCCAGGAGGAGTTTGAGGCAAGTATCCACCACATTGATGAATTCACCTGCTGGAAGTGTCATGAACCCCATTCCTACAGGGCATTTGTAAGGAACGCCGAAGATATTGCGGAGGCCATCCTCTATGACAACAACATGTGTCTGAGCTGCCATGCCAACTATGACCGGTTTATGCTGCTCACAGAGAGGGAAGAGATCAACGTGGTGGAAAGCCATGACTGGCTGCCCAACCAGGTATCGCATTTTGGCAGTGTACGGTGTATTGAATGCCATACGGAAATCAATGATACCATCCTGGTTGCTCATAAGATCGTTCCCAGGGAAGAAGCTGTCAGGAAATGTGCCGATTGCCATTCGAGAGATTCACGGCTCATGCAAACCCTTTATAAATTCCAGGTGAAGGAAGAACGTAAAGGAGGATTTATAAACGGGATCATCTTGAATGATGCCTATGTAATCGGGGCCAATCAGAATATTATCCTGAACAGGCTCAGCCTGCTGATATTCGCACTAACCCTTCTGGTCATCCTGTTTCATACCTTTATACGTATCATTAAAAACTGAAAAATCGTTGACATGGCAACAAGAAAGATATACCTCTATCCTGTCTGGATCCGTCTGTGGCACCTGCTCAATGCCCTGATGATCATCCTGCTGATCTGGACCGGGCTTTCCATGCGCTACTCCGCTCCCGACCGTGGCCTGATCAGTTTTGAAACCGCAGTGGGGATCCATAACATTGCTGCAATTATCGTCACCTTTAACTACGGTATTTTTATTATCGGTAACATCATCACACGAAACGGCAGATACTACAGGAAATGGAGAGAAAACCTGAGCACCAACCTGTGGAAACAGTTTATGTTCTATGCAGTGGGGATATTCCGTAAGGAACCCCATCCGTTCCCGGTGGATGAGGAAAACAAATTCAATCCCCTGCAGAAAATTTCCTATGTGGTTGTAATGTACTTATGCATGCCTTTGCTGATCCTGTCCGGACTCGGACTGATGTTTCCCGAATTGCTTGTCTACGAGGTTTTCAATATCAGCGGACTTGTTTTATATGATGTAGTGCACATCATTCTGGGTTTTGTGATAGCCCTGTTTCTTCTGATACATATCTACACCTGTACCCTGGGAGACAAGCCACTTACACTGTTCAAGAGCATGATCAACGGATACCATGAAGAACACGAAGAGTAGTCGGTTTTGCTGCTTGAAATTCACAATTTATTAAGCACCCGGAAAGGATATTATATATTTTTGCACGATATTTGAATTCTATAGAATAACAAAAACCAATCATTATGAAAACAGTCAGACTTTTATTTGCAAGCTTTGCAATCCTGCTGATAGGAGCATTGTTAACCTCAATGGCGATTGATCAGCAGAAAATGCCAGAACCATGGGAAGTTCCTGCCAAGTACAAGAACATGGAAAATCCTGTCCCTGCCGATGAACAGAGCCTGCGACTGGGTGAAAGGCTCTATAAGAAACACTGTGCTTCCTGTCACGGGAGGGAAGGCCTCGGGGATGGAGTGAAAGCCAGAACCCTGGAAACCTTTTCCGGTGATTTCTCAGGAGAAGCCTACCAGAGCCAGACCGACGGGGAACATTTTTACAAAACAAAATTCGGCCGGGATGAGATGCCCGCCTATGAAAATAAGATTCCCGATGAGGATATCTGGCACATGGTCAATTACATGAGGACGTTTGCAAAGGAAGAATAATTCCGAGTTTATATCCTTGTAAAGAAAGAGGGTGTCCCAAAATCAGATTTTTGAGACACCCTCTCTTATTGTATCGGGCTGATCCTGAAAATGGATCAGTTGATATTATTGAACAACATAATCATAGCCCATGATCGCGGATGCACTCCACTTCGATTTGATCATATCATTATAGATCATCCCATTGGTCCCGAACAGCAATGATTTTGCATCGTAACCAAGGACCCGCAGGTAGGCAGCCAGATTGGCACTGGTCTGCCCGGTATAGCAATAAACCACGATGGGCTTGTCCGTGGGTAAGGTTTTCAGATCGGCTGAAAGCTTGATACTTTGTTTTGGGGTGTACTGAACGGCGCCTTCAACATGCCCCGGATCCAGGTATTCATCCTCCGGCCAGTAGTTCACTATGTAATAATTCTCCAGGTTTGCATAGACTTCGGTGTTGGTGATCTTGGCAGGATTGAATCCTTCAGCCAGTACCTTATCCACACATACTTCAAGGATCTCCTGACCAGTCTCCCCTCCTGTATTCAGGTCGGGCAGGTTTACCTCGGCTCCCTTTTCGGTGACTGTTGAAACAAACTGGGTGGAATAGGTACTTTTGGTATTGCTGTTCCAGGGATTGGCAAAATCCTGATGCCAGGCTGCCATGCCGAATTTCATGGAATAGACATTGTCATACCCCATCAGCCTCAGCAGGCATGTGGCCCATCCTGCAGTCTGACCGGTATAACAGACGATCGATACTTCATCATAGCCGGAAAGATCCACCGATTCAATATGGGTGAGGACATCTCCTGCTGACACATTGACGGCATTTTCAATATGTCCGGTTGCAAAATCATCAGCAGAACGGATATCCATGATATACACTTTGTTCAATGTGTTCAATGTTTTCACATGTTCAGCACTCTTGATAGCCGGCATATCGGTGTTCGCATAATCCTGTGCAGGGGAATCAACCGATTCCAGGTACTCCACAAGCACCTCCGCTTCAACAATTGGTTCCTCCTTCTCGCATGATACCACAAAAAAGGAGATGAAAAGGATAGCAAGCATCCAGATTTTCGTTTTTGTCATCATCTTCATATTTGATTGGTTAAACATCTACTGAATTAAATAAATCCTTTTTTCTACTCTGTCCATGAAGTAGGAAGTTTGTCATCTACGGTAATGGGACCCGTTGCACTTATTTCCCATTCCAGCAGGTCAGCCTGGAACAAATACAGCTCTTTATTGATCAGGGAATCACCTTCCTTGCGGATATGGCAATTGGAAGAGCAGGCTTCTCCTTCCGAAACTTCTGTGCGGTCAGTCCACTTCAGCAGATTGTGAGGAGTGGTATAATTATATGTCGGCAATACGTCAAAATCTGCATAGGTCTCCACGCCGTATTCCTTCCAGTTATCTGGCGCGGCCAGGGTACGCCGGACCAATACAAGGTCATATCCGGTCTTAAGATCCGGGATGGGATTTCCTGCTATCTTGAAATCCATGTAAGCGGGTATCCTTGCTCCCGCTCCGTTCACATGACAGCTTCCACAGTTGTTATAATCCTGTGAATGACATACATGGCAGTTAAAATCGTTATAATGATAGGAATGGTAATCGTTGGAAGTTGCAAGATTCGGATGGCAAGTTTCACATTCAGGAAGTTCAGCATAGGCATACCGGCGCTCCACCGGATTCCCGTCACCATGCATTTCATGTCCGTCATGACAGCTCAGGCAATCAAATCCCATATTATCGAGATGTGCATCGGGCTCGGTTCCTGCAGCCACACCCAGGTAAGCATGTCCTCCCCTGGAAACATGGCAGGAAACACATACATTGAGCATATCGGGGGTTTTGGTAAAATCATGTCCTTTTGCCAGACCTCCACCGGCAATAGGCGGCCTTACCAAATGACAGTTACCGCATGTTCCGTGGCACTGGGCACAGTTGTTGTTGTATCCCTGGACCATATTTCCGGGCAATTGATCAAAATCATCAGCACCACTCAGCCCGCTCCGCATGGCCACTTTCCTTTTCTGACCCGTCCCGTTATGAAGGCTGGAAGGAAACAGGTCCGTGATCTCCTGGTGGCATGAGCCACACTTCTCCTGGTAAGCAGTGGAGGGATGTGAGATCCAGTCCCCTGAATGGGCAAGTGTCTTATCGCCCGTTTCTCCATTACCGTTATGACAACCTGTGCACCCGATCCCGTAATGTACTGATGACTTAAAGGCCTTATATCCTGTCCCTCCCAGGAAAACCCGGTCATAGGGCTCATAATGGAGCGCTTCCCCTCCGCATCCGCCTACAGGAGCTGCAGTGTCAGGGGTATGGACTTCGATCAACCGCTCATAATCGGTATGGCATCCTTCACAGGATGCTGCAGAAATCTTCTTTTTGTCCTCATCAGGAATGGTATAATTGGTACAGCCGGCAAAAAGCCATACAACTGCCAGAAATACCCATATGAATCCTGATCCCGTATTTATCCTTCTTGCAGACATTTGTCTTCTATTTCAGTGATTAATGATCCTGCATAAAGTTTGTTCATTTGCCTGAATTGCCAAAGAATTCCAACCTGTTATGAAAACCAAATCGAATTGATCTGTGCCTGTGAAAGAATTGATCTGGATCATTTTTTTTCCTGATTCTTTTGTATATTTGGCTGACTAAAAAGATCTATATGGAGCATGCATTGCGCTTTTCAGGATGTACTATGAGTATGCATCAGTGCAGGTGTTTTGAGAAGCTATCCAGCGAGGAGCTGGATTATCTTGAAGCCCACTCGGTATGGATCAAGTACAAGCGGGGTGAGATGATCTGCAAGCAGGGCAGTTTCGTTTCACATGTGATGTATATGGAAAAAGGACTGGGCAAGGTATTCCTGGATAACGGAGTAAATTCCCTGGTATTGAGGATCATTCCTGATGGAAATTTCCTGGGTCTGGCAGCTGTTTCGGAAGAACAAAGTATCTTTCCCTATTCCGGTCTGGCTTATATAGATTCGGAGATCCGCCAGATTGATATACATGCCTTCAGACAATTGCTGAAGCAGAACAATGATTTTTCCAAAGAGATCATCGATATCCTGGCTGCAAACAGTATTCAGATTTACGGCCGGTTTTTCTGTCTTACTTATAAACAGGCTTTTGGCAGACTTGCCGATATTCTGCTCTGTCTTGCTGACAGGATCTTCAGAAACACCGAATTCGATCTTCCGCTCACCCGGAAGGAACTGGCAGAACTATCCGGTATGAGTCCGGAAACGGTCATCAGGATGCTGAAAGAATTCAATGAAGAGGGTTTGATCAAGATGGTCGGAAGATCCTTTGAGATCATTGATTATATCCGACTGAAGAAAATCAGCGAAACCGGATAGATATACTGAAACACGTCAAATTCAATAAATAATCCAGGTTCTTACCCTCCATTTTATGCTCAATTCATATGGAGCTGAATACTTGTTATTTCGATAGGAAATGATGCCTGCAAATTTTGCTATTCGATGTACTGTTCGATAATAAGATTTCACAAAACACTTGCTGTTAAAGGGATTGAAAATGCAGGACAAACTAATAAAGATTAAAGATTCGAAAATTGATATTTATTTATAGTTTTGCAACCAATGATTATGTGACCATCAATACTTTTTTTACCTTGACGGCTCATATCTATTGAAATACGATCTTAACGTATGGATGTTAAAGGAAGAAACTTTACCCGATTCCTTGAAAGGCAGCGGCTTTACGAATCGCAACACGATACCGGAGCAGAAGGGAAACAACATGAAAAGGGTAAATTAACCGCCCGGGAAAGGATCGAAATTCTTTTTGACGAAGACACCTTTGAACAGATTGATACATTTGTGACTCCCCAGGGTACGAATTCGGGATTCGGCAAGGTAAAACAATCCTATGGGGATGGGGTGATCATCGGACACGGTTTGATCAGGGGTCGGCTTGCTTTTGCTTATGCTCAGGATTTCACCGTCATGGGTGGCTCACTGGGCTCTGTACATGCAGCCAAGATCATGAAGATCCAGGACATGGCCCTCAAAATGGGAGCTCCCATGATCGGACTGATCGATTCGGGTGGGGCCAGGATCCAGGAAGGGGTGGCCAGTCTTGCCGGTTACGCGGGGATTTTTTACAGGAACGTTCAATCATCAGGAGTAATACCCCAGATCTCGGTGATCATGGGTCCCGCTGCAGGCGGAGCCGTTTATTCCCCCGCCATTACCGACTTTGTGTTCATGACCAACAAGACCAGTTATATGTTTGTCACCGGGCCGAATGTGGTGAAAGAGGTATTGAATGAGGAGGTGACTTTTAACGACCTGGGGGGTGCGGAGGTGCATTCCAGGAAAAGCGGAGTGGCGCAGATGGTATACGAGGATGAAGAGAACACCCTGCTGGGTGTGCGCCAGTTACTCTCTTATCTGCCATCCAACAACATGGAAAATCCTCCTGAAATGGAACTTTCAGAGGATGAAACAAAAGATGTTGATGAAAAGCTCAGGGACATTGTGCCGGATGATCCCCACAAACCATACGATGTGAAGGATGTGATCAACCTCATGGTGGATAAACGTTCCTTCCTGGAGATCTCAGAGTATTATGCCCAGAACGTGGTGATCGGGTTTGCACGCATGAACGGGAAGGTGATCGGGATCATCGCCAACCAGCCCAAAACCCTTGCCGGCACACTGGATATCAATTCTTCCATGAAGGGAGCCCGTTTTATCAGGTTCTGTGATGCATTCAACGTGCCGCTCCTGATCCTGGAAGATGTTCCGGGATTCCTTCCCGGAATCGACCAGGAACACAGCGGGATCATCCGGAATGGGGCCAAAATGCTCTATGCTTTTGCTGACTCCACCGTACCGAGGATCACCGTGATCCTGAGAAAATCATACGGGGGTGCATACTGCGTAATGAACAGCAAGAATTTAGGGGGAGATTTTAATTTCGCCTGGCCCACTGCCGAAATTGCCGTGATGGGACCGGAAGGTGCAGTGGCCATTCTTTTCAGGAAAGAACTGGAAGCATCGGATGATCCTGTGGCCATGAGAAAGGAACTCGCGGCAAAGTACCGTAATGAAATTGCCAATCCTTATGTGGCAGAGGAAAAGGGATTCATCGATGAGGTCATTGACCCCGCACATACAAGAAAAAAACTGATCCGCGCTTTTGAAGCACTTGAAAATAAGTTTATGAACAATCCGGCCAGAAAACACGGAAATATTCCGCTCTAATTCCCAGCATGAAGATCAGGAGCATACTCATAGCCAACCGCGGGGAGATAGCCATCCGCATCATCCGGACTGCCAGAAAGATGGGGATCACCACATTTGTGATCAAGACTGCCAAAGAACCCAATGCCTGGTATCTTGACGAGGCGGATGAGATCATAGATTTTACTGAATGTTTCGATGACACCCCCGAATTTCTGGATATTGAAAGGATCATCTATCATGCCAGGCAGTACCATGTGGATGCCATTCACCCCGGTTACGGTTTCCTGGCTGAAAATCCAGATTTTGCCAGGCGATGCGAGGAGGAGAATGTGATATTCATCGGACCCGGCCATGATGCCATTTATCGCATGGGGCACAAGACCATCGCCAAGGACCTTGCCCGGAAACACAACGTGCCACTGCTCGAAGGAAGTGATGGTATTGTATCCAATACTGATGAAGCCAGGAAGGTTGCAGCCCGGATCGGATACCCGGTCATCCTGAAAGCTGCTGCAGGCGGTGGCGGACGGGGAATGCGTGTAGTTGAAAGGGAAAGGGATATTGAACGCATGTTCAACCTTGCCACCAATGAAGCTGAAAAAGCTTTCAATAATCCTGATATCTTCATTGAGAGATTTGTAAGGGATCCCCGCCATATTGAATTCCAGATCCTTGCAGACAAGCATGGCAATGTGGTTCATCTGGGTGAACGGGAATGTTCCATTCAGAGAAAACACCAGAAACTGCTGGAAGAATCTCCTTCACCTGCCCTGAATGCTGCCCTTCGAAAAAAAATGGGCGATGCTTCCGTCAGGATTGCCAGATCTGTGAACTATCATTCTGCAGGAACGGTGGAATTTCTCATGGATGAGGATAATCATTTCTATTTCATGGAAATGAATACCAGGATCCAGGTAGAACATCCCGTCACTGAAATGGTGACAGGTATCGACCTGATTGAACAGATGATCCGGATCGCGGAAGGGAAAAAACTTCTTATTTCGCAAAAAGACATCAGGTTGAATGGATGGGCCATGGAGTTCAGGATCAATGCAGAAGATGTACAATCCGGCTTCTCTCCAAGCCTCGGGACCATCGAAAAGATATCCTGGCCCGAAGATGATCACATCAGGGTGGATACCGGGGTCAGGGATGGATCGGTGATCACTCCGTATTTCGATTCAATGATCGCCAAACTGATTATCCATGCCGAAGATCGTGAGAAAGTCCTTCATATTGCAAGCCTTGCCATCCGCAAATTCTGGATCAAAGGAACCAAGACAACACTGGCATTCTGCAGGGCTGTCTTACAAAACAGGAATTTCAGGAAAGGTAGATTCAACACCTCATTCCTGAGCAATGAGTTGAGAATCCACTATCACCATGAACCTGATGAGGAAATGCTGGCAGCTTTTTTTGCTGCATATGATTATGCCAGGGAAGTCCAGGAACATGAGGATAAGCCCCTCTATGTGGAAAAAGGCAAGGAGATTACTCCCTGGCTGCTCAACAAACGTTTACGATAATTCGTATTTCCATGGCACGTGTAGCAAAGAAAACGAAACAATCCAGTAAACTTATTGCGCTGAGCGCTGCCGACAAAGCATTTGAGTTCAGAAATCCCCTTGAAAAACGGGTCAAGTACCAGGGAAAATATGTCGATATCAAACTCCGGGAAGATCCTGATGGTTTTTCCTACATTGTATGGAAAAACAAAAAATATATGCTTGATGTGATCGAAAAGAACCAGAACCGCTATACCATCATGATCAATGGGGTCTGGTATTCATTCACCGTGGAGACTCCTTTCTCACTGAAGCGCAGAAGACGCCTGGAGCAACAGGGGGAATCCTCCGCAAAGGTATCCATTGAAGCACCCATGCCCGGAAAAATTATTGATATCCTCGTGGAAGAAGGAACCGACGTGAAGGAGGGCGAACCCATCCTGATCCTGGAAGCCATGAAGATGCAGAATGAAATATCCAGCCATGTAACAGGGATTGTTCAGACCGTGTCGGTGAAAAAGAACGATTCGGTCATGAAAGATGATGTGCTGATCGACATTCAGAAATCCTGATCCTTGAAATTTAGCTGTACGAGCGGAGTATACAATGGCCCTTTCGGTCCCGGTTCACTGCGATAATAGACCAGCCGGTCCACCAATACTTCCCCCCTGAAACTATCTTCCATTGATTCAACGCAGTTATGAAACGCTGACAGGTTGACCCGGTTCCTGATCCTGCCCAGTGTCAGATGGGGCTTAAAGGGTTGCTCGTCCCCGGGTATACTACAGATTTTCAATGCAGTATCGGTCATCTTCTTCAGCACTTCAAACAGGGTTGGATCTCCAAACCCTATCCATAGGACCCGTGGCTTATGACGATTTCCAAAGCTGCTGAGCCGGTCCAGGGAAAGGTACTGTTTGGCAGGAACCTCCACCGTCTCTTTCAGTGCGTCTGAAATCCGCTGGATCTCCGATATCCTGGTATTCCCTAAAAACCTGAGGGTTATGTGGTACCTGGATGGATGCACCCAGCTTATTCTTTCCTCTGCCAGCAGTTCCATTAACTCCTTTCTCGATTGTAGAAACTGCGGGCTGACCTGCAAAGGCAATCCAATAAATGTTCTATAGTATTGATTATTCATTTACAGGGCAACTGATTTTCCATAAATTCGCAATGACAAATCTATTTAATTCAAGTATTATGAAAAAGTTTGCAGTTGTATTATCAGGATGCGGTGTATTCGATGGGGCTGAGATCCACGAAGCAACCCTCAGCCTGCTGGCCATAGCAAAACATGGATGCAGGTACGAGATCTTCGCACCGGATATCAATCAGCATCACGTGATCAATCATCATACCGGTGAGGAGATGGACGAGACCAGGAACGTACTTGTGGAATCTGCCCGCATTGCACGTGGTAAAATCACAGATCTGAAAAAATTCAAGCCCGACGATTTCGATGGGCTGGTATTGCCCGGCGGTTTCGGTGCGGCCAAGAATCTTTCCACATGGGCATTTGACGGACCTGGAGCAACAATTCTGCCCGAAGTGGAATCGGCGGTCAAAGGGATGATCTCCATGAAAAAACCGGTAGGAGCGCTGTGTATATCGCCGGTTCTTCTGGCCAAGATTTTGGGAGAGGTTGAACTGACCATCGGAAATGATCCGGACACAAGTCAGGCCATTGAATCCGTCGGGGCCTCCCACGTCATTGCCACCCACGGGGAAGTGGTGGTGGATGCAAAAAACAATGTCGTCTCCACTCCCGCCTATATGCTCGATGCCACCATTGATCAGATAGCCGATGGTGCTTATAATCTGGTAAAGGCAATGACCGATCTGATGGAGTAGTACAATATCCTCATTTCAGGAACAGTTTTTGAGGTAGTATCGTTAGTTTCTCAGAAATCGGTATTTTTGGTCCATGAGGCATTTCTTGCTGCATATGATCCTAGCGTGTGTATTGCTTTGCTCCGGACTTCAGACGGATGGTCAGATTGACACCTCACGTAACTGGGGTATTACTGAAGGAATGATCCGGGGAAGGGATACCATCCCCATGATCACCCTCCCGGAAATTCGGGTATACCATATCCGGGACTATGAATACCTCTTTCTGAAAAGAAGGTACAGGAGGCTGATCTATAATGTAAAAAAAGCATATCCGTATGCAAAGATCGCCGGAAACAGGTTGAAGGAACTGGACCGCCACCTGGCCACACTGCCCGGTGAGAAGGAAAGAAAAGCTTACATAGAAGGGCAGGAAAAAAAGATCATGGATGAATTTGAAAGCCAGGTGAAAAAACTGACCATCACCCAGGGGATCATACTGGTGAAGCTGATTGACCGGGAAACAGGAAGAACATCGTATGAAGTGATCAAGGATCTGAAGGGAGGACTTACCGCGTTTTTCTGGCAGGGGATTGCCCGTATCTTCGGGAACAACCTGAAAATAAGATATGACCCATACCGGAAGGACCGGGTCATTGAAGATATTGTGCAGGGAATTGAAGCCGGCTTTATCTGATTACCGGTCTGCGTTTCTTAGAAAGAGGCTGTCTAAGAAGTCTTCTTTCAACATAGAAGCACGTTACGAAAAAGTATCCCCCAGCGGGATAAAAAAAATAGAGGGTGCCTGAAAAGAGGCACCCTCATTTTGAATCCCGCTCGCGCATTCCCCGGAGCTCTGCTCCGAGGAGATTCAATCAAACCACAAAAAAGCATCCCTCTGTAAGTATAAGAAGGATATTCTTTTGAAGACATCCTCAAAGAACTGTTTGCCTTACCTTATCCCGGCCACATCCTGAGCAACTTCGCTCTGAACCTTGAAAATATCCTGAACTTTGTTTTACATTTTATTACATTTATATCTGTATGAATGGAGTATCTAGCAGACCAGGCTACATAACGCTTCATCGAAGCGGAGAACTCCGCAAAAAGGGAGAGACGCTGTGGGAAATCCTGAAGGACTGCAGGCTCTGTCCCCGGGAATGCCGGGTCAACCGGCCGGCGGGAGAAACGGGATTCTGCAACGCCACTTCAAGGCTCCGGGTGGCCTCCTTCCATCCGCATTATGGTGAAGAAAGGCCGCTGGTGGGGACCGGGGGATCAGGGACCATCTTTTTCAGTCACTGTAACCTGGGATGTGTGTTCTGCCAGAACTGGGACATCAGCCACGGGGGAGCCGGAACGGATTGTGAGATCGGCGACCTGGCAGGAATGATGCTCAGATTACAGGAGAACGGATGCCATAATATTAACATTGTTACCCCCACACACTATTCCCCGCATGTGGTGCTTGCCCTTGACCGGGCAGCCTCCGGCGGGTTGAGGATCCCCCTGGTCTATAATACCAGCGGGTGGGAGCGCAGGGAGATCCTGGAGATCCTGGACGGGATCGTGGACATTTACCTGGCCGATTTCAAGTACATGGATCCGGTACATGCGGCGCGGTACTCCAGTGATGCAAAAAATTACCCGTCCGTGACCCGGGATGCCCTGCTTGAAATGAACAGGCAGGTGGGTGTGGCCGTTCCGGATGAAGGCGGGATCATACATCGGGGATTGATGATCCGGCACCTGGTCATGCCCGATGATGTGAGCGGTTCCCTGGAAGCCGTGGAATGGATCGCTTCCCACCTGCCCGCGCAGACCTATGTAAATATCATGATGCAGTACCGTCCGGCCTACCGGGCCCATGACCATCCCGCCATCAACCGGCCAGTCACCCGGGATGAATATGAAGCGGTGGTCAGGATGGCCGGGGAACAGGGCCTCACCAGCCTGGATACGGATCTATGAAGCCAGATATACCCGTTCATCGCTGAAAATCTTTGTAAATAAATATTTAAGGCTTCTTCACGGGTATATCTGACTAACCTGAGAATACTGCTTTAAAGCCAGCTTTGGGTCAATTCAGGGTATGGCCTCCTCCTGGCTGCTGCTGAACACCAGCCGGAAGGTGCTCACTTTCCCCGGTTCTGAATGCACCTCTATATATCCGCCATGCAGTTG
>Ga0180432_10008137_pt1 | contig 13149 bp, 12 predicted proteins | sample SS_ome_10_FD_132414 | JGI IMG/M metagenome (GOLD analysis project Ga0180432, IMG submission 132414) | Hypersaline lake sediment archaeal communities from the Salton Sea, California, USA - SS_1_MS_2 metaG | ecosystem: Environmental > Aquatic > Non-marine Saline and Alkaline > Hypersaline >...
ACTGCTAACGATGGTGCTATTGGTGAGAAGCACCTCAGGACATTCCAAGACAATGAGAAGAGCATTCCAACCATCCTTACAACCAGTCAGAAGCTATCCACTGGTGTAGATGCTAGAAACATCCGCAACATAGTGCTGATGCGACCTATCAACTCTATGATTGAGTTCAAGCAGATCATTGGGCGTGGAACTAGGCTCTTTGATGGCAAGGATTTCTTCACAATATATGACTTCGTAAAAGCACACCATCACTTCAGTGATCCAGAGTGGGATGGTGAGCCTATTGAACCAGAAGTCTGTGAGAAATGTGGGAACGCTCCATGCACTTGCCCAAAGATACCCTCTGAACCTTGCCCTGTATGTGGCGAAAGACCATGCATATGTGAGAAACCTGAGACAGATCCCTGTCCTGAGTGTGGTCAGAAGCCTTGCGTATGCAACAAGAAGAGGAAGGTGAAGGTCAAACTAGCAGATGGCAAGGAGCGTCAAATTCAACACATGGTTGCTACCAGCTTCTGGAGTCCTGATGGTAAGCCGATGAGTGCTGTTGAGTTTATTGAGAAGCTTTTTGGGGATCTACCTGACCTATTCAAGAATGAGGATGAACTGCGGAGCATCTGGAGTCAACCAGACACACGGAAGAAGCTCCTAGAGGGACTTGAAGAAAAAGGCTACGGGGAAGATCAACTGGCTGAGGTGAGCCTACTAATAGATGCAGAGAAGAGCGACCTGTATGATGTCCTAGCCTACATAGCCTTTGCTTTAGACCCAATCACCAGACAAGCCAGAGCAGAGACAGGAAGAAAGCTCATTTTCACAGAATACACAGACAAACAACAGGTGTTCATTGATTTCGTACTTGAGCAATACGTCAAGGAAGGTGTTGGTGAGCTTGATAAAGAGAAGTTACCTCATCTTCTTGAGTTGAAGTACCATGCGATTCAAGATGCGCAAAAGGAGTTGGGGGCTGTTGCAGGTATCAGAGATATGTTTGTTGGGTTTCAGAAGCATCTGTATGTGAAGGAAGTGGTTGCTTAAGAGACTAATTGCTGTTTGGAGGTCGCTAATGGAAGAGCATGAAGTCGTCTACTTCAATAACTGTATTAATCGTGACCATGTTGACCTGTATGGCAAAGGTGCGTTCTATGATCTTCGGATGGATAGCAACCAAGAGAGGCTAGCTGTTGATCTGCCAGTTGGACAACAATGCGTGGTTTCGAAGTATGCGGAAGACGGTAGAGTTGAATTCAATTGGTATACGTTTACGCATGAGTTGCAGAAGAAAGATGAAAATGGTGATCCTGAGCGTGTCCTATATGGGAAGCACACATCCACCGAAGAGCTTTCCAAATCGAAAGCTGCAAAGAGTAAGCAATATGGGCCTTTCTTCAATCGCAACGGACATTTCAAACGCCAGATGGTAATTTGTGCTAGTGTTTCAAAACCATATAGTCCGAAAGAAACCGGAACACGCAACCCATCTTGGGCAAGAGAAGAACTGATTCTGGCTCTTGAGCTATACCTGAGACACAGCCCCTCAAGCATATCCAAGACTCATAAAGAAGTAATCGCCCTGAGTGATCTACTCAACAAGCTTCCTATTCATTCCCTTCGTCCCAATGAGGCCAAGTTCAGGAATCCCAACGGGGTTTACATGAAGCTCTGCAACTTCCTAGTTCATGATCCATCCTACACAGGAAAAGGGCTTAAGGCGGGGAATCGGTTGGAGAAAGAAGTGTGGGATGAATATGCCGATAAACCTAAGCTCCTTCAACACACGATTGACCTGATAAAGACAAGCGCTGACCCTAACGTATGCAAAGAGATGGAGAGCATATCCGTAGACCCCGACGAAGGGGTTGAGGAAGGCAAGATCATAATGAAGCTCCATAAGATGAGAGAGCGCAACGCATCTCAGATCAAGAAGAAGAAGGCCAACACACTGAAGAAGACAGGAAGTCTGGCGTGTGAGGTGTGTTCCTTTGACTTCGAAGACCAATATGGGCAACGTGGCAAAGGCTATGCCGAATGCCATCACACCAAGCCTGTTTCAGAGATGAAGGCTGGTGAGAAGACCAAACTGACAGACTTAGCTATTGTGTGTGCTAACTGCCATAGAATGCTGCACAGGAAGAAGGCGATGATATCTGTTGCAGAACTGAAATCAGACTTGCAGTGTTGACAATAGAGAGATGTTTGTCGGATTCCAAAAACACCTGCATGTAAAGCATGGGGTGGCATAGAGGACTAGGTATGGATTCCAAGATTCGGATGCGCTGCCCCAACTGTGAAGCAACAGCCGCTGGTGCTCCTGAGAGATTCGAAGGGCCAATCAAGTGTCCCAAGTGCAAGACTGAGGGAGTCTGGCAAAGAGTAGCTGATGCTCAGCCAGAGCAGACTGAAGAACCCAAAGCCCCTCCTGAAAAGAAGAAAAAACGAAAGAAGAAGAAAGCCCCGACATGCAAGGTCTGTGACGATGGAAAGCTCACAAGAGCAAGAATTCACAGGATGAGTTCGCCTGTAGTCATTATCGGGTACATCTTGCTCTTGCCCACGGTCATCGGAACGATTGGTGGACTATGTATTATCGTGATGGGAGCAGCTACCGGCACTGCTGCCGGAGTAGCTGGTGCTTCATCGGAAGGAACATCATCGGAAGTCGATAGCACGGTTAGAGAAGCCCTTGAAGAAGCCAAGATTCCAATTTCGATTATTGAGAAAGTGGTAGATCAAAAGCCTATTACCAAAGCTGAGCGTGGATCATTGACCAAAGATCAAGTGGAAACTGTTGATGTAGCTGAAACGGCAATAAAGGTTGGGGAAGCTGCAGACACCATCGCTACTGCGGGAGTAATCGGTGCTTCTGGTTTTGCCGTTGGATTTGGTATATTCCTCATTGTCTTGTCCTTCGTCAACGGACTTGTCGGTTGGCTCTTGATAATGAAGAAGGATGTTCTTCTCTGCAATCAATGTGGTGCTACAGTTGATGCTGCCTGATCTTCTAGGATAGTCATGATCCTTTGGCGAAGAGGGTTCGGGCATTCCCCCAAGGTTCTGTAACGTCTTGCAGGTCGTTGAAACGGCTATGTGTGCAGGTCGTGGTGCAATCGCTCAAGGGTGAGTCATAAGCGCATTGAAAGACAACATGTTGAGGGATTTGGTTCCCACATTTTCAAGCTGGCGACAGGGGTTCGAATCCCCTTGGGGCTGCCACCCACTAACGCCGTATTCTCCGTGTTTTTCGGGGTCTACGGCGTTTTTTATGGGGAATATGTTCTCTGCTCCACTTGCAGGTTCTTGCAAGGGATTGCAGTGGTCTGTGCAGGTTTTGGGTGCAGATCGTGGTGCAGAATCTTGTGTGTCAGAACAAGGGCCTTTTTCGGATTCGGCTGGCGAATGCAGAACGGCAGGAACTAGTGAAATGGCCCTTTTATCATCGTTCACCCCTATGTGTGTATAGTACTTCATTGTAGTTTCTATTGAGGCGTGTCTTGCAAGTTTCTGGACCTGTGCTGGCTGCAATCCGCTGAGCACAAGGTTTGTTATGAATCCGTGCCGAAGTGCATGGAAATCTGCAGTACCTTCGTCTGTCTCATATTTCAGGAAATCGGGTTCTTCTTGTGAGGGCTTCTCACGTTCAGCTAGCCATGTCTTTCTGGCTGCTGCTAAGTCCTTGCGGATCATCTTTGCTCCCTTCTTGCCGCCGGGCAGTGGGAACGCTCTTTCGTCTCTTTCTTTGTTCTCAAGGAGAGCTTGGAGGCCTTTGCATGTTTCTGACTGTAGTGGCAAAACAGCCTTCTTCTTGTTCTTCGTGCGGGAAGACCTCACGGTAACTGTTGTGCCTGTGAAATCAAAGGATGAGATCGTTAGACTACGATCTTCCTTCCACCGAAGACCTGTTTCATAGGTGAGCAAGTAGAGGTATGCTCTTTCTTCCCCCGTCATGCCGAAGCAGGTAGAAGAGTCTTTGGTGTGCCAGAACAGATAGCTCATTTCGTCTACTGTGAGGACACGCCGTTGGTTTTGCACCTCTTCTCTGAGGTACTTCACGGACCCCAACGGGTTGGCAGATATTCTATCTGCTGTTTTGCAGGCCCAGTTGAGGAACGCTTTGTTACTTCGGATGTAATGGTTAATTGTGGTCGAACTAAGATGCTTGTGTTGGTCCAATATCCACTCTTCGAACAAATCTGCGGTGATGTCGGTGAAACCCCTGAATCCACATCCCTTCCATGCCTTACGTACTCTTGATAGGGATTGACCTATGTGTTCGGTATCGCATTCCTTCTTCCTAAGATGAGTCTTCCAGTCAATGAGTTGCTGTTCTAGGCTCTTTCCTGCAGCTACCTGTGTTGCATCCAGAAGTCCCCATTCTTGAAGCTTGCTCTTTCTGGAGAGGGGCAGGCTCTCAATCCACTCACGCAAGTCATGGTTTGGGCGTTCAGATGCTCTTCGAACCTCCACTAGTTCATCAAGGCGTTGACCATACCTCTGAGAAAGTCGTTTGTCCTTGAAGGCTACTAGACGTCGTCTTATGCCATGGTGGTCACGGAACTCAATCGTCCATTTCTCATCATAGCCGCTCTTTCTTTTGTGTTTGTGCAGATTCATCTTTTCTTCACTCCTTCTCTAAAACACGATCTTTCATCCGTGGGTCTTTCTTAGTTCTTCATTGCTTGCCATCTTGCACGATTTGGACATCCCTCAGTGATCCATTCGTCTATCTCCTTCATCCTCCATCGGACTATTCTGCCAAGTCTCAGAGGTTCAGGTAGCCGTCCTTCGGAATCGAAGTTCCAAACGGTTCGTTCACTTATGCTCAGGATTCCTGCCAAGCTCTTTGCGGTGATGAGCTTGTGGTTTGTGCTGTCATCTATGTTCCCAGCACGATCATTATCTTCGGAGTTGTGTTCTCCTTTTCTCTTTGAGTTCTTCATGAAATAACCTCTCCATAATCATTGTCTTCAGCATTGTCTTGAGTCCTTATGCTCATAGGCCTGCGAAAACTGTCCATACTTACCATTCATCCAATCATTCACAGCTAACAGATTCAGTGGCACACCTCCCTTCGTCAGATACACGCTTTCAAAGCGACAATGGCACTCCAAGGATGCGGATACCTTCTTGGAACACACCACCTTATCAGGCAGTCACATCTGCTCTTTGAGCGTTGGCTGAGCCATTGTCTTGTCATGGAAGTAGTGAGGATAACTTGGGTCGGTCTGCTACTGCACCTTCAAGATATCTTGTGCTTCCGTACTATTATATCCGTGAGAGGGACTTTTCTAAAGCTGCTAATTTGGCTTTCTTGAGACAGCAAGTCGCTCTAAGTCACAAGCTAGTTTCGTGAAACTAAGTTGCGTCGGAAAAAAAAGTTTGAACTATTTTCGGCGGGTAGAAGGGGAGAGAAATATAAGTGAATTCGCTGCCAAAATGTCCCAACGTTGGGGTGCAAAGGTGGGGAAAGAGCTATTGAGTAAAGAGAATATATGTCTTCTTTATCAAGCCAGACACAGGAGGAAGCTAATCATCCTCAAAGAGAATGCGTTGCTCTTCCTCTTTAATCATAGAGCCGATGGTGTTGATCACATTAGATAAGACCTCAATCTCAAAGCGATCGTCTGGTGACCTTGAGCATCCTGAGTGCTTCTGCTGCAGTTCTTCACGCTTCAGCAGACAGACTTCCTTCTTTTCCTTTAGATCATCCAGCGAACAATTCGATAGGTAGCTCACTCTCTTCTCAGCTTCCGCTAGAATCCTGTGGGCTTCATTCTGGGACCGCATCTTCTCATATCTGTCAAGAACATGAACAATGAAGAACCCAAGGACCAGAGCAGCCACCCCAGCCACCATACTCTTCACTGAAGTGAATTCACCATCTTCATCGAATGTCCCCCAATCATCGGGGACAAAGAACAGTAGGTTCTGTATCCCTCCCCACACAACAGCTACGAAACTGATGAACGCTCCAATATAGATACCTTTGGCAATAGCACTGTGTGATCTTGAATACACTAGTCGTTCATCAGGACAAAAGAAGAACCAACGAACAACTATGATCGGTGAAACAATGAGCCAGAGGGCGAATGGGATTGAAATGAGGTAGAAAAGGACATTCATAGGTCAGCCTCACCATCATTTCCTAAGAGCATAAAACGGAAATCTCTCCGTCGTCTTCACCTTATCATTCAGGTTAACTAGATAACCGGCGATCACCTTACTGTCCTTCGATATCCATCCAGTGTAAACCTGTATTACTTTTCCGGGACGGATGAAGGTAATTTCACGGCTACCCTTAATCCTTCGCTCTGAGATTCTCATGATGCGTATCTCTTCCCTGACCTTTTCGCTTGGGAAGGACAGCACTCCGCTCCTTTCATCAGAGCTTATTAGGAGTGTTCCGTGAGAAGTGTTGTTTGTATGAATTGCATACTGAGTGCCACCTTTGGTCTTTGCAAAACTCACCAGAGGGAGTGACACCAACACCAAAACTACAATTGCACAAACCTTCCAGACTCTGTTCATCTTTCTCTCCTGTTCACAGACTGTCAAAAGCGTTGTGTGGAGTTCTCAATCTACCCGCCACATGCATCGCCAGCAGAGCTAATCTCCATCGGATCATGGCAGAAGAACCTAGCAAGAAGCTCTCTTTGTTAGGCAACATCAAGGTTCTCTTCCAGCGGAGGAAGCGGATTCCTTCCCCATCCGAAGATCCCCGTTCGCATAGCTGGTGGTGTGAAGCTGTTCTTTCTGAAGTGTCTACGTATCTTGTCTGCCCACTGCCATGAGAACCACCCCGCTCCCGCTGCGTTTAGATCCATAATCATGTGATGCCCCCAATTTGGCAGAGAAACGGGAAGATCCTTATAGGGGGTCCACCCATCTATGTGCGAATCATAGGTAAGATGAGTTGTGATTCCCACCCAGACACCCATAGTAAGTCCTTGGGCGAACCGACCTGAGATCTTGAGCATTCTATCCCACACAGGGAGATGACCCTCAGGCAGGTTTGAATGCAATACAGCGATCAACTTGAAGAAGGATAGAAACGCTGCTTCTCCTGCAAGACCGATGAATACTGAATGAAACCAGATGCTTCTGTGATGACCAATACCAAGCACGGAGATATCAGAATCTATTAAACCACCGCTCTTGCCACCCATGATAACGAAGCCCAGCGCAGCACCAATGAAAGCTGCCCCCATCTCAATCATTTCCTGCTTCGATGCACTCTTCAGGGAAACGGCGAAGTCAACAGCACCACCCATCTGGTCTTTCACCCATGACCACAGGTCTTTTAGTCCCTCCCATGCTCTCTTGCAAAGATCCTTGGCGTATTCCGTGATCTTGCCACTCCACAGAGCTTTCCACATTCTCTTGAACTCATTCCATGCCCCCCTTGCCACTGCCCTCAATAGATTCCAGAGGGAAACAGCTCTCTTTGCCGTTAGTCCGGCGGTTGTCTGAAGAGAGTCAAGAACCCATGAACGCAGTTGGGCTGCATCGGTCTTCTTCAGGGCATGGAGAGCTTCATCAAGAAAGCGGTTCCAGTGAGCAACCTGTGGTTCAGGCAGTGACCATGTAGAGGGAAGGTAGGATTCGATGCTGTGGATGTCGGTGGGCATTAACTGCCTCCTCCCCAACGCTGGGAGAACACTGGCATACAGATGCGATTTCTCATGATGTCTACTTCTTCAGAGCATAGAACGGGAATCGCTCCTAACTGCATTCGGCTTTCTTTGAAATTGCAATCTCCTGCTTCAAGTCCCTGCAGAAGAGGACTATTACCCACAATGCTATTCCGTAAACAAGAAGCGTAGCTAAGGTTCCTTTAATCACATAGCTGCCAAATGTTATTGTCCCGTCATCGTCAACTTGGGCTAATGATGGAAAGAGTGATGAATACACTACCGTGATTGGGATTGGATCTGTGATATCAACGAACTCAGGATTCAGTCTTCCCTCTTTTTGGATACTTCGGGTGAGTTTTCTGCCGTTTGCCGTGTATGTAAATGTATATGCATAGAACGGAAATGCTCGCCCCTGCTCATCCGTTTCAACGCCCTCTACTGCTGAGACAATTGATCCCTGAGTTGTCTTAAGTGAATAGTAAATGATTGGCTTCTCAAATGGAAAACCAACGATTGAATATGCCACGCCAAGACCTATCACGGCAACGGCAAGTATTGTTAAGATAGCTCTTGGCATTATGGATCCAACTCCACCGTGATAGACTTCACTTCTTGCATCACTTGGAAATACATGCTCTCAGGAACTCCTCAGGAATAGCTGCTGGACCATCACCGTAATTCAGGTGCTGTCTGCTATTGCCATCATCCTGCCATTCGCAGAGGACAGTGCGTGGTTTCCCTTCTGCGTTGATTCCCATTTCAAGAGTGAAGTATCTAGGAGATCTAACTTTCCTTCTTCCAAAGAAGGTCTTCTTGATAGCTCCAAGCGCACAGATCATAATGGCTTCTGCCGCATTGGTTGCCTTTGGCAAGACATATATGCACCCGATAACAGGAAAATCCTCAATGGCCCTTATTGAAACGCCCTCATGTGAAAGACGCTCAGATCTGTCATTTACGAAAGTCTCACCACACCGCTGCCACATCTGCGCTGCGTAATCTGTGCCTCCTTCGCAGGATTTCTCAATGAAAGCTAATGGGTTCTTAAAGAACAAAGAGGGCAAAAGGTTATGAGCAAATATGTAGTGATGATCTCTTGGTGGTATTGGCTCTCCTGTATCGTTAAGGGCACATGTTCCCTCCTGTACCTCTTGCTCCCCCCCCTCAAGGTAGTCATAGCCATGCTTCAGTGATCCAAGTGCATCGACCTCTGCAATAATCTCCTCCGATTCCTTCATGAAGAAAGCGTCATTGTAGTATGCAAGCCCAACATTTCCATACATCTCCTCCGCCCTGTCAGCCATCTTCGTCTTGTCAACAACCTTGACGACATCCCTTACCCGAAAGACATACCATCTAGCCTTTGAGTAAAGGGCCTCATCAAACTCACAATCCTCTGGAATCTCCCAGTATAGCTCATACGCAGCTACATCCTCTGGTGTGTAGTAGGCATAGAGTAGTTCGGTGAAGAAGTTCTTCTTGAAATTCTCAGCACCCGTAAGCACCCCCAAAGCCCAGCCCAACTGTAGCGCATAGTCCATATGCAAATTATACGATCCATCTGTCCAGCCGTGGTTCTCTTCGATCTCATCCCGAAGGCGTTCAACGACAAGGCTTGAAGAATAGGCTACTGCTTCGAAGAAGAGCTTCCCATCAACGGCCTCATGTACTGAATCTCTAGTAATGGAGGAAATGAGATGGGGTCTCATAGTAGAAGCAATATCAGAACATATATGGTTTCCCAGCCACAGACAGCGGCGAACAATTTCCTCAAGACCAACATCAAAGTTGATAGCATCGTTCATAGGATTCCCCATATTGCCCTATATGCAATCATTAGATCAAAGGGATTCGTTAGCTGCAAGGAGTATCAAGAGCGAAGCTCAAGAGAGGGTAACCTAGAACTCCCTCTTCACATGCCCCTGAAAGCCATCTGTGGAAGTTGAGTACTCCCCACGCATTAATCTATATGCTTGGTTCTCTGGAGCAATGAAGGGTCATATAGCGGAATCACGAATGGCTCTGGCTGGTTCTTCGTGTGATGCAGTACTTCGACAAATTCTCTATTACTCAGGTGGGTCTTGATTCTCTGGTGATGTGAATCTTCTCAGACGCTCTCCTGCCTTTCTTACCAACATAGGCGCTGGAAATTCGGGGAAATAAGCTCTCATTTCCGCAAACCACTTATTGGAAGACGACGTAAACATTAAGGCTAACGTTGGAATCTGAACTGCGTATAGAGCAAGGCATACAATGCCAAGTAGTAAGTCAATTGAGAATGAGATCTTAACAGGCCTGTAAACATACATTACGCTCAGAGCATATAGAATCAGGTATGCGTACCGACTCAATCCGTATCCTTTCCAAATGCTATAACAGAGGAAAGCAATCACAGCAAACCACCAGAACGCAAGGAAGGGAACATTCAATACCACAAAGTACACTCCTACCCCGAAACGGATGGTCATGAGAACTGCGAGACCCAATGAAACGCATAGCAGCAAACATGCACAATGGACGTGACTTGGACGTATTGCCTCAAGTTCGGCTCTTTGCTCTTTCGTACTGGCTACCTTCTCTTTGTGTTCAAGGCCAACTTTGCGTATGGGCGCAAAAATGTTGTTTAGGGAGTTTTCCAAGGAGTTTAATGTCTTATTAGAACTGCGCCCATATGCATCAAGTATCGAGAGAATATGAATTGCTAATGCCAATACGCAGAAGAGAATGCCGGTTGGAAGTTCCTCCTCCACAAAGACGAAGAGGTGCCCCAAGAAATAGAGGGGATATGTAAAATTCATCAGTAGTATTGCTTCGACAAAGTGGCCTTTGTAGATCTGACCTAGCCCAACAACGAAGAAGCTCAATACTGCTGCAGTGCCAGCGTTCTTGGGTGCGTTTTGTTGAAAAGACTCCGACGCTTTCTTGTTCTTCAGTTCCTCATCTAGTAACTCACCGCAATATCTGCACTTCTTGGCAAGGAACTTGATGTCCTCTGCACAATAAGGGCATTTCTTTGAGTCTGGAGTCGCAGCCACCTGTATCCCCCTGCAGTGAGAGCAGCCTATTGGTGCCTGATAACTGCTCTAGCTTCTTCAGTTTCAGTGATTGGCAAAATCATTATGTGGTGTTCCCAAGCTGACAGCAACATATATTTCCAGCAGGGCTTGTCTCATAGGATCTGGTCCAGAAACAGACCTTACATCCATGTAGAAGAGAAGCCCTCAGAAGATTCAGATACCCAAGCCCCACCCTGAGTACAGAAGAGTATTTGAGTGCTTCCTACAGCCTCTGTGGGCCTTATATGGCAAATCTAGAATTGATCGTGGATGCTCCCTGCAGTTCCGTTGGCAGAGAAGTATTTTGACTCCATTCGGATAGAGACTATTATGAGGTCGTGGGCATTTGGGCATCATCTCTACTGAATCGGAAAGGGCTTCTTATGAGCTTCAAGAGACTACTCACAGCAATTGCACTGACATCTCTCCTCTGCTCAGCTTCGATTGCTGATGACAAGATCGAAAAGGCGATAAAGAAGTACGAAGAAGAAGTAGAGAAGGAGAAGGCGAAAGTGGTTAAAGCCTTCGACAGAGAAATAGCGAAACACATGAAAAAGGGCGACATAGATGAAGCCCAAGAACTGTCAATGAAGAAGGAGTCTTGGCTGAAGACAGGCGAAGTTGACTTTGGCAAAGATGACGAAGGCAGCAATAAGACCAAGAAGCTCAAATTCAAAAAGATAGATCTAAAAGAATGGTCTGCGTTATACAGCATCAATAACAGATGGAAGGGAACGGGCTGTTCCGAACAGAACGTCAAGAAGACCGACCTTGGATACGTCATTCAGAGTACTTTGCCTAGACATGGCAATCTCTGTCACAAAACCGTTGTTGAGGGGGACTTCGTCATTCATGCGATCTTTGAAGTAGCATCTGATGAGAATGACACGGAGGTCAGTTTTGGCATACGTGAAGATAGAAGAGGAAAGTACCCTTCATCTTGTGGTGCAGCTCACATCAGATCAAAGGCTACTAGAATGGCAGTCATTATACAGCGTGAGGGAGAAGATCTGAAGTGTACGTTAAACGGCAAAGAAGAGAACTTCATCTTTTCTAATAACAATGCTTCTATAAACGGAAACTTCTATATCAGCTTTCCGCAACATGTGACAGTTACGTTGAATTCATTCCTTGCGTATGTGAGGAAGAAATAGACTTCTGTATTGGGGGGTACTTACGTGAGAATGACCAGACTTGCATCGGCTGCGATACTGGCAGCTATCACTTGCACAGCATCTTCTGCAGGAGATGCTAGACCTAGAGAGAGCAAATGGGAGTCCATAGAGAAGAGGGAGAAAGCCGAAGCGAATGCTGTGGATCTTGCCAAAGTTAAGTCGTATGGGCAATTAGCTAAGCTGATAAACAAGTATGTCACCGGAATAGCTGTATCTGGTGAAAGGATGAAGGGGCGTGTCATTCTGAAATCGTCTCTCCAATTCAAGGGCCAAGCGCCACATGACATAACGGTCAAGATTTACGATGCCAAACAGAGAATTGATCTCAGCAAGGATAAGATCAGATTTACAATGAAGCTATTCAGTGTTGCTATCGCAGCCAAGAGACGGATCGAGTTCATAGAGGGGGCCAATAACCTCCCCGGCCTACCGGGCCACATTGGCGTTTGGAGTACTGGCAAGGGCAAGTCAGGAAACGCAGGAATCAAAAAGATCAACCTTGTCCTCAAATATGATGGCAAGGTGATTGACATTCTCAAGGACATCGTGATTGAACAGAAGACCGACAAAGTTCCCACCGTATCTGTTCCCCTTCCAGAGACACACAACGGCAAGATAGATGGATTCCGTATTGAGCTAATTACACCCACAGCTAGGAACAGTGGTCTGTATGAGGTGCAGATCAATTGTGGCAAGCGGAACTTTGCCCGCCAATGCATAGTCACTGCCAGCGGCTGTCATTCAGATAAGTATGCTCCTGATTTCGTCATTGATGGGATAACAGGTGTCGGTCAGCCTGATGCAGGTTTCTGGATGCCCCCAGTAGGTGAGCGTGGATGGATTGAACTCAGCGGAAAGAAGAAGCGTAGATAGTCCGTTTCTTTTTCTGAACGAACGTATCTGCGGCTCTCCATGCTGCTTCTTGTTGGTTCTTCCTAGAATGTCAGGGCTATGAGGAACTAATTCTATAACTGACCTGACTAGAACTCCCTCCTCACATGCCCATGAAATCCACCAGTGAATGCCGAATACTCCTCAAGCATTATATCCTCCAGCCTCTCTGCATGTCTTTCTGGTGCAATGAAGCTGTCATGAATTGGAAGAACATATATACCCTCACTCATGCATCTGATGAGAATGCGTTCACAAAGCTGAGAATCTAATAGCATCGCCATGTTTGCGGTGTTCTTGAAGAGGAAAGGCTCTAGCTCAGGGAAGGCATGACTAATCGCATTTGCAACTTGAACCAGCCCAAGACCATACTTCTTCAGCGTAGCATAGACATCA
>Ga0180432_10008138_pt1 | contig 13147 bp, 11 predicted proteins | sample SS_ome_10_FD_132414 | JGI IMG/M metagenome (GOLD analysis project Ga0180432, IMG submission 132414) | Hypersaline lake sediment archaeal communities from the Salton Sea, California, USA - SS_1_MS_2 metaG | ecosystem: Environmental > Aquatic > Non-marine Saline and Alkaline > Hypersaline >...
ATGACGGGGTTCTGCAGCCTCAGAAACGAGGACCCTCGAGAGGCAAGGAGGACACTGAGATCGGGACGTATGCTCACTGCGACGGAATTATCGCAGCAGCTTGCGACAAGCGCAACACAGGCCTACTCCCCATGCTACAATCGCACAGGATGGCTACCACAAGCTGTCTATTCCGTCCGATGGACGAGGCCGATATCCCGCAGGTCTACGCCATCGACCATGAGGCTTTTCCGGCAGAATCGCTGTTTCGGCCATACTCCAGCTACTCGCGCGAGCTCCACAACGCAATGGCCCACTACATCGTAGGGTGCGTCCCGTCTGCGCGCAGAGAGAGGAAACGGCACCAGCCCTGGTTCAAGAGGCTGGTACCTCCGGCGCTGGCATCATCCTCAGGACACAACCAGTACGATGAGTTGTTGGTTGGATTCGCGGGCTTCTGGGTACTCTTCGACGAGGCGCATATCATCGCGATCGCCGTGCGAGAACCCTACAGGAGACAGGGCATCGGGCAGGGACTCCTTATCTCGGCAATAGACATGGCGGCCAAGCTGCGAACGCGGGTGGTCACGCTCGAAGTAAGGGAGAGCAACACCGCCGCCCAGGAAATGTACCTCAAGCACGGGTTCAAGGCCGTCGGCAAACGTCCGAGATACTACTCCGACAATCAGGAAGATGCGGTCCTGATGAGCATCGACAACCTTGATTCGGACGAGGAAAGAGAGAGGCTGAGGCAGCTCAAGGCTGAAACACTCAGGAACGGCTACCTGTCGCGCCTTATAGAGGTGCCCGACGAAATCTACGCAACAACCCTCTAACTGTATTTCCGGATGATATCCGCCAGCGAGTCGACCACATAGTCAAGTTGTGCGTCCGTTGCTGCGTACGTCGAGATCTTGAGAGTCCTTGTCTGGCCGGGCTGAATACCCCAGATACCTCGCTCTTTCAGTTCCTTGTAGAGGAAGTAGCCCCGCTCGCGCACAGTCTTCGACATCTCGTAGAAGATATCGCTTGTGAAGCTCATCAGGTCGTGCCGGTGGGGTTTTTCGCCGAGTTGCTCGAATCCCAACCGCTGCATCGCTTCAGAGAACCTCTGGGCCTTGGCGACCTGCGACTCCCACTGCTTGACCCTGGACTCGACCTCGGGAAACGACGCCATGAGAGTCACGAGAGGAACTCCCCTCAGCGTGCAGCCCAGGCATTCGACTTCTTTCTTCTTGTTGATCTGAGACACCCTCAGCACTTTCTCAGCCCACCCGGCAGACATGCCAAGCACACCGGAGGGCCCGGCCGAAGCCATGCTCTTGTGGCCGCTGCCCACGATGAAGCTCGCGTTCATCTCGCGCATCTTCACCGGCATACGCCCCACTGAGTATGCGCCGTTCACGAGCAATGGAATCCCTGCTTCAGTCGCTATCTCGCCGACGCGGGCCGCATCCAAGAGATTGCCGAACTTGCCGTCCGGATAGGTGACGAGTGCCATAACGGGATGGTGCTCTTCAATAGCCGCCTTGTAACCTTCCGCGTCGATTTTGTACTCGGGGTGTCCCGAATTCGGGACTTCGACAAGCGTCAGACCCGCCCTCTCCGCGGCGACCGCAGTGCTGTAGTGCCTGTTCTTGTCAACCACTACCACGTCGCCGGGTTTCGTCACAGAGTGGAATACCATGAAGATGCCGTCGCGCGCACCGTAGGTGAGGGTTGCCACATCACAGCCGAGAAATGGAGGGAGAATATCCCGAACAAACACGTTCACCGGTGGATTGGCAATGTCCGTGAGTCGACCCGTGCAGAAATCACAGACCGAGTAGCCGTCACCGAACTCGATGAGCGCTCGCCTCGCAGCACCGGTCAGGACGCTTCCGGTCTGGAGCGGCATGATATTGATGAAGTCCTTGTGCGGGCGCTCCATTGAATTGAGTTTCTCGAGTGGGTCTTGATTGGCCATCACACTACTCCGCTTGCCGGACCGGTTCGATTTCCACCGTCAGAAAGACGGCGCCACCAACGCCGATCTTCTTCTGATGTCGCTCGATGTGTTGACGGACTGCTTCAGGGAGTTCGAGGTTCAGGTCAGACAGGTGCCTGATCATCTTCACCTGGAACTCGGTGGGTTCAGACGCTTCCTCGGCCAGCGCGGCGGCGGCCATCGCGATACCCTTCATATAGTTGATGCCCGTGTACTCACCTTCGGGTTGCAGGGCACTGTATATTGTGCCGTCGGCGACACATAGCTCGTTGAAGCCCGCAGGACCCACCAGCTTCTTCCCTTCTTCCCTCTCGACAAGCCTCACCACAACCTTCGGGTCCTTGAATGCGATGAATTCACACGGAGCCATCTCATCCTTGTGTTTGCGTGCGCTACCCTCAATCGCCGCAGCAATCTTGAGGCCTCTATCGGTTTTCGGAGCGGCTATGTACGAGAGCGATTCTGCTATGTACTTGTTCCCGAAATCGACGACCGAGAACTGTGGATACACAAGTTTCCGGATATCGTCGGCCTGTTGCAGTATCATGGCCATCCGTTCAATTCCAAAGCCGGCATTGAAGACCGGGTAACGTATCTCGAAATTGGCTAGCGCCACAGGCGAATACATGCCTATGTCCGCCAATTCCACCCACTCATCGCGGTACTTGACGAACACCTCTTCCTCGTTGTGCGGCGTGTAGTACTTCGATGTGGCCGCCTTCGTCTCGAAACGCACGTCCGCGAAGCCGTACGCGCGCAAAACGTCAGTGGCAATCTCACGACCGGCCTCCAGTGACATCTCGGGGTCCATCACCACCATAGACGCTGAGTGGTGCACGCGAAGATGATGTGCATCCTCTCTCTGTTCGTTCCTGTACCTCGGCCCGACTGCGAACAGGGCCACAGGGTACGTGGCTCTGTCCTGGATCGCCGCGAGAGTATGGAACCATGTCGCAGACATGTGGCTCCGAAGAGTCTTGTCCGTGGGCACCGGCTTGAGCTTGTACAACTCGGGGAAGACCCGGTGAATCACCTCGGTAGCTTGCTCATCGGTGACGCCGATGTTGCTCATCATCATCTCGATGAGGTCATCCGCCTCGATATCTCCGCGTTTGTAGGACCTCAGCACCGCCTGCAGTTGCTCGACGGGTACGCTGTGCCCGGCAATCTTCTCTACCTGTTGGATGCGCTGAGCACTGACTCCGATCTCGGGTCGGGGTAATTCGGCGAGGTAGAAAGCCCTGTCGAGAATAACCAACGCCTCAGGCCCGTACTCCTTTACCACGTCCGTATCAGGGAGGATAGTCAGGTTCTCAATCTCCTCGAAGCCCTTCGATGCCAGTATCTCGCGAGACCGCTGCATCAATTCGCGAACGGGATGGAGGCTGCCCTTGTCAGGTAGCTTCACGCTGGTGCCGCGTGGCAGTAGTCCAGCGGTGGACAGCCAAGCTGACGTGAAATCCTCCTTCGCTGCATTGCGTATCCTGGAGACCTCGAAAACCGCCATAACTGTTGTTCTCCCCTCACGAGTCGATGCATTGTAGCAAATAGTCACGAACGAGTAGCAGGGCAGCGTCTTCGGCCTTGGACCTGTTGGATTCTCTGTCACCATCGAACACGAATCGCTGAACAAGCGTTCTGTCCGGCGTCGATAGGCTGATGTAGAAGAGCCCGACCGGTTTGTTCGGTGTTGCGCCGCCGGGTCCCGCAATACCAGTATTGGAGACTCCCACTTCGGCGTGAAACGAATCTCGCGCGCCTTGCGACATCTCCCGGGCGACTTCCTCGCTGACTGCTCCAAACTGGGACAGTGTGCCTTTGGCTACAGAAAGGAGGGTCGTCTTCGCCTCGTTGCTATATGCGACTATCCCCCCGAGGACATACGTGGATGATCCAGCAATCGCCGTGAGCCTGCTGGCAATACCACCGGCAGTGGCCGACTCAGCGGTCGCCAGAGTCACATATCGTCCGTGAGCCAACGCGTGACGCTCCTCGAGCGACGCAATCTCTTGTTCCAGTCTCATCCTGACACACACATTCTCATATACACCCAGATTGTACTCCTGCGGCGGTGATGGAGAACAAATGATGATGGTACATGCGCAGACAAACCAAATCTGACGGAGAGACCATGAGAATGCCAGCGGACACGCAGCTCTAGAGGACCACGGATCGAAGTGATGGGAGTAGCTGAGGGAAATAGAAAAAGGAACCCCCTGGCAACGACATATTTTCCCAGGGAGTTGCCCCCCAAGTATCGTCTGCGCTGGAGCGTTTCACTTCCGTGTTCGGGATGGGAACGGGTGGGTCCGCTCCGCTCCAGTCACCAAGAGGTTCCTAGTGGGGAGTAGTATACATGACCTGTACAGCACTTGGCAAGCGCCTGAACTCGTCGAGGGGAGTAGTGACGCATCACCTCCTTTCGGTCGTGATGGCATTGGTGCAGGAACTGTTGGGGGGTGAGGTAGCCGAGGGATTGATGTGGGCGTACGGTATCATAGATGCGTTCCCATTCGCGCAGGGCCTTGTTGAGTTCGGCAAGTTCGAAGCTCGAGTCGGTGAGTTGGTTGAATTCCTCGGTACGGGTTATCTGCGCCCGTTCCACATGTCCATTGAGCTTGGGTGACAGCGCCGCACGCGCCGGGCGTTTCTGCAATCACGTGCGCAGACTGACGCCCCGTCTAGGGTCGGCGCTGTGGGAACAACCTCCCTCACTATTGGGAGACAGAGAGAGAGGATGCTCCATTGGAGGCCTTTCGGTCAGCCGCCCCGAGACCTTGCTCACTCCGTTGAATTCCGCCATCTGTCGTGGTGGACGGACCCGGTCTACGACCTACCTGACGGTCCGCGTGTCGCCCTCTGTCCCGTCAAAGGGAGACCACTCGGACCAACACCATCAGTTCCTGTGACTCCTCCCATATCCGCATTCACCGCACAGAATCCCGGCACGACGCAACCGGCAGGATGCTCTATTGAACGAATGAGGATTCCTGCCCGGAGGTTTGGAGGGAAGCGGCAGCCAGACGCGAGCCTACTTCAAGGACCATGGGTAGGCTCTCGCAGTTGCGCGCATCAGGACGTCCAGGAACCCTCCAGATGCTCTCGGACCTGGCGGGCGCTCTCCACCGGAATGCCGGCGCGTGTCGATATCTCCTCCGCCGAGGCATCGCGTATCTCGTTGAGACTGTCGAACGCCAGAAGAAGCGCTCGCTTACGGCGGGGGCCTATGCCGCTCACTTCGTCGAGCAAAGAGGCCATCGCGGACGAGTCCCTCAGGCTTCGATGATACGCGACCGCAAACCTGTGAGCCTCGTCGCGTACGGCCTGCAGCATGCGCGATCCCGCGGAATCACTCGGAAGGTCTGCGGGGCTGCTCGAACCCTCCACGTAGATCAGCTCGAGCTCCTTCGCCAGTGAGACGATAGGTATGCGGCTGAATCCTGCGGCATCTCGTTCATGAATCGCAACACCCAGTTGCCCCATACCTCCATCTATGAGCATGAGAGAGGGCTCAGCCTTCCATCCTTGCCCGCCACCTGAACCTCCACTATCATCGAGCCGGCCGAATCGCCTGCGTACCACCTCGCGCATCATCGCGTAGTCATCTTGTCCTTCTACCGTGCGTATCCTGAATCTGCGGTACTCAGAGGGCCTGGGAATTCCATCTTCAAACACGACCATGCTGCCGACCGACTCCCTGCCCTGAATAGTGGAGATGTCGAAGCCCTCTATGCGCCTCGGCAGCCTGTGCAATCGCAACACATCCTTCAGTTCCTTGAGAGATTCCTCGCGCATCTCAGCGCCACGGCCGCTCTTCAGCTTCTGGGCTACCATCTCACGAGCAACGCTATCGGCCACGCTATCCACAAGGTGTTTTCGAATGCCCTGGCGCGGCACAACGAGCCTCACAGGAGAACCACGCAGATCAGAGAGCCATCCCCGGATGGCTGAAGCGTCCTCGATAGCGTGCTGCAGCAGGAGCACGGGAGGTACCCGTGAAGCAGAGCTATAGTACTGCAGAACGAAGCCGCGCACTACTTCTGACAGACTCAGTTCACTCGCGCCCTGAATCGGGAAGTCCTGCCTGCCCAACGCCCTTCCCTCGCGAACGGAGAAGACCTCGACCAGGGAGGTGCCTCCGTCTTGCGCGATCGCCACAATGTCCTGATCACCTCGCAATGCCGTTACGCTGGCATGGCGTTGGGTAACCATGTCGACGGCCCGTATCTGATCACGCAGCAACGCTGCTTTCTCATACTCCAGATTCTCGGCCGCTTCCTTCATCTCGCCCGTGAGCGAATCGAGGACATCCTTGTGCCGTCCCTCAAGGAAGAGAACAATCTGTTGGATGCCTCGGCGGTAGTCCTCCTTGCTGATCGCGCCCACGCAGGGACCCGGGCACAAGCCTATATGCATGTTGAGGCAGGCCCGTGTTCGCTTCCCGTCAATAGCACCGGAGCACACCCTGAACTTGAAGACACGTCGAATCAAGCGCAGTGTCTGCCGAACGGACCGTGCGCTGGAGAAAGGACCGAAATAGCGGGCGCCATCCTCAACGCGTTTCCTCGTCACTGTGACGGTCGGGTAATCGTTCTGGACGTCCACCATCAGGAAGGGGAAACTCTTGTCGTCTTTGAGGCGCGCGTTGTATTGGGGCTTGTGATTCCTCACCAGGTCGGCTTCGAGAACAAGTGCCTCTTGCTCGCTCCCGGTAATCACAAACTCGATGTCACGAACCGCCCCGACCAGCCTGACAACTTTGGTACTGAGACCTTTCTTCGACCCGAAGTAACTCCGAACACGAGTGCGCAGATTGGCAGCTTTGCCAACATAGATAATCGCCCCTTTCGAATCTCTGAACAGGTACACGCCAGGAGAGCGGGGCGCCAGTGAAAGCTTGCGTTGGAGGGTGGTTGAAGACATCACGAATCGATTCTAGCAAGGGTCGAATTCGCCAGCAAAAGGGGAAGGCCTGTGTTACAATGAAAACCCCATGAAGCAGGACATCGCTGCTTTTCTCGAGCACCTTGCCAAGACTAAGGGCTCATCACAAAACACAATAGCTGCGTACCAGAACGACCTGAGCCAGCTAGACGAGTTCGTGGAGGCCGAGAAGGCAAAGGGCCAACTCTCGACCAACAAGGACCTCCTTGTTGCGTACCTGGTGCACCTCAAGGGGAAGGGATACTCTCAGGCCACTCACGCCCGCAAGGTCGCCTCGGCTCGCTCGTTCTTCAAGTACCTCGTTGAGAGCGGACGGATGCAGGACAATCCGGTACCGAGTATCGAATCGCCGCCGGTCAGCAAGAAGCCGCCCCGGGTGCTGACGCAGGCTGAATTCACGCGATTGCTTGATGTCCCCAAGGCCCTCTCGACTCCCGAAGCAGGACGAGATGTGGTGATGCTCGAGCTACTGTACGCGACCGGTCTACGCGCCACTGAAGTAGTGTCGCTGCAGTTGAGTGACGTCGACCTGCCTAGAGCGACCCTGCTATGCAGAAACGGTAATGCACGTCGACAGATTCCACTATCAGCACATGTCGTCGAGTTGCTGAGCGACTACATCGCTAATGGACGTCTGGACCTGCTATATGACGAGAAGGAAACCGCCCTATTCCTGAATCGTCGGGGCAACCAACTCACCCGCCAGGGTTTCTGGCAGATCGTGAAAAACTACGCCACGCGAGCAGGGCTGGATGAGCGGGTCACGCCCCACACGCTCAGACACAGCTTCGCGATGCGGAAGGTCCAGGGGGGCGCCGACCTTCGAACGCTTCAACAGGCGCTCGGCCACGCCTATATCTCCAGCACTCGTGTCTACCGCCAACCGCTTTCATCGGCAAAGTAGGAATCTATGTCCAAGAAACAGCGACGCAAGCAGAACCGCAGGGCAGCACCGCCGACCCAATCCGTACCTACGCCCGCTCCGGCGGCAGAGTCCGTCGTGGCCGGTGGATCAGCGCCCACGGAGGCGCCTGTCCAGCAACGACGCGTGGCACCGGCACTAAAGGCCAAGGCGCAACCCACGTGGCAGGACTTCGCAGAACGCTATCGCTATGTGAATCGCGAGCTCAAGCAGATCGGCATCCTGGCCGGTTCTTTTCTGGTAGTGCTGCTCATTCTGACCGCAATACTCGGCTAGATACGTGCCGCATAAGGGTCCCTGTGGATCTCCAAGCTAGCAGGACACGATTGTTCTCCCATCTCGCGTGGGAAATACGGGACAAGCGCATTGTAGAAGCGATGCAGCACGTTCCCCGAGAGGAATTCGTTCCTCTCTCTCAACGCAACGCAGCCTACGACGACCGTCCTCTCAGCATTGGCCATGGGCAGACGATTTCGCAGCCCTTCATCGTCGCACTCATGGTGCAGGCTCTGGACCTGAAGGAAACTGACAAGGTACTGGAGGTCGGTGCGGGCAGCGGCTACGTCTCAGCCATACTCGCCGAACTGGCCGCCCGTGTGGTGGGCGTAGAGATAGTCCCTGAACTGGCCGAGTCTGCGTCTCTCACGCTCAGCGCCCTTGGCTACGACAACGTCAGCATACATGTGGCGCCGCCTTCGACTCTTGGCTGGCTCCCTGAAGCACCCTACGATGCAATCATTGTATCTGCGGGCGCGCCTTCGGTGCCGGCGCTACTGCTTGGCCAGTTGAAATGGAACGGTAGGATGGTCATACCGGTTGGTTCACGTTCACAGCAGAATCTGCTCAAGATCACGCGGAAGCCGGAAGGTGACGAAGTTGAGGACATGGGAGCATGCTACTTCGTTCCGCTTATCGGCGACGACGCTTGGAAACGTTGAGAAGGAAGTGCCCCCAAGGGGATTCGAACCCCTGATCTCCAGCTTGAAAGGCTGGCGTCCTAGGCCTCTAGACGATGAGGGCGTGAGTCACGTTTAGGGGAATACCGGCAGTGCCCGCAGGCCACACTCTTCAGGGAACCCGAACATCAAGTTCATGTTCTGCACAGCCTCGCCGGCGCCACCCCGCACAAGATTATCAATAGCGCTGATGACAAGCAAGCGACCGCCGCGGACATCCACCCGCACGTACACGTGACAGTAGTTGCTGCCCCACACGTGTTTCGTTGCAGGCGGCGTCTCGACGACCAACGTGAATGGTGCGTCCCTGTAGAACTCGCCATACGCCTCTATGGCATCTACAGCGGCCTGCTCCCCACGGCTCGCCCACGACTCGGACAGGCGCGCATAGCAGGTGCTGAGTATGCCCCTTGTCATTGGCACAAGGTGAGGCTGGAACACGATGTCCCCGACCTCTGGATTAAGGGCCCTGCACTCCTGTCTTATCTCCGGCAAGTGCCGGTGACCGCCGACCGCATACGCGGAAACGCTCTCGTTGCACTCGGCGTAGTGTGTGGTCAGGGTCAGGCTGCGCCCCGCTCCGGACACACCCGACTTACTGTCGATGATTATGTCACCCGCCACCATTCCGGACGCCATCGCTGGCGCGAGAGCCAGTATCGCCCCGGTAGGATAGCATCCCGGGTTTGCCACGAGTGTCGCTCCGGTGAGTTGCTCGCGGTGCAGCTCGGGCAGGCCGTATACGGCGGTATCCAGCAACTGTGAGCACGGATGCTCGACCCCGTACCAGTATTCGTACTCCGCACGGTCTTTCAGGCGGAAATCTGCGCTGATATCTATCACACGCAGCCCACCATCCACCAAAGGTCTGCAGACCTCCGCACTGTCTTTGTGAGGCATCGCCGAGAACACGACGTCTACAGACTGGTCCATCTCCGGCTGAATCACGAGGTCCGAGGTGGCCAAATGAGGGAACACGTCGGAGAGTCGCTTTCCGGCCTGGCTGCGACCGGTCACCGAAACGAGCTCGACGTCAGGGTGGCCCAGCAATATGCGCGCGAGGTCCACACCGATGTAGCCGGTGACATTGATGATTGCGGCACGAGTCGTTGCCATGTTTCGGGACGTCAATTATACACTACGGACACACGTGGCTCACAGTGCAACCGGTGCTGCGACTGTAGCTGTGCTGCTTTGACTCCGTACTGTCTATACGGTACATTTAGCCTTTACTTCTATTGCATGGAGGCAAGAACAACGATGCCCAAGATTTTCTTCATCGACGTCACGAACCGCGACGGTGTGCAGACTGCCCGACTTGGCCTCTCCAAGCTGGAGAAGACCATGCTGAATCGATACTTGAACCAGTTCGGCGTGTTCCAGTCCGAGTTCGGATTCCCGACGACCAAGCACGAACAGACGTACCTCCAGGCCAATCTGGAACACCAGGAGAAGGGCAGAATGCGCCCTATCCGACTGGCGGGGTGGCTGCGTGCAACTCCTGAGGACGTGCACCTGGCATTCAAGATGGTGCCGAACCTGAAGCACATGAACCTTTCCATCTCGACGTCCGAGCAGATGATTGTCGGCAAGTGGGGCGGGCGCCTCGGTGAAGACGATGTTATTGCCAGCATGGTGCAGGCTCTGGAAGCCGCACGCGAGCACGGGGCCGAATCAGTCGGAATCAACGCGGAGGATGCATCTCGTACCAACCTCGACTTCCTCATTCGTTTCGCACGCGCTGCGAAGGAGCACGGTGCCGACAGAGTTCGCTACTGCGACACTCTGGGCTACGATAATCCCTTCTCCATCTACGACACGATGAAGGTGCTCGCGGAGACCGTAGAGATTCCGCTCGAAGTCCACTGCCACGGTGATCTCGGAATGGCCGTTGCCAATTCGCTCGCAGGTGCCAAGGGCGTGCTGGACGGTGGCCAGGATGTCTACATCAATACGACCGTCAACGGGATTGGCGAACGTGCGGGCAACGCAGATCTGGTGGCCACGATTCTCGCGGTCACCAAGTCGAAGGGCTTCGCGGACAAGTACGAACTCGGCAAGCCTGTCAACCTGACCAAGGCGTGGAGGCTCGCCCAATACGCAGCCTACGCGTTCGGAGTACCCATACCCATCAACCAGCCTGGCGTAGGCGCAAATGCGTTCGCACACGCCTCGGGCATCCATGCCGACGGTGTACTCAAGGACCCCGAGAACTACGAACTGTATAGCTATGAAGACCTCGGCCGCGGCGAACCAGAGATGGTGGAGACAGGGCGCGAGATCTGTTCCGGCCAGTACGGCGGAGTCTCCGGCTTCCGGTACCTCATGGGTAGGATGGCCGTCACCTTTGACGACGCCGAAGACGCGAGAAGGAAGCTTGAGCTTGTCCGCTACGCCAACGTGCTCAACCAGAAGCCCCTGGTCACCGACGAACTCAAGTTCATCTGCAAGTATCCTGACATTGCTCAGAAGCTGATGACCCTCAGCATCGACTAGTCTAACCACGGCCGCGCGTCTTGACACCACAAGGCGCGCGGCCGATAATCTGCTCTGCCAGCGGGCGTAACTCAGCGGTAGAGTGCCTGCTTCCCAAGCAGGACGTCGCGGGTTCGAATCCCGTCGCCCGCTCCACTGGCTTTTAACCGATACCGTCGAATATCCTCAGATACTGGTCCGCGATGTCCTTGTAGTTGCGAAACCCTGACGCGTACGTTTCATGGTTCCCCGCCTCCGGCTCAATGCGAACCGATGCCCTGGCGCTGGACTGAGAAACCCGAGCGAGGTCTGTTTCCCCACAGCCCGCGACAGCCACGAACGCTGCCCCGAGTGCAGAGGCATCCTGCACCTGCATCTGGTCAACGGGGAGGCCAAGAACGTCCGCGATAATCTGACACCATGCGTCGCTCTTGGCGCCGCCACCGCACAAACGGATTTCCGTTACGCCGCTCCAGTCGAGCAGCGTGATGCAATCCCTGAGTGAGTACGCCACTCCCTCCTGAACGGCTCTCAGGAAGGCAGCCCGACCGTGTTTGATGGTGACGCCACTGAATCCGCCCCTGATGTTGCTGCTCCAATACGGCGCCCGCTCCCCGATGAGATACGGGTGGAACAGCAGGCCATCCGCCCCGGGAGTAACCTGTCCCACAAGTGCATCAAGGTCCTCGTACACGGCCTCCGACCCGGCCATCCCAAAGAGGTCCAGAGCCCATTGGAGGGACACGGTCGCCGCATTCGTCCCTGCCTGGTAGTACCAGAACGGCCGCACAGGATGCGGATACAACATGCAGCCCTTGCGCCACTCGGGCTTCTCGTTCAGGACCATCACTCCACCGGCGGTGCCGAGTCGTATCACTGCAACGGAAGGGTCGGTCGCCCCAACCCCGATGAGCTCGGCGGCAGAGTCGAGCATGCCGCTGACAACAGGCACCCCTGCCGGCAGGCCCATGTCGGGCGCGGCTGCGGGCGTCAATCGCCCGACGATCGAGGTCGATGCGTGGATGTCGGGAACCGATTCCAGCCCCAACCCGGCGAGGCTGAGCAACTCGGGGCTCCATCTCAGGTTCTCCGCATCGACCAGGAGAGAGCTCACGGCCGTGCTGTAGTCCGCGGACATCGTACCCGTCAGCCTGTACGCAAGGTAATCCTTGGAGAAGAGCACGTGTCTGACCTTCGCGAACGACTCGGGCTCATGCTCCCTGACCCAGGAGATCTGGGCGAGCGACCATGTGCAGTTGACTGAGTTCCCTGTCGTCTTCTCGATGAGGTCTCCGTGCTCATCTGCCAGCCGCTTGACCTGTTCTCCACTGCGGACGTCATTCCACAGGATCGCCGGTCGCACGAGATTGAAGTTCTCGTCCAGCATCGAGGGGACATGGGATGTCCCGGAAAGGCCGATTCCCCCTATCTGGCCTTCGGCGATTCCCCCTTCTGCGACCACCTTCCGCACAGCGATGCAGGCGGCGACGTACCAATCGTCAGAGTCTTGCTCCACGAAGCCTGGGTGTGGATATGAGGTCTCGTAGTTGGATGAGGCCACGGCCAACGCCTGACCACCGGAGTTGACCAGCATGGTCTTCACACCACTCGAACCGACGTCAATGCCAAGGTAGCACCTATCCGCCACGGTATCCTCCTTCCCCGTTCTGACTCTCGCGTCCATTCTCGGGAACCCCGTGTCGCCGGACGCCAACAACAACGGAACATAGTAGCATCGGGACTTATGGCAATCACAGGCTATCGTGCCACAGCACTCCACTTTTGACTGTCTTCGGAGCGTCCATTCTCAGGGGCCGGTTCAGGCACACGTTCGCCTGGCGATGGCGTTGTGGTAGTATCGCTCCCGGGAACTGAGTGACAGAC
>Ga0180432_10008139_pt1 | contig 13146 bp, 23 predicted proteins | sample SS_ome_10_FD_132414 | JGI IMG/M metagenome (GOLD analysis project Ga0180432, IMG submission 132414) | Hypersaline lake sediment archaeal communities from the Salton Sea, California, USA - SS_1_MS_2 metaG | ecosystem: Environmental > Aquatic > Non-marine Saline and Alkaline > Hypersaline >...
GAGGCCGGGTATAGATTGCTCTGCCATCTTCAGCATCCACGGCTTGACGCACAGAGCACAGACCTCACTACGCAGGCCTGGTGTGTCCGGCTGACACAGCAGTTGACGAAGGTGGTTGATTTCTGCGTTTCTGTCTCTCATTCGCTAACCCCCACCATGCCACGGGCCACAGGGTCGAAGCCTTCCGGGAATTGCGTGTGCTCGTTGTACCGTGCGCCTGTTAGGCGCACCCATGACAGGTCTGCCCCTCGCAGGTCCGCACTGCTCAGGTCTGCATTGAACAGGTCTGCCCCGAACATGTTTGCGCCTCTCAGGTCTGCCCCGGACAGGTCTGCCCCTGCTAGATCCTTCATACGGAACCTGCACTCGTAATAGTTCGCTCCCGGGGCATACCGTCGCCTGTGCAGCTCCAGAGCTTCAGCGATCTTTAATTGCCTCTTCGACCACACACCGAGGCCGGGTATAGACTGCTCTGCCATGTCCAGCATCCACGGCTTGACGCACAGAGCACAGACCTCACTACGCAGGCCTGGTGTGTCCGGTTGGCACAGGAGTTGACGTATATTATTGATCTCTGCGTTCATTCTGCCTCCGGGTATGCCAGCAGCAGACCGGGCAATGTCTCGGTGTAGTATTCGTTCACCACATCCGCGAAGTCGTTGCAGACGCCCTCAAGCCAGCGTGAGCGCCGCCAGAATGCGTACTGTCGAGCCTCTGCAACGATTCGCTGGAAATCCGGCAAGTGAAAGTGTGTGAATGTGGGGATTCGAGCATCACGGGCTTCAATGAGGGCTTGCATGATGTCCTCGATGTGGTAACCGTACTGCTCCGGAGTACGCCCACTGTGGTGAGGCTGGATGGCTTTTCTTGCGTCTTTTTGCATATTTTTGATAGACATGTCTGGACTCTCCCTGAGTCAAGCCCCTCGTGGTTCCATTCAGCCGGACACGAGGGGCACTTTTCTTACTTCTTCTTCTGCTTCATGGCTATGTACAGGACAAAAAATGACTCCAACGCTCAAAACCACATAAAACCTAGAGATTTTCAAGCATCCAAAGAGAGCTTCCAGATTCCAATAGAGGTGCAAAATCATCGAGAACACTGGGAGCGTTGAACCTTCTTGATGGATGATAGGAAGCACATGATGTCATGTAGTTCACTCAGCTCCTTTGTATGTCAAAAATGAGCATAAAAATATCTTTTTAGATCAATGTCATAGGCGCTCTTTTTGAAAGTTTTGTCCTGTACATAGGCTTCATGGCTTCGGTGATCGCACGGCGCACAATAGACGCCTCGCTGGTATACCCCTCCTCTTTGCTTTTTTGTTGCGCCTGCTCTTCAATCCACTGTTTTTGTTCTTTCGTCACAAGTATTTGCATTCTCACCATTGACTTTTCTCCTGTCGTGTGGTTGTGCAGTCATTGTGTTAGCACGGCGTTGCAACAACGTCAATACTGAATCTTTGAACAGAGGAGAGAGAAGTTGATAGAGAAAGACGAACTACAGGACAGGATGGGGCACCTTGAGTCTGCCATCGAGCTGCTCGAAGAGGCAGCGGACTTGGTGGAGGAGCACGGTTATGAGGGCAGGAGTCGGGATGCTGTGCTCTTGTCCATAGACGAATGCATCAGCTCAATCTCTGGCCTGAAACACACCATCGAAGCCAGTATTCCGGACGACACTACGAACTAGCAGCAAAGGTCAGTCTCCGCTAGTGCGGACTGACGGACAGAAACCAAGCCAGCAACCACACTACGCCCCCGCAGCCTGAGCGGAGAGGGGCGCGATAGGAGAAGAGAGAGTGAGCAGTGACAATGGCATTTGCCTTTTGGGCAAAAGCATTGACTTTGTTCCCAAAAACTCTCAAATGAGCGTTGCTGGCCTTGCTCTGGATATTTTTCAGCTCTGCCGCCAGGCGGCTGTAGTTCGTTTCTGACATGGTGGCTCCTGTAGGTGGCAAGTAGAGGAGCGGGCAGTATACCGCCTGCTTTTTTGCGGCGCAACTTCTGTCGTGCTATGTCTGGACAGCCTACCTGGTCTCTACTACGCCGGGGAGTCTGTGCCCCGGCGCTTTCTCCTGTGGGGGCTGGGTAGGCACTTTTCTTCTTGCTTACCCGACGAGAGTGGAGAGATGGCCCGCCTGACAGAGTACATTCAGGAAAAAGTCGCAGACGCTTTCTGGCAGTGCATTCTTTCCGCCTCCTGCTATGAGGCCAGCCCCATGAAAACGCAGCCACAGGTCCGACACACAGAGAAGACGTTCACGCCTCCATTCCCCGGCTATCACGCGCAAAAAGAAAGAAACAGGACGCGTATGAACGCCTGCAATCCTCTGCCATCTATGGTCGGTATGATCACCCGCGTCGGTATGGGAGGCTTTCAGTTCCTGGAGATGACCGGGCACGGTGGAGTCATGCAGGGCTGCACTGTGATGCGTGGCAGGTTCTCCGTGATGCACCTCCAGCAGCTCCGAGAGAAAACCATCCGCATCCACATCAGCCGACATCCTGGCCGCGTCCCCATCCTCGCCTCCATCACCACTCTCTCAGATGCCTCCATCGAGAACCTTGAGCGCTCTGGCCTGCTCTGATACACTGCCCACCAGGTACTCACTGCGGCTCATAGAGAAGTGTGGGTCTGAGGGACTCTGGAAACATCAATCAGGGTGAGTACAACAAAAGCCGGGATTCGCGGGCGAGCGGTCCCGGCTTTTGTGTGTCTGGTACCGTCTGCACCGAAGCCAGAGCGAAGGATGCAGACCTCAACAAACAGCGAAGGAGAGCGCTATGAGCAAAGCACAGGCTATGAGGTATCTCATGTCAGCACAGAGATCACTCATGCAGATCACAGAGGGACTGGCCATCGACAGGAGGGAGTGGATCGTGAAGGCCGCTATCAGCGACATGAAGCTGTGGACGGCTTTTCCTCGACAGCGAAAAGCCATGAGAGAGACTGCACTGATTGAGGCCGGATGGAACTTCTCCTGGGGAGACACTGGAGAATGCGGAGCTTTTGCGGCGCGGTGGATGAGAGCTGGCCTGGTGTATCTGGGGGACTGCGGATTCGGAGAGCATTGCGAGGTCGAAAAAAGGACCGCAACCCCTCGCACCATGATCACGGCCTTCCAGAAGTGGGGCCGATTCCTGGAGCCAGCATCCCCCTCCATTGAGCACGTCGGACCCGGTGACCTGATCGTGACCACAGACGTAAGCACCGGACACGCGGGGATCGTAGAGCACGTGGCAGGCTCTACCATCCACACAATCGAAGCCAACTACAGTGGCGGGATAAACCGAGTCGCCAGAGATGATCTATCTGTGATCATCGGATTTGGTTCTGTGCGCTGATCTCCTCCCCTTTCTCCTCCCTTTCCTCCCAAAACAACACAAAAACAGACAAAGAGCACGCGCTAAAACTCCATTGTTTCCCTGTGTTTACAGAATAAAATTATTTTTTCCTTGCGTCTTCATAATGTCCTGACTATATTCGGAAGCAAGACAGAGACGGGAAAACAAACCAACACAACGGAGAGAGACATGGACATGGACTTTGACGCGCGATGGAATGAAGAAAATAACGACGGGAACGGTTGGGCTGTTCGTGTTTGTTGTGGAGCGGATGGCTCCACAACAAACGAAGAGACCGATACAGACATCAATGAACTGGAAGAAGACCTTTCCCGGCAGACAGGCCGTGAGTGGCGCCTGGCGGAGAGATCATGGACTGATAACCAGGTGGCGGTATACCACTGCGAGCAGGACGGCACTTATATCGCAGTTTCTGACTGCTACGGTCCCTGGGCCTGCGGGCCCTGGACTGACTGATCTCACCATCGGCGTCCTGTCAGGACAGCAGCCCGTCCGAGCCGGGCACGTCGCAGAACCCTGCAATGTGGCAGGGGAAAAGGAGAACGAAATGAAAAAACTCAATCCTGGAATCTATGTGGGACGCCGGTTCACGATCTGGATCGGAGCGGCATGGGAGGAGCGACGCTCCGAACCGGCTTTTGAGCCGAGACAGCCTTCGATGAGCCTGACTCGGACGGGCACCTTCGGGCTGTCGGACATGAAGGCCGATTACGAATCGAACGAGACCGTCGGACTCGCTTGTGAGGTACGAGTTCGATGCTATTCCAGCAACCCGGAATACAACCTCAAGCAGCTGCACGACATCGTCGTGAATGTGCTGTCTGAGCACTTCGACCGATTCGAGGGACACGCCTCCGGGCTTGTCGTCGGCGACATCGAAAACTCCCTCCACGGGGTGAAGTTTTGGGCGCGTATGCCCCAGAAGGAAGAAAAAACATGAAAGACATGAGAGACATGGAACTCAAATGCCAGGTCAGCGCAGACCTGGCCGGGGCGGACCTCTTCAAGGCCGCCCTCAGCAGGACGAACTTTTTTCTCGCCAACCTGAGCGGCGCCAACCTCCGATACAGCGATATTTCGACGTGTTTGTTTGGTGAAGCCGACCTGGTCCTGGCCGACCTCACCGGCGCAGACCTTCGCTGGTCTGACCTGAGCCGGGCGGATCTCCGAGGCACGGACCTGTCCGGGGCCTCCCTGGTCCTGGCCAAACTCGACGGGGCCAACCTGCGAGAGGCCAACTTGTCCAGGGCCAACCTCGAAAACGCCTCCGCAACTGCAATGCGGGGCATAAATCTCAATGCCCCGCATTGCTTTATGCCATTGGCCAAACTCGACGGGGCCAACCTTCGAGAGGCCAACCTGTCCAGGACCAACCTTCGAGAGGCCAACCTGACCGGAGCGAACCTGCGAGGTGCTGACCTCCGACAATCTGATCTGCCCCAGGCAAAAGCGCTATGGGCAGATTTTGAAGGCGCCGACCTCGTCGGCGCGAACCTGTACCGCGCCGAGCTCCGAGGGGCAAACCTCAGAGACGCCAAACTCCGGGGCGTTGATTTGCAGGCCCGTCTCTGCTCAGCAGACCTGCGAGAAGCGGATCTCCGAGGCACGGACCTGTCCGGGGCCTACCTCGACAGGTCCAACTTGTCCGGGGCCAACCTCAGCGGCGTCAACCTGAGCGGCGCCCACTTGTCCTACACGGACTTGTCCGGCGCCAACTTGTCCGGCGCAGATCTCTCCGGGGCATTCATCGCTTGGGCCGACCTGAGCGGGGCCGACTTGTCCGGGGCCGACTTGTCCGGCGCCGAGATTTGCAGATCGAACCTCGACGAGGCAAACCTCCGAGAGGCCAACCTCGACGGGGTCAAGCTGAAAAAAAAGGAGAAACAATGAGATATCGAAACAAATACGCCCCCAAAGGACCCTACCTCAGCTACACCCGTGAGTTCGGATTGAAAGGGGAGAATTGCACCCTTTCAATCTCAGGGTCAGGGGTGCAATTGACCATCCGGAGCAATTTTGGAGAAGAGAGCTTCTGCCTCACTGACCCGGACCAGCTCAGAGAGACTATAAGCCGATACGATGTCGGGATGCCAGCCCGCAAGCTGAGCTTGGAGGAAGCTCGAAACAACCCGTTCTGGAGAATCCTCACGCGTCTGGCACAGGGACAGGAGGTCCTTGCGCCATGAAAAAGAAAAACTTTTCTATTTACGTACGCCCTGAGACGGCGGAGGCGATGGCAGACCTGCTCTCCCTCCGAAGAGAGAGGTTGAGGCGAAGACCTAAAAAAACCGACGTGTTGGCAGAGGCCATAGAGCTTCTGCTGGACAATGAGACCATGATGCACCCCTACCGCCAGAAGGCGGCGGAAGAGGGCGAGAGACTGACCCTTGTGGATGGAGAGATCCGTCCAGAAAACATGGAAATGTCCATCCACAAGACGGAAGACAGATTTATTCTCACCTGTGGGAGGCAGGCTTTCTGTCTCCGAGATGGCGATGAGCTGCGGCCTATGGCGATTGCAGATGTAGTCGCCCGATTCTATGCAGAGGCCCCCTGTGAGCCTCTGATGGTCGAGGATGCAGAAGAGTTCGCCATCTACCACGCGCTGGCAGAGATGGCGAAGTAAAAAAGAAAGGTGAGGGCGGTGGTACCGGGTGAATGGAGCCACCGCCCTCTCTGTTCAGGGAGGAACAGACATGACATATGAGCAGAAAGTGTCAGCGGACACAAAAAAAAGAGATCCAAGGCCCAAACAGAAAACGGATCACGCCTGAAAGTTACAGCTACAGGTTGACTGGCCTCCAGCGAGAGGTGATCCAGGCAATGGATGAGATGGAGCCTCGCTTTGACTGGAATCACCTCTCTGTGTTCCAGAAAGAGGTGGCGGACGCCAGACAGTTCGCATGGCGCCACAATATCTCGTGGCTCCTCCATGTCTGCAACGACGTCGCAGACGTCGTGAACGAGTACTACACCAGGTTTCTTCCTGCCGTGTCACAGCAGGTGTCAGAATGAAAAACGAAGTCGTCAACAAACTCCGTCAACTCCTGTGCAAACCGGACACTCCTGCATTAAGAGGTGAGGTCTGTGCCCTGTGTACGGAGCCGATACTGCTGGCATATGCAGAGGAGAGCATCCCCGGCCTCGGTCAGTGGTGGGACAGGCAACAAAAGATTTCGCAGGCTCTGGCACGGCACAAGCTGCGATATGATGAGGACTACGACTACTATGAGTGCAGGTTCAGCAAGCTGAACCTGCCCGGAGCTGACCTGGTCGGAGCTGACCTATCTCAGGCATACCTGTACGGGGCCAACCTCACCGGGGCAGACCTGTCCGTGGCATTCCTGCGCGCAGCTGACCTGTACGCAACATATCTGTCCGGGGCCGACATGACAGGGGCGGACTTGTCCGGGGCCGACCTGCGATGGTCTGAATTGCGCCGGGTTGATCTGTACGCAACATATCTGTCCGGAGCTGACCTCACCGGCGCAAAAATGCGAGATGCCCGCTACAACAAGCACACGGTATTCCCGGAGGGCTTCGACCCCCTGGAAGCTGGAATGGTGCAGTCATAGACCACGGCGCACGGCGTCCCCGATCCCTGCACGGATCGCGTGGCGAGTCTGCGGATGGATCAGACGAGAGGGAGCGGAGGATGGTGGGGAGTCCATCGACTCTCTGAACTCATGGAGATCAGAGAGAGCCAGCACGGACACGACAGAGCAGATCCCCGCCGAAAGAAGGACGGGGAGGAGAGCGCCTGTGCTAGCGTACATCAGCCAGGAAAAGACAGACAGCAGGATAGAGAGACCCCACACTGTCATGCGGTAGGGGACTGCTCGCCAGCGTGACGAGATCCAGAGACCTGTGATCTGCTTTTTCGTCATCTCTTCTTCTCCTTGGCTTTCCTTACGGCCTTCATCACGGCCATCTCTTTTTCGAGAGTCAGGACTCTCGACTGTAATCTGAGCACCTCTGTCCTGTTCGCCTTGCGCTCCCATGCTATCACGAGACCCGCAAAGCCGCAAAACAGAAGAGCTATCCAAGTCAGAGTCCCAGTATTGTCTTTGAGTATGCCCCACAGGTCGTTTCGTGGCGCTGGAACCATGATCGTGTGCTGTTCTCGAATCGGTTCATAGGTATCGTGCGAGGGGTCTGACATGGCTCTCTCCTTTTAAGTAGTCATAGCACAAGAGGGAAAGATGGAAACAGAAAGAAGCAACGTAGAGTTTGCGCGGTTCCTCAAGGAATACCTGGCGCAACGGTTCAAAATGGATGTCAATGACGTGGGTGTGATGGAACTGGACAGCCCTACGCCACGTCCATTGTGGCAGATATTCCTTGGGCTGGATGCCCATGTGATCGCCTGTCGACCGGGCAAGCCTGAGACGTGGATGAAGTCGGCAGTGTCGATACTGCGAAAGATTGAGGAGGCGCGGGAAGAATGATAGCTAACCATGCGATGAAAAAGCAGACAAGGCAGATATTGACGTTTCTGCAATGGGGTTTCACACGAAAAGAGGCAGAGCGCAGAGTCAAAGAAGGAAGGCCTTTGACGTATTGGGAGATGTCGGAGATTACCGAACGAAACCTACAAGGCGTTGATATGGGACAAGGAGCGAGAGTGCAAAGCCATGTCCAACACAATCAAACAGATGAAACAGGAGCGTAGGGATGAGCACACCAGCGAGTAGGGATACCCAAAAAGAGAAACTGATAGCATCCTACATGGCTTGGGGTGTGACAAGAGAACAAGCAGAGCAAGCGATTGAACTCAACAAGCCTCTGAGCTTTCACATCCTACGCGACGCATTGAGGCAAAGACTTGAACACAGAGAAGACCACGCAATAGCAGCAAAGGTCAGTCCCTCCGCTAAGGCTACGGACTGACGGAACCGCAGGCCCGACCATCAGGCGAGGGTCTGCCTTGACGAGATGAACAGAGGAGAGAGACATTGAGCAATGCAAGAGCGGCTCGGAGACGGAGCCAGAAGAACAAGAAGACTGCACACAGAACAGACATCCACATCTTTTTCAATGGTGGCTGGTTCGACGGAATCAAGGATGCAGAGTACCACATTCAGCAGATCGCAAGACAGGCCGCTATTAAGTATCCTGTGTTTGCACTTCAAAGGCTGAGATTTCAGGCGCATCACGTGCAAAGTGGAACCAGTGACCAGGCTGAGCTTTTTCCGAAAGGTGAACTGATTCATTTTGCGTTCTCGGAGAAGGTGAACCAGCAAAGCAGGGATATTATCAAGGGCGCAGCAAACGGCTACTTCTGCGAACTTCTTTCCGCTGCACGTGAGGATTTGAGAGACAAAGGCTTAGAAGACAAAGACATATCAGAGCCATCCATCCAAAAGCCTGATGTTGTGCTATGGTTCAATACATCACACCCAGAGCTTTCTATTGACAACAACAATACTCTTTTTCGTGAGATCTGCTTGATGGCTTCGTCTTTCGGGTTTGGTGTCGATGGGCTTATTTTTCAGCCAAACTACATAACAGAAGGTGAGGACCTAGAAGGGCGACCGGCTATTAGCTTCTCGTTCTCGCCCTCTGTCAATGACCACCAGAGGCACATCATCTCTAACGTTGTTGCCTCTTATGCTAAGGAGAAGATTGGAGAACATCTCAAGGTTCAGGAAATACCCGCTCAAGAAAGCCCTGGCCTCCCACTGTCCAGCGATAGCGACCAAAGCTCTGACAAATAGCCTTGACGCCTCCACAGTACCCGCCGAGGCTTTCCTTGCCACACCTGCGCTGAATGTCCGTCAACGTCATCCATCTGACCGTCGCAGTCGTACCCCCAAAGCAGGACCACTCCTGACCGTCTGGCGTGATAAAGCACTGACAGGGCTGGCGGTCGTTGCAGGTGGCTTTCCGAAGGCTCTTGACGAATCTACAGGCTTGTCCGCTCTGCGAAGGATACACCCCGCAGACCTTACCATTGTCCACCTGACCATCACAGTCGTCGTCGTAGCCGTTGCACTTCTCTCCGACTGGATCAACCGCGCCCTTGCATTCAGACCACTTGCCGCCGAGACAGGTTTGAGTCCCTGCCTTGCAAAGCCCTGTGTCAAAGCCGTTCGGACAAGTGCGGATGTCTCCATGATTGCAGGATTCTCCAGAGTCAGGGCAACTTGCATCAGTGCAGGGAGATTGTGGGGAACAGGCGAGCAGAAACAGGAAAGGAACCACAATCAGAAAACGCATCGCTCTCTCCTTCGATGGTTTGGATCAGTAGAAGTCAGCGGCTCCGGCGGTGGTCATGGTGCGATAGTCGTCCTTGTACCCAAGCACATAAACGCTTGCACCTGCGCTCGTCACCGATCCGCTGTTGTTGGTGTCGTAGTTGATGTATCGCACAGAACTGTCCTCCTCTGCAATCACCACGCCGTTGTTCTCTGCCACAATCGCAAGCGAAGTGCCTGCCTGTACTACCATTTGACGCACAATGGGATCGGCTACATTTGCCGCTCGCTGCGACTTGACGGCAACCGAAGTGGTTCCATTGCTGGCACTCGCTCCCAGAGAAGCCTGTGCTCGTATCATCAGAGTTCGGCCTGTGGAGGGGCAGTGCGGAGTCACCACGAGGTCTGTGATGGTTCCGCTTGTAGGTACAGTCAGGGATTGTGCCGTTGCGCTCGCCCAATAGGTCCAGTCCCCCCGCGTGTAAAACTCACGAACCGCAGCGCCGTCCCAGTAGATTGCGCCTACATACAGGTCAGAGTTTGTGGAAGTCTGAATCATCCGATCAGAGCGAGGCGGATCTGTGTCAATGTTCGCAATCGTCGGGGCTTCTCCGGCCTCACCAGGTGGGTTCAGGTAGACATAGCGCCACCCCGCTGAACCGAGGGAAAGACCTGTCTCTTCAATGTCTTCCGTACTGTAAAACGCCTGACCAAGAGAAACACCCCATCCTGGTGTAATCTTGAAGGAGGTTCCAGAGACATACACCAACCGAAAGCCTGCCATGACACCGTGCATCATGCGGACGGGGTTCGACAGCTTTCCGGAATTGGAATCACTCGCTGAATACACAGACTTGGTGTTCTTTACCTTGTCCTCGTGCACCATGTAGGCTCTCGGTGCGTACTCAATTGAGACACCGGAGCTGCCCCCTGTCCATGAGCCGGGGACCTCGACCGTTCCGACCTTCACAGAACCAGTGGTTCCAGAAGGAGCAGAAGGAGAGGCCGCAGGAGTGCCTGTTACCACATTGAAGGTGGGAGTCTGGCTTTTCCGGGTATTGATGAGCGCCGAAGACTCCACCCCTCCTGTCAGGTAATCATAGTCCGCAGTGATGGCGACACCGGAGCCGGGTGCATCGTGAAAGATGATCTGGTCTACACCGAGGGTTCCTGTTCCCGGTGAGTAGTTCCATCCACCAGAGGCCGTCCCCGCAAGCTGTACTTTCAGCGTGGACGGGTCCACACCTGCGTAGTCCAGATCCCAGGCTGTTTGTGAGCCTGTACCAGAGCCTACCGCCTCGCCACTAACAGAAGTGCGAGCGAGGGCAGAGAGTGCCACCTTGAGTCCAAGATCTGAGTCTGTGTCTGTAACTCCGGTAATCTCAACAAGATCAATGCGAGGGTTGGGATCTGCGTTTTCGTCAAGAGTGACCGTTGCAGCACTCGTCAGCCTGACTTCCTCGCCTTTCCAGATAGCGCTTCCGACTCCAACATCGAAGATCCTGCCAGAGTTGAAGCTGATCTCCATCCCTCGAATCATCTTGCTGAGAGCCGTGACGATCTCGTAGTTGTTGATCGCAAGAGCCTCTTGACTCTGGTCGTTGAAGTCGTTGAGGTCTGTCTCTGACGTACGTTGACGCGTGTTGATCTTGACCTTTTTCCTGACCGTTGTGTTGTCAACCCCTGCCATAGTCTTTCCCTTTATACTGAAACGTAGGTGTAGTAAGTGCCTGCCGCTCTCACTCTGTCCATGATGTCCTGTGTCCAGAGGTCAATCAGTGACCAGACGTGATCGTTGAAAAGTCCACCTGGTAGCTGAAGCTCGTCGATGACTGTTCCTGCCAGACCTGACTTGGCGGGGTAGCCGTCCTTGTCGGTCGGAAGGCCGGGATAGTAACCCCTCCCAAAAGAATTGGTTTGTGCCACTGGAATCGAGATTCTGATCTCAAAGGGTGCAGGCTGTGAGCCTGTGTACTGCTGTGCATCCTCAACCGTGACTCCGGTGTACCCCGTCGCAGCCTCGAACACCTCTTTGATTGTGGATCTTGTGCCCCTTGTCGCTCCAACAATCGCTTGAGCCAGAGCACGGAATCTCGCATCCGTCATGCCCGGTGGCCTGTAGACATTGTAGTTTTCTGCCGCTCTGTCCAGACCTGTGCCTGTGCCACTCTCAAGAAAGCGGTTGTCCCTGAACTCTCCAATGGTGTCGGTCAGGGTGTCGAGGGACTGAGCCACCGCATACAAGAGAGCGTAGTTTCCAGAGGTCGTCTGCTTTGCGTAGGAGTCCGGCAAGTGGTTGAAGAGTCGATCCAGTGCGCTCATGTTCCCGCCTCCCTGTTATGTAATGCTGATTGTGCCGGAGCGCACGACCTGTGTCACTGCCACAGCAAGCAGACCAGTAGCTCCTACTGTGCTCGCTCCGTCAGTCATGGAAAACGACGTCACACCAGCAACTCCCAGAGTCTCTTCGATGGTGGACAGCACAACCGAACCATAGAGCGCACGATTCCGCCATGTATTGAGCAGGTTCGTGACCGCAGTCTGTGCATCGGAGAGCACGGTTGTGGAAGAGTAGCCCGTCTCTACCACAATCACAGCGGTTACATCCACAGTCAGAAGGCTCTGTGCGTATCCGTTCAGGGTGATACCTGCGGCCTTGTACCCCTCATATCTGGTCGTTCCGTCTCCTTGTAGAAAGGAAGTGACAAGAGACAGAAGCTCCGTGCTTGTGCCTGTTGTCGTGCCGTCGTCAACGTACACATCCACAACCCCGGGGGACTCCTGCACGACCGCATTCACGATCTCACGACCACGACCACTCGGTATGTATTCATCGATCTGAATACCTGCCGTGTGAGTGGTGGCACTCGATGGGGACACACCACGAGTCAAGCCTGTGATGCGCTGCGGATCGGTTGTGGTGTCAATCCCCGTGTAACTCACAATCTCTGTGTAATTGTTGAGAGCGAGTGTCCCTGTGGTCGCAATCGGTACCGTGTTCAGGTCTTCAGACACCTCAAGGTAGGTCTGGGAATTGTCCATGCTCGTTGCAAGTGTCAGGGTCTGAGGCACGAAGTCGAGAGCGGCTGACAGAATGCTGGCAACCGTGCAGCGACTCAGGCCGTCAATTGTGCGACGGATACGAGCGCGGAAAGTGTCGTCGTCTTCCTGTGCAGCTCCCAGAGTGGTCGCGCCGGGGTTGGTGACTGCGGTCACGTTGGCGATGGGATTGACGATGGTTGTGATCTGCCCTGCGGCGAGGTTCCCAACAACTCCTGTCTCTGTGCATCGAACCGCGACCGAGTAGGACCCCGCAGAACCTGGGGTGAGAGCAGAGAGCGTTTCAAACTGCACTTCGTCCCTTGTCGTCAAGGCCGGGGCCGCAAACAGCGACCCGGCGGGGATCGTGGTTGCCCCTGACACAGTGATGTCCACAGAACCGATGGCAGCAACAGCGGCCTTGCGTGTCAGTCCAAAGTCCGCCCCCTTTTTGTCCAGCTCGTCTCCTGTGGCGGTCTCAATGTAGAACCCGCGCTCAAGCCTCCACTCCTGGTAGTAGGTGCCGTCTATTTCTTCGGCGA
>Ga0180432_10008140_pt1 | contig 13145 bp, 11 predicted proteins | sample SS_ome_10_FD_132414 | JGI IMG/M metagenome (GOLD analysis project Ga0180432, IMG submission 132414) | Hypersaline lake sediment archaeal communities from the Salton Sea, California, USA - SS_1_MS_2 metaG | ecosystem: Environmental > Aquatic > Non-marine Saline and Alkaline > Hypersaline >...
CGACGTGAATGCCGACATCCTAAACATCGATTCGCAAATCACTGCGGACTTCGAGCAGATCACGAAGGGGTGGGGGCTGGGCGGGTCCATCGGAATCCGCACCGGGCCGCACGCCGACATCGCCGTTCACTATGAGCGCCTTCTGGCCAAGTCGGATGTGTCCGACTGGTCGGGATCGCTCACCTATGACTTCGGCGCCAACGCGTTCTATGCCACCGCGGACTTCCGGATCCCTCAAGAAGGGGGCGTCTCCGTCGGGCTCGGCTTCGGAGGCGGCTTGGTCGTGTCCGCGGGCTCCGTGGACCTCTCCCTCACCGGGGTGGGCGCAGCGAGTGGGGATACCGAGGGTTCGGGCGCGCTTTTCCAGGGCTATGGTTTCGCCGAACTCCCTCTCTCTCCGCGGGTCCTTCTTGTGCCCTCCGCCGGCTACCGGCACGCCAAGATCGCTTCCCTCGAGATCGAGGGCCAGCCGGTTCAGAATTGGGATGGAAGCGATTACTCCGTCGACTACAGCGGCTTCTTCGCCTCCGCAAGCCTGCGGTTCTTGCTGGGGGGATAGGAGGTGGGTGCCGCCACACTCCCCTTGACAGATCCGTGTATGTACTCTATACTACACAGTACACACACCAAGAGGGAGCAAGATGACGGACGGGCTGGGAGCGGAGATCAAGAGGAGACGGGAGAAGCTGAGGGCGGAGGACCGGCGCTTTTCCCAGCGCCAGGTGGCCCTGCGGATCGGGATCGAGCCCTCCTATCTGAGCAAGATCGAGCGGGGGGAGCAGGTGTACCTCTCGGAGGAGAAGGTGGTCGCCCTCGCCGAGGATCTCCGGATGGACAAGGATGTGCTCCTCGCCCTGAGCGGCAAGGTATCGAGCGACTTGCAAGAGGTGATCCGCCGGCGCCCCGACCTCTTCGCCAAGCTGATTCGGGAGATGAAGGATCTCCCCGACCACGCGGTCCTGCGCATCGTGCGCGAGGTGCGGGACGGCAACTGGTAGGAAGGAAGAGAACCATGATCGAGCTGAGACACGATTCGCTCATCTTCACTTTTCCCGAGGTGCATCCGGAGGCGCGCCTGCAGATCGACTTCCAGCGCACGCTCCGCATCCCCGACGACGGCAGGACGCACTACCTCCCCCCCGGCCTCGGGCACTTTCCGCTGCGCCATGTGGACGACTTCGCCGGCCGCGTCCCGTCCACGTGGATCGAGCACGGCGGCGTCATGCTTCCCATGTACCAAGCCGAGGCGATGTGGCTCTACTTCGACACGGAATACATCGACGGTCACTGGGCCCCGTACCCATTCGCCATCAAGATCGCCACGGGCAAGATGGACGCGGTGACAGGCGAGGAGTGGCGGCCCGGCCTGCGCAAGCGCCCGCAAAACTACGTGGTCGCGCCGGAGCAGCCGTGGCTCGACGGCTATTCTGTGGAGAAGGGTGTGATTCGCCAGTTCGTCGCCATGCCGCTCGGGGCGGGCTACACCGCCGAGGAGCAGCTGACCGGTGCGGCGGAACACGGCGGAATCCAGATCGCCGTCCATCCGATGAAGCGGGAGGTGTTCGAGGAGCGCTTTCCGAAGAGACGGAAGCGTGTGCAGACGGAGATCATGCGGGCGGCGCCCGCAGCGCCTCTGCAGTCGATGTCCGAGATGGGCCTCGCGCCGGGCGGTCGGCTGCGCCAGGAGATCTACCGAGATCCATTCCGTATAAAGGATTGGGACCGGGAGAACACCAGCCGCTGCTTCGTTCACATCGCGAGCTCTATGGTGTGGCGCGCCATCACCGGGGCGAACCCGCCCACGCCACCGCCGACGGCGGAGGAGTACACGCGCCGCGGCCTTCCCTGGTTCGACTACTACGATGCCGACGCCAAGGCGCTCGCCGGCGCCGCCAAGCTGAAGGGGATGAAGAGCGTTCACGAGATGGGCGCCGAGAAGGGGGACAAACCGCTCCCGGAGAACGAGGAGGTGACGGCCGAGACGGTCGTTCAGATCCGAAAGAACATGAAGGAAGACCAGGTCCGCGAAGGCGCCTTCTAAATAGAGTGACAGATACCCTATTTGCATCTTCCGGGAACCGCTGGGGTGCCTGCCCCGTTTTCTCCCCTGGGCGGCGGAGGAGAGACGGGCTATCCTGAGATTGGAAGATGAATCCGAGCACGCAGGATGCGAAAGCGCAGCCGCTCTCACCTTCGCGGCATCGGGCTAACATCTTGCAGCACAACACGATCCCGCGGTTCGTACCGGGCGGCCCTTTCTGTCCACCTGTAAGGAGGCCGCCCCATGAACACCTCACCACGACGCACACGTCCGGCGGCAGGGCTACTCGTCTGTGCCCTCGCCGCACTCATCCTCTTGCCCGCCCCCTCCCCGGCGGGGTCGTTTCTGCCACCCCGCTCCGCCACGGAAGGCCCGCGCACACTCTTTCTCCTTTCCACGGAGACCGTCTCCGGATGCGAAGCCGTGGAAGACGCCATCGAGGCGGAGGGCGGACGAGTGGGCTTCGTCTTCCGTCCTTCCGCGGTAGTCGCCTTCCTTTCCCGTGAAAGTGCAGAGCGGATCGCACGGCGTCCCGGAATTCTCGGTGTGCACTTCGGCCCCGCCGGCCGTTCCGCCTACGGCGATCTCACCCTCGAGCAGGAAACGGGCCTTCGCATTTGGAACGAGATCTACATGGGCCTGGTGAATCGGGAAGGACCTCTTCATCCGGAGGGCGGGCCCGGACCGGGGCGCGACCACTCGTCGGGAGTGGCCGTGCCGGAGGAGTTCCGGGACGTGACACAACCGTTCCGCAAGAAAGGTTACGGCGCGGGCTCACTCTCCACGAGCGAGTACATGATCCTCGACGGCCCGGGCAGCCGCCACAAGGAGTTTCATGTCAACTTCGTCTTTCCCGAGTCGAACGGCGGCATCGACTCGAGCACCGAGGATTGGACGACCGCCGACATGCAGACGATGATGGTGGAGTGCGTGGAAGGCCTGGAGTGGTGGGCCGACCGTTACCCGCCGGCGCGCCTCTCCTTCGCCATCGCGACCACATGGGCCGTCTCGTCGCCGTGGGAGCCGATCAACCATCCCCACACCTTCGACGCCACCTGGATCGACGACCTGATGGACACCCTCGGCTACGGCGGCGCCAACCACTTCTATAAGGTAAGGAACTTCGACAACAACTACCTCGTCTCCGCCACCGATACCTGGTTCAACACCGTCTTCGTGGTGAACTCGAAAAACGACGCCGACGGCCGCTTCACCGACAGTTGGTTCGACTACTCCTACTTCGGCGGGCCGTACCTGGTGATGACCTACGACAACGGACCGTGGGGACACGGCAACACCGACTACCTCTTCGCCCACGAGACGGGCCACACCTTCTACGCCCTGGACGAGTACGCCTCGTCGGGATGCACCGACACCGAAAAGGCGGGCTATCTCTACTGGGCGAACGGCAACTGCGAGAACGGCGGCGGCGACACGGTGCAGTGCATCATGCGGAACAACACGCGGAACGAATACGTGAACGGGAGTGTCTGTTCCTTCACGCGAGGCCAGATCGGTTGGATCGACTCGGACAGCGATTCGATTCCCGATATCGTCGACCATCCCCCTCTTCTGACGCTGAACGACTTCGGCGACACCATGACCTGCGATTCCACGCCCACGTTTGCGGGAAGCGTCATTCCCGAAGTGGAGCCGAACCAGAACCCGGTTCGGTACAGCTCGGGATCGAGCTCGGGCGACAGCATCTCCGTCAACAGCGTGAGCGCCGTGGAGTACCGCGTCGACGGCGGGGCGTGGCAGCCGGCGACGCCGTCGGACGGCGCGTGGGACGAGGCGGACGAGCAGTATACCTTCACGCCGGCTCTTTCCCCCTGCACGAGGGTCCTGATCGAGGTGCGCGCCAAGAACTCGCGTGATCTCTACAGCGCAATCGCCTCGGACAACCTGATCGTGCGGCCCGGCTACGAGTGGGGCGACGATTTCAACGACGGCGACGTCTCCGACTGGACCATCGCGAGCACCGGCGGGGCGGCGATCGTCCTCGACAACACCGTCGTCCACAGCGGGATCTACAGCATCCAGGTGATCGGCTCGGCGACGACCGGGGAGTACGCCCGGGCCGTATCCCCCGACCTCGGCGCGGCGCCGTCTCCCACCATCGACCTCACCGAGCCCTACTCGATCGAGTTCTATTTCCAGTGGAGCTCCTTCCACTGGGCGCGTTTCGTTCTCTTCGGCTGCGTGGGCATCATCCTCGATCAGCCCGGTCTCCCGATCAAGTACGACAAGAACGGCGACTGGTCGGGGCTCACCAACATCGGAAACGCGTTCAGCACGTACATCCCGGTGAACACGTGGGGGAAGGTGGAGATCGACGTAACGCCGCAGTCGAGGCAGTACACGATCAGCCTGGCCGGCACCCTTCTCGGAACGGCGACCTACAACGCCGGCTTCACGCCGGTTTCGCAGCTCAGCTTCATGGACCACGGCTCCTCGACGGACTACCTAAACGCGCATTACGACGACTTTGTCGTGGAAGGGTGCGCGGTCCTCTCGACGATCGTGGCCGGCCCGAGCGGGACCGGCCCCTCAGAAAGCGCCATCCGCCTCACCGCTGCGCCCAACCCGTTCAATCCGTGGGTGGAGATCCGATATGCCTCGCCATCGGGAGCGGGAGGCGAGCTCCTCGTCTACGACGTCACCGGGGCGCTTGTTCGGACGCTTGCCCCCGGCGCCGGTGCGCCGGCCGGCGGCACGCTCATCTGGGACGGCCGTGATCATTCCGGCCACGCTCTTCCCAGCGGAGTCTACTTCGTGCGACTCAGAAGCGGAGGTGAGAGCGTCACGCGCAAGATCCTGCTCTTACGCTAATGAGGAATAGAGTGACAGATACCCTATTTCTCTTGCAGTGGTTAATTTGGGGACAGCATACCTATTTGAACCAAATAGGTATGCTGTCCCCAGATTAAGAGAAATAGGGTATCTGTCACTCTATTCCTCACTCTATTCCTCCACTCTAATGTTCGACCAGGTAGATGCGCATTCGATCGAAGTCGAACGTGAGGGCGTACGGCCGGAAAAACCCGTGGGAGATGATGCCCGCCACGGTGAATCCCCACCGATCCGGGTCTGCCGGGAAGGCGCCGTGGAAGGCGCGGATGTCCGCCTGCCGCGCTCTGCCCAAGGTCAACTCGTTCATGATATACGGGTAGATCTCCACCGGTCCTCCGCCTCCCATGCCCCGCATCGGCTCACCGGTCAGCTCGATCCCCGCTTGCTCGATGAGAAGGTCGGTGGACGTGAAGCCCCCACCGGCAAGACCCGTGTCCACGAGAAAGAGGAAGGGACCGGCTCCGTTCGCCGTTCCCCACGCGACCATGAAATGGTCGCCGGCCATCCAGAAGGGGATCGCGTGCACACCCTCCCGGGCGCCCTCACGGCTCCACCGTTCGCTCCGCTCATCCGAGCGCCGGCGCAAGACCAAACGCTCTTCCGGGTAGTCGAGGGTGAAGTGGAAGTGGTAGAGAAGGACCGTGCCGATCACGCCCACCGCCGGCCCGCCCCCACACGCGGTCGGGGGAAGGCGCACCGGTTTCACATGCACCGGCACGTTCTTCACTGTAAACGCGCCGAGCCCGATCGAATCGGCGCGGCCGTACCGATACATGGCCCTCGCGCCCCCGGCAAACAGACCCTCCTCTTCACCGAAGAGCTCCACCCCCGCACTCTCGGCGAACGCCGGATCCATGCCGAGGACCGGGCCCCCGGTGTCGATCAGGAAGCACCCTTCCCGTCCGTTCACGCGAAGGGAAACATAAGGCAACGGGTCGGTCACGAGAAAGGGGATCACCGTGGAGTCGCTCGGGCCGGTGATCTGGTACGGAGCGGCGCCCCCGAAGCTCTCCAGCTGCTCGGCGAACGCTTCCCTTCCCGCTTGCCGGAGAGGCGGAGCGGCCTCGCCGAACCGATCGCGCCGGTAGAGCGACTCGGCGAGCAGGACGCGGGGGCGTTTCTCCTCGGGCAAAGCCTCCACCGCCCGGCGGAGCAGATCCTCCGCATCGTCCAAGCGGTTCTCCAGGAGCGCCATCTCGCCCGCCCCCCAGAGGGCGCGACCGTTTTCGGGCTCCACCGCCAGCACCTCACCGTAAGCGCCGGCGGCCTCTTCGAACCTCCCCGCGTGGAAAAGCGAGTCCGCCCGGGCGACGCTCTCGCCGCCCGCTCCGGCGGACGCCGAAGCCGCCTGTGCCAGAAGCAACGAAAGCACCAACGTCCCCGGGATCGTTCCAAAGGTCCTTCTCATCTTGTTATCTCCACAGGGGTAGCTCCCGAAGCGCCGGGCCGTCCGGGATTGCCTACTGTTCAAGACGACTCCCGCCCGCGGGCCATTCAAATTTCCATCGAATTTTTATTCGCCGCTTTGGGCCGCCCAACCGTCTTTCTATAATGGAGTCAGCCGATGAGTCACAGCCGGTACATACTAAGGAATCCGGAGCAGGTCGCCGTCCTCGGCTCGGCGGTCCGCCTGCAGATCGCCGATCTTCTCTCATCGGAGGGAGAGGCCTCGGTGCCCGAGCTCGCCCGCCGCCTGGGCCGCTCTCCCGAGTCGCTCTACTACCATGTTCGCAAGCTCGCGGAGGTGGGGATTGTGGAGGTCGCCGGGGAGCGACGCGTCCGGACCGGCTTCGAGGCGGTCTACCGCCTGGTGGCTCCGGAGATCCGCATCGATCCAAAGGAACGGTCCCGGCCGTATCTTCACGCCCTCGCCCGTTGCTGTGCGGCCATGCTTCGCCAAACCTCCCGCGACTACCGGCGGTCGATCGAAGGAGGCGGCGCCGTTCTGGAAGGGGAATCGCGGGACGTGGCGCTTCGGAGACACACCGTGCGCCTCGACCCGGAGGGCCTGGCGAAGCTGAACAGCCTGCTCGAGGAGATCCCTCACGTGCTTCGGGAGCACGAAAGCACGAACGGTGGACAGTCGTTCGCCCTTACCTTCGTCCTGACGCCTCTGCCGGAGAAGAAGCCGGAGGCGTAGTGCCCGGAGGACCGAATATGCTCTTTCGTTTCGCCCTGATTGCGGCTATTCTTGTCGTTGCCTCTCCCCCGTTCGCCTCGTCCGAGGAGCCGGTGGTGGCCACCATCTTGTACGACAACTACCTGTACAAAGAAGGAACGAAACCGGACTGGGGCTTCTGCTGCAAGATCGAAGGTTTCGACAAGACCATTCTCTTCGACACCGGAACCAAGCCGGACATTCTCTTTCACAACATCAACATGCTCGGCGTCTCGGTGGAAGACATCGACGCGATCGTGATCTCCCACAACCACGCCGACCACACCGGCGGCCTCTACGTGCTCCTCCGGCGGAAGCCGGACGTGGAGGTGTACCTTCCCGCCTCCTTTCCCGACGGCTTCGTCCGGGAGTTGGAGAAGAAGGGGGCGACGGTGATCCGGGTGAGCGAGCCCGTAGAGATCTGCAGCGGCGTCTACTCCACGGGCGAGATGGGAACCACCATCCCCGAGCATTCCCTTCTCCTTCGGACGGGGCGAGGCTTGGTGGTCGTCACCGGCTGCTCCCATCCCGGGATTGCGGAAATCGCCGATCGCGCCCGCACCGTCGGCGGGGAAGAGATCGATCTCGTCTTCGGCGGCTTTCATCTGGGCAACCACTCGGACGAACAGGTCCGGGCGATCATCGAGCGCTTCCGGGAGTTGGGCGTGGCCCGGGTCGGGGCGTGCCACTGCACCGGCGAGAAGCAGATCGACCTCTTCCGGCAAGCGTACGGCGAGAGCTTCGTCGAGATCGGAACGGGAAGAGTCTTGCAGTTCGCCTCGACGGGCGAGGAAGAAGCCCCCCGTGACGGCTGATGCGGGACGCCTCGCATATTGGCTGAACAAGAAGGTCAACCAAGCGATTTACGACTTCGCCATGATCGCCGGCGGCGATCGGGTGGCGGTGGGCGTTTCCGGCGGAGAGGACTCGCTCACCCTTCTCCGGCTTCTCGACCTCAGGCGCCGGGCCGCGCCGGAGCAATACGAGATCGTCGCCATCCACGTCTCGTGCGACACGCGGGGCGCCGAAACAATGCTGCACGAGCCCCTGCGCGATTGGCTCGCCGCCTCCGGCCTGGAACACCGGATCGAGCGCGTCTCCCTCCCCGAAGACGAACAGGTCCCCTTAAGCTGCCAGAGGTGCGCCTGGCACCGGCGCCGCACCCTATTCCAAGCGGCCCACGAGGCGGGATGTGGCGTCGTCGCTCTGGGGCATCATGCCGACGACTTGGCCGAAACGGCGCTGGCCAACATTCTGTTTCACGGGCGCCCCGAGTCCATGTTGCCGAAGCGAGATTATTTTAGCCACAAATTGACCCTGGTCCGCCCCCTTTGCCTCCTCACGAAGAAGGAGATCGACCGCTTCGCACGGGCTTCCCGCTTCCCGCCACCGCCACCCCCCTGCCCGCGCGGAGAGGAGAGCCTGCGCGCCCTGAGCCGACAGATCTTGGGGCAGATCCCGGCGCAGATGATCGACCAGGTGCGCGCCAACTTGCTTCGCCTCGGTCGGGAGTACGCGGAATGCGCGGAAGAAGAGGAGTGATCAGAAGAGGTCCTTGTACCTCTCCTCGAACTCGCGCAGATGCGCTTCGTGGGGCGGGGCGATGTCCGTAATCATCGGCGGGCTGCCGTCCCGGAACATCACCTTCCGTTTCCCGTGGGGGATCGGCTCCAGATCGGACTCGTCCACACCGATCCGGGCGGTTCCTTCGAAAACACAAACACACGTAACGGAGCTGTCACGGAAGATGGAGACGATCGTGCCCGTAAGGAGGGTGATGCCTTCGGGGGTGTGTACGGCCAGCTCCGTCCCCGGGAAGTCGGCCCCGGTCATCACTCGGATCTCACCGAACTCGAGATCCGCCCGCACCGATCGTCCGATCCAACGGCCCGGCGACCGCGGGGGCGTGAACACCGACCCGGGATCGATCTGGAAGAGCATGGAGCGCCCGTAGACGATATCGATCCCCGCGTCGCCGGACAGCTCGAGCTCTCTTCCTGGACGGAGCGCGTCGCGCAGCACCGCCTCATCGGTCACCAAGATCGGCTGCCCCGCCGTCTCGACCACACCATCCCCGTAGACGGCGGCCACATGGAGGGCGGGTCCTCGGTTCAGCTGGAGCAGAAGGAATAGGAGCGCCGCGGCGGCGGCGGCGAAGGTCCACGCGCGCGTGGCAACCCGCCAGCGGGGACTCGTGCGACTCGGAATGGGCCTTTCGATGGCGCCGGAGACGAACTCTTCCTTGAGGCGCGCCCGGAACGCGGGATCCGCAGCCGGCCGCGAGAGGCCGCTTACCGCGAGCCGTGCCCGTCTTTCCGCCGGACCCTCGTCCATTCTCTCGCCATTCCTCATTCCGGTAATCCTTCCAAGAGCTCGCCGAGCCTACTGAGCGCGCGCGAGTACCTCTTCCGAACCGCCGGGGCGCTCGCACCGATCATCCCGGCGATTTCCTCGTGACTCCAACCTTCGAAGTCTCGAAGAAGCACCACCGTCCGGAGCGACTCGGGAAGCTCCATCAGCGCACGACGCACACTTCTCTCTCTTTCGCTCCGGAGCGCTTCCTCTTCCGGAGAGGGCGCCTCGTGTGATAGGGACTCCTTCATCGCCGGACTCCCGTTGATCGAAACCGATGACTTCTCCATCTTCCCGGCAAAAGAGCGCCAATGATCCCGGCAAACATTGTACGTGATGGTCGTCATCCAGCGGAGGGGGTCACGATCCGGGTCCAGCTGATTCGCCGCTCGATGGACCTTCAAAAAGACCTCCTGCACGGCGTCCTCCGCCATGCTCCGGTCGCCGAGCAGCCGGACCGCCAACGCGTAGATCCGGTCAAAGCCGTACTCGAAGAGCTCCGAAAGGGCCTCCCTCTCCCTGCGCCGGACCTTCTCCAAGGTCTCCCGAGAGGGAGCGGTCTCGCCGCCGGCGCCCATACTGAATACGAACCAGATGATGTTTCCGTGTCCTTCTAAAGCGAGGATTCGGGGCAAACGCCGGTCGCCCTACCGGCTTCGCGAGGCGCACGGGAGGTGCACGGGAGGCGCAGCCTCGCTGCCCGCCGCCGCGCAGTGTACCAGCCCCCGCGTTCGATGGTCAACATTGCGCTGGGCGGTTCGGCCTCTAGCCGAGGAGGACGCGCACGCCGAGAGAAACGTAGTGCACCAAAGCGAAGTTGTAGACCGTGTCGACGTCGGCGCCCCCTTCGAGGATGCGGTAGCCGGCGCGCAGCTCCAGGCGCCCGGTAGGCCGGTACGTCCCGCCGACGAAGAGATCCTCCGCCCGCCCCTGGCCGCCGGGCGATGCGAGGGCGTCCCCTTCCAGGAGCAGGCCGAAAGAAGACGTGGGAAGCCACTCGACGCGCACTCCGAGAAGTGGAACGAACCCGGTGTCCTTCTTGCTGGCGTCCCTCTCCTCGCTCTCCAACCGGATCTCGGCGTCCCGGATTTTGCCGGTCACGCCGACGCCCACCTTCCAGCTCTTCGTTTCCTTCACACGATAAAGATAAGAGAGGCGGTACGAGTCGAAGCGGTAGCGGGCGTCCACCCGCGAGCCGGCGGGGAAGCGGACGTTCTGGTAGTCGATCGCCTCCTCGGGCACGCCGGAGGCGTCGATCCGAAGAGGGGCGGCGAGGAGGCTCACATCGTGGCGGCCCATTGCAAGGCCAACGCGGATACGGAAGAAGGGCACACGGTCCGATGCGAGGTCGTCGGTGAGGGAGAACTCGGTGCCCGTATCGCGCGGTATACGCACGTCGTTGTAACCGCTGAAGGCGACGCCGGATTCGATGTCTGCGTACGGCTCTGCCGCGGCCACGCCTACCGGCAGAGAGAGAAGAACCACGATGCACCCGAGCCATGTTCTTTGTTTCATCGAAACCTCCAACCCGAATGATACCACCTGCGATCGCCCGGTCGAGGCCGGATGCCGGATTCCAGGCCTCTTCCGGGCGACGCCCGGGTACGCCCCCGCCGATCAAGGCCTTCTTGACGGATCTGCCCGGTTTCTCTAGGCTCAGGGGTGACGAAGGAATGGGCGATTCTCATTAAGAGCAAGACATCCGAGCATAGACAGAACCCCGAGGGAGGATCCTTCCGAACACCCACTTTTTAGCAGGAGGCCGGTGACATGACCCAGATCGGTGGACTTTCCGACGGCGTTCCCAGGCCAGACCTCTTCACCCCCGCTATCCAACCACAACTTCAGCAAACGGTCAGCTCCCTGGGCGCAAGCTTGGGCAGCCTCGCGAGCGCCTTCCAGAAGGCGGCCGCCACGATCACCAGCGGCCAGCTTTCCCTCCCCGACTTCGCTTCCCTGGCCGGAGGGAAAGAGGTCTTGAGCCTTCCCTCCTCGCCGGAGCCGCCGCTCGGAATTCCCCTCGGCGGAAGAGGTGCCGAGCTCCGGCGCCTGATCGGTGGAGGCTTCGTCTCGAGAGACGACCTCGCGGCGAACCTGCTCCGCGCGAGAATGGAGCAGGCGCCCGCCCTTTCGACGGCGGCCACCGCGGCGGCGGCGGAACCGGCGCAGCTCACCGCCGCCACCGCCGGCGCCCTCTCCTCTCTCGGTCTCGGCTCTCTCTCCCCCGCCGCACAATCCTCCTTTGTCGCCGGCGTGGGCGCGCTTACGGTGGAAGCGGCCGAGGCCATGCCCCTGCCGTTCCTCGGCAAGGCCGTTCTCGACGCGTTCGCCCAAAGCCCGGCATTCCTCGATCAGGCAGGCGCCCACCTGGTGCAGGGGGCGTTCGGCCGAATGGAGACATCCTCCCTGGGCCAGCAGTTCCTCGGCACCATCGGCGGCCAATCCCCCGAGCACTGGGGGCGGCTCGCGCTGGGCAGCCTGGGGCCCCGCTACTTCAGCGGTTTCGATCCCCGGTCGCTCGCCAAGTTTCCCGACCGGGCGCTCGTTCCGTTCGGGAACCAGCTCGTCGCCTCCCTCCGTCAGATGAGTCCCCTCGACATCGGACGGAGCCTCCTCGCCGACATTGGGGCGCCCTTGCGGCAGCACCTGGGCGGCCTGCTTCTCGGAACGGCCGGACCCTCGATCCAGACCGACATCGGGCGAACCCTCCTCCCCTTGATGGCGCAGAATCCCCTCTCCGCCGGCATGTCCCTCCTCGAGAGCATGGGAAGCGTGGATCTCGCCCAGCTCGGTGGTTCACTCTTCAAGAATATGTCCGGCCTTGCCACGGCGAATCCTCTCGACCTCGCCCAGAAGCTTACCGGCGCCCTCTTCCCCGCGGGAAAAGCCGCGCAGAACATCATCGGCGCGATCGGAAAGTTCGCTCTCGGCAACATGAAGAGCCTGGCCGGCGGAATTCTCGGCCAGTTCGGACCGGACGCCATGAAGAACGTGGCCTCCAATATCTTCAGTTGGGCGAAGGACAGCGGCCTCGGCAAGATCGGCATGGGAATCCTGGACAAGATCGGCGGCGGAATCCTCGGCAAGCTGGGTGGGCCGGGCAAGATCACGAGCGGCATTCTCTCCGCTCTGAACGGCGACTTCAATCCGGGGAAGATGTTGCAGGTCGGCCTCGCGTGCGCTCCCGGGATCGGCCCGGTCTATGCCGCGCTCTCCAGCCTCCCCGTGGTCGGCCCGCTACTGAACAACGTCGTCAGCGGAATCGGAAAGGTCTTGGGGAACGTTCCCATCGTCGGCCCTCTTCTCAAGGGCGTGGGCAAGGTGGCCGGGGCGATTGTGAAGGGTGTGGGCAAGGCGGCCGGAGCGGTTGCGAAGGGCGTGGGCAAGGTGGTCAGCACCATAGGGAAGGGCATCAAGAAGGTGGGCGAGACGATCGGCAAGGGCATCAAGAAGGTGGGCAACGCCATCGCCAAGGGCGCCAAGAAGGTGTGGAACGCGATCAAGAAGTACTAGGAAGACGAATCGGATGGAACGGCTGGAAACGCTCAACATCATGGTCACCGGCCGGTGCAACCTGAACTGCCCTTGCTGCTACCAAGAGCGCTCCCTCGTGGACATCCCCGCGGACCATCTGCGAAACCTCCGCGACCAAGCACTCCCGCTCGGCCTGAAGACGGTCATGCTGAGCGGAGGGGAGCCGCTCCTCCATCCCGACTTGGAAGAGATTATTTTGCTCTTCAA
>Ga0180432_10008141_pt1 | contig 13144 bp, 11 predicted proteins | sample SS_ome_10_FD_132414 | JGI IMG/M metagenome (GOLD analysis project Ga0180432, IMG submission 132414) | Hypersaline lake sediment archaeal communities from the Salton Sea, California, USA - SS_1_MS_2 metaG | ecosystem: Environmental > Aquatic > Non-marine Saline and Alkaline > Hypersaline >...
ATGTCATAGACATGCGGCGCGGAGCAGGGGGGGCGGCCCCCGTTCATTGCATGAACAAAGAAATCCGAAGGCCGAAAAATATTCCACGCGCGGACCGAGAAAAGCGCGCGAGGGTTTATTTTTTGCCGCGCGGTTTACTGGGACTAGATATATCACCCAACTGAAGCCGTAGTTGTATTATAAAAATGGCTTGCCAACACCCGGTAACCAGGTGCGAGGTCCAGCGCCTCATAGACGAGGTCAAGAGCGACCTGGCGCGCCACCATATCTACGAGGCGTTCAGGCTCCTGCGGCCCGAATGGATTAACGTGCACGGCCCCGGCCCCCGGCCGCTGCCCCAGGAGGTGCGACCGTTTACGCGCAAGGATGTCGAGCACATGCGAGCCGCCTACGAAGGCATTGAGCTCGAGGAGCTCGGGACGATCCTCCGCGAGACGCCGGAGCAGGAGCTGAAAAATAGGTTCCGGGACAACATCAGCCGATTTACGAGAAAACTCAAGGCGCTGCGGGCCGCCTGAAGCCCGGCTAATTAATTTATTTTTTTAAGACTTTCTGCCGATCTTATAATAGGACTTTTGCACCCAACTGAACAGGCGAGCTTGACGAGAAACCAAGAACGTCGATGGAGTTCATTGAAAATCCTGAAACTGGCCGCCGCATCCGGGTGGGTGGCCCGGCCTATGGCCGCCTACTGGCCCGCGGCTGGGACCTCGAGGCTGACCCACCGGCACAGGGCGCCCCCCTTCCGCCCACGGTGCGGATACCCGACCGGCATCCAAGACGCCGTTACGCAACATCTGGCCGCATTGTGGCAAGCCACCTAGCCCGGGGCTACGTGCTTGAGGGCGATAGCCTTGTAGCCCCGGAGCGTTTTCCTCCGGAGCCTGCCTTGGCGGGGCCTGAGGGTGCGCGTCGCCCCGGGCTTCTCTATCGCTACGAGTACGAGGGGCATCCAATATTAGCTTTTGCGGTCGGAGAGGTCGGAGAAGGTGTCCCGGAGGCTATCGAGGAATTCATGGCCGGCCAGCCAGAGGGCACACAGCTGCGCGTGGTCAGCGAGCAGCTATTCGAAAGCGAAGCCGAGAGGAACGACTACCGCGCGTCCCTTTGGGCTAGGGAGGAGTACCGAGGGCTAACAGCTCTCAACCCAGGATACATTACGTGGCTGGACACCAGAAATCCCCGCAAGCCCCCCGCACACCTGGCTCCGCCAATAGATGAGTTCGGGCGCTTCGAAGAAAGGGTCCGAGAGGACGCCGGTTTCCTCTGGGGGCAGCTAAAAAACATAATGGACGGGTTTTACGCTCCGGACGTGATCTTCGTTACGTTCACGGACGTCCCAGATGACGAAGCAGAGGCGGGCCCGTTCCTCGCGGGAGGGCGCTGCTTGGCCGTTGCTCTCGAGGACTGCTTAGCCAGAAAGAAACGCATGACACCCGCGCTCCGCAGGAAGCTTGATGCATTCGCGGAGACCCTTCCGGAAACCGGCGCAACCAAGACCCACATCGAAGAGGCCGCAAGGCGGTTTGGGGTGTGCATTAAGCTGGCTGCGGGAGACGGGACCGAGGTCTACGAATGCAACACCAGGAAGCGAAAGCGGCTTACTCTGGACATGACCGCGGGAGCGAACCACGTCTTCGCATCAAGTGAGCGCCCACAGGCTGCGCTAGTCGCGGCCCTGGACGTGTATCTTGACGGAGCGTGTGAGGCTGAAAACCGCAGCATCGAGCGCAGCACCCTCCTGGGCTTAGTCCCAGAGCTCCAAAGGACAGGCCAAGCAACAATATTCGACACAACGGCGGCGGGTATCCTGGCGTGGGGCGGCACTGACAGGCCCACGCTCTACCGCCTGCGCAGCCACCTGCACGACCTGGCGAAATACTTTGAGGCGCAGGGGGAAGAGGCCAAGGCGGCCGAGGTCTACGGGCTGCTTCAGCAGCAGACCATTCCGGCCGGCGAGTGGGCGAATACGACGCTCAACGGCCTGCAGTTCAAGCGCTGGCTGGACCTGAACGGCTTCGACTACGTGCCAAGGGGTTTCTTCGAAGAGGCCTGCAGCGCTGCCCAGGTGGAAAACCGCACCTGGGGAGTCGGCGAGCTCTCAAACTGCGCGATGCTGGACATGAAAAGCGCTTACCTCTCGTGCGGAACGAACGGCACCGGCCCCGCAAGGGAGTGGGCTGACCGCTACGGAATGCCGGGCTGCGTAGCGCGATACGTTGAGACCGCTGAGCGCCTGCCGGGGGCGGACTTCTATAGAGTAAGCCGGGCCACGTACCCCGAGACCGCACACGAGTACGTAGAGTTCGCGACCAAACGCCACATAGAACAAAAGGGCTGGCTTCCCGCGCCCCTTCTGGACTATCTGGCCGACGTGTGGGCTGTGGAGTTTCAGATAACCGGAGCCGTCGTAACTCTCGACCGCCGCGCGACGGCGCCCATCTTCCCGAGGGACCGAACGACCGCCGTAAGGTACGTGGGCCGCTGCGCGCACCGACGCAAGCAAGAGATTCTTATTCCAAACGACGAGGGCTTAGCCCGGGTCGTGAGCCAGGCCAAGAAAGACCCGCTGATTACAAAATATTCTCTGTCCGGGACGGACGTCTGGAGCGTGGTCACGACCAGCGACGCCCGCCCCCTCCCGCAGGTGCGCAGCTACGTCCTCGCGTATACCCACATCGCTGTACTCGAAAAGCTGCGCGAGTGCACTGCTAAGCGAGTCCCGGTGTACCAGGTATGCACGGACTCGATCACGATCCTGGCGGCCGCCCTGAGCCATATCGATCACGTCACCGAGGCCACCCAGCCCGGCGAGTGGCGCCAGAAGCCCGCGGCCTGGCACCCGGGGGCACAGCGACCCGAACCGACCGGAGAAGCAAAGAACAGCCTGCCGCTGACTAAGCCAGACGAATGGGCCACTGTCTGCCCCGAATCTCTGAAGACCTACCCGGAGACAGCGAGTCAGATAGTGCTCTACGAGGGGCCTGGCGGCAGCGGCAAGACAACGCAGGCTCTCCGCTTGTGGCCTAACGCCGTCCTCGCGGGACCAAGCTGGGAATACGTAGCCGCCTTCCGCCGCCAGAACCCCGACCGGCCCGTACGTACGATTCAGGGTATCCTATCCTGGTTCCCTAACCAGACGGCGAGGCAGTATCTTGCCGGTGCCGACGAAGTTCTCGGGCGCCGCCCTCTCCCGGCCGTGCTCGTGGTCGACGAAGTCGGCATGATTCCCGCGCCGATCCTGGAGCGGCTCGCGCGGAAGGCGCGGGAGGATAAAACCCAGCTGGTGCTGTGCGGGGACCCCGAGCAGCTGGGTTCGATCGAGGGCCTGGACCGCGCCCAGTCCTGGACCAAGCTCCGCGGCCTAGCGACGGCCCGCGTGGCGTTCGAAACTGACTACCGCAGCCAGTGCGATGGGCTCAAGCAGCTGAAGACGGCTCTCCGCGGCAAGACTGCGGCCGAGCAGGTAAAGCTGTTCCGCGAAACGCTGGAGGCTACCCCCGCCTCCAGCTTCCTGGAGCAGTGGCACCCGCGCGACCGCGTATTAGCCGCGACGAACCGGACCAGGGAAGAGCTCACGCTCAAGCTGTGGAAAGAACACAAGAAGCGCTACCCCGCGGAGCCCATGCCGTTCCGCTACCGGGGCAAGACCCGCGGCACAAAGACGGTAGCCGGACCGGACGGCCGCCCGGTCGAAGCCTATAAGAACGCAGTCGCCTGGGTGCTCCCGGCCGACCTAAAAAAAGAGGCGGGCGAGAACTGGCAGTACGCGGCAGCCAGCACGGTCTACAGCGTCCAGGGCCAGACCGTAAATACAAAGCTATGGATAGCGGACGACGGCCGCCGCGTGCCCGAACTTGCTTTCACGGAAGGGCTGGTGTACACGGCCGTGAGCCGCGCCCGCCGCCTGAGCCAGCTGGGCCGGGTCACCAGAGCAGTTTAGCCGAGAAGAAGGCTGGGGAATAAACCACCGAGGTCGCGGGGACTTCTTTCCAGCCCACGGAGACTTTTCGGGCGGAGTGGCGAGCCATCCAGTTCTTTCGGGTCTCGGCGTCGCCATGGTCGTCCTGGGCCTTCGGGTGCTTGCCCAGCCTGTCGCGGAAGACGCTTCCCAGCGATCCGAAGTCCACGGCCCGCACCGGCTTGCCGTGCTCCGCCGTGAAGACGTAGGCCCGGTACCGCTTGCCGGCCACCGGGGACCGAGAGTAGCCCAAGATGGACCGATTAACGTTCTTGTCCCCGAGATCGGGGCGGGCCAGGTCCTCGCTGATGTGGGCGCAGACCTCCGGGAAGGTGAGCCGAGGGCGGCGCGAAAGATTCGGGTCCATGGCGGTTTCTTTTCGCAAGCGGTGAGCCGCGGACACTCTATAAGGAGCAAAAAATAAGCTGCGGCCTTACAACTTCAGGTCGCCGAACTTCTGGGCCTTGCGCAGGAACTTCTTCCCGAGCCGCAGCTCCGTAGCGGGCGCCTTGCCTTCGCCCTTAAGAGCGGCCTCGAGCTGGTGCAGCTTCTTCATTTTTCGTTCGAAGACGCTGCCGGTCTGGAAGCCGCCGCGCTGCTGGTCGTTTGTTGATGCATCAACGGCGTACTTAGGCAGGAAGCGGCCGCGTCCATCGCGTCCAAGAAGCGGGGGCCCGGCTCCGGCCATGCGGCGCTGAGGGTGCACAATGCGGTCCCTTTGAGGGCCGCGCCGCATGGCCCTGCCGAAGTTCCGCAGGTCCTGCGCGGAAAGGTCTCGCAGGCTGAGGGCTTGCATCCGTCCCGAGCCTAGAAGGTCATCCAGCGGATCGTAAAACTCTTCGTCATAGTCTTCGTCTGTAATGTCTTCAACACGGGGTCTGAGGCGCTCGCCGGCAATGTCAGCTTCCTCCTGGCGTCTTCGCTCCATGAATTCGACGAACTCGCGGTGCTGTCTCTCTGCGAGCGCACGCCGCTCAGCAATGTCACGCTCCATCTCTTCCGCGGCCGTCGGCCCGGCGAGCGCCCGGGCTGCTTCTACCTCGCCTGCCTGCTCCGCAAGGCGCTCTGCTTCCCTTTCGCGTTCTCGCTGAGCAAGACGCTGCGCCACGCGCCCGCGGGCGGGCCTGGCGCGGGCGGGCCTGTTCGCTTCACGCGCCGGCGCGGCTTGGGCTGCCGGAGCCAGGTCGGGTTCGATAAACTGGGCCATAGCCTCGCCGTTGGTGGCGTCATAGAGGAAGACGTAGGAGAAGAAGGAAGGGGACCACTCCTTACGGATGTTGTGGGCCTGGGCCCGAGCGTAGCGGTCGGCCTGGTCGGCGTCGCGGGTGTCGGGGGCCGAGCCCGGAAACAGGCGCTCGCTGCTGGAGCCCAGCATTTCGGCGAGCAAGTCGCGGTACACGCCGCGCTTGGTGCAGGCGGGGCCGAAGTCGACTGAGAGGTAGGGCACTCCCCGACCTCGGTCCTCATTGACCGGAAGATAGATGCGCCAGCGGTTGCCGGAAGTCGGCGAGGGCTTGAAGAACACCGCGCGGCCGTCGCGGTCGGTTCCGGTGCCCGTGAGGCTGCCTAGGCGCGTGGAGCCTTCTGAGGCTTGCGCGAGCGTGGCTTTTCCCATTGCTGTTTCCACTAGCTCTTTGCGGCTCGGAGTTTGCGTTTTTTCTTTGCTTTAGGGGGGAGGCGGCGTATATTTACACGGCAAAACTCACGTCGCCATTATTCGCCTGCGCTCGCTCATCCCGGCGACCGCTCGTTTCTCCGGAACGCCCAGGCGCATCGCCGTCCCCAAAAGTTCCGTCGATGCACCCGCAGTGGCTTTTCTGGACGCGCCGCATGTAGATGCCCAGGGCGCTGGACAGGGCCGCGAGGATCGCTAGGGCCAGGGCCGTCAAAGAGATCTGGGCATTGGTCTCCATACCACTCCCTGAGCAGGTCGTGGGGGACGTCGCCGGTCAGCAGCTGCGCCCGCACGAAATCGACAGTCCTTCCGGACGTGAGAAGAGAGCGCAGCAGGTCTTTGAACTCTTTTTCTTGCCGGCGCTCGCTTCGGGTTAGCCAGGGCCACATTATTTTTTCTCGCGCAGAAAGTGCGTCGCGTTCGTCGACGGCCGAGAGCTCTATAAGAGACAGACAAAAAATAAGAGAACGCGCGCGGCTCCCGTTAGTTTCTCTTGACAATGGAGCATCCCGCGAAAATAGGCATTTTCGCAACGACGCGGTCGAAGCCGCTTATTTTCACTCTGTGAAAGGGGCTCTTAGCCCCCCCGAACACTCCGATACCGTGGGCCGAAAGCGGGCCGGCCAGGGGACGCTGGAGCGTGTGCACCTGGGGCAGGCCCAAGAAGCGCCGCAGGAAGTCGGGAACGGCCATCATCGCGACCCGCCCCACCAGGCTCACGAAGTCCCCGGGCGTGCGGTAGATCGTGGCCCTGCGGCTCGAGCGGGGCAGAAGGTTCTTCCCAACTCCCGGGTTGAACGCTACCGCGGGGAGGCTTAGTTCTGCTCCGATGAACAGCGCGAGCGTCCCCCCGAGGGAGTGGCCCGTAAGCAGGACGTGGCCGTTGTAGGCCTTTTGGAGCTTTTCGACGGCCTTGAGGTTGCGCCGGTAGCGGGGCGTGAAGCGGATGCGGCCGGCCGCAAGGGCGACGTCGGTGGCGATGTCCTTGGCCAGGTTGGGGACGGTGCCCCGGATCGCCACGACCACGGGGTTTTGTTTTGTGGGGGCGCCGGCGGTGGGTTCGTAAACCTTAATTTCTTCGGTGTCCTTCACCAGCCTGTAGCCCCCGGCGGCCAGGGCTTTCTTTCCGGCCTCGGTGACCCCGTAGGCCTGGCCGGCCATCACGGCGGCGAGCCGGTGCAGGGGAGAGGATTTGGCGAAGTCCATTGTTTGTTGTTCTGTCGCAGACGTTTTGTTTTGCTTCGTAGACGGGGGCGGGGTATATGTAGAGCGCAAAAGCCGGAGGATCCTAAAAGATGGAGCCAACGGGTACGTAGCCGTGGTGCGCCGGCCGGCTGCGGTCCTGTCGGGCCACGCTGTCGTTTGTTGCAGACAAACGGGCCATAGCTTGTTTGTCTCCGACAAACGAGGGCGGACACGAGTAGCACCCGCCGAGCATGGCCCCCGCCTTCTTGCTCCGTTCTGTGGCCTTAGTCTTCTTGCCCCGGATGGCGTCGAGCAGGGCATGGGCTACGGTCTTCGCGCTGAAGCGCTTCGATAGCTCTTCCACCAGCTCTTTTCGGCTCGCGCGGGTGCCCGCGACCTCGAGGACGTCGGCGATGATCTCGGCGAGAGGCGTCTCGCCGTGGTGGCTGGGGAGCCGCCCGATATGTTCGGCCAGGATCTTCGACGCCCGTTCGGTTAGGGCGTCCCTGAGGTGCTCCAGCAGCCAGGCCCCGAACTTTTCGCGCTGGCCTTTCGACAGCGTGCGGGCCGAGCCCAGGGCGCCAAAGGCGGCGTTGAGCACGGCTTGAGTTATTTTCGGCATGGCTTTCTTTTATCCTGCTGCGTGGGTGGCGGCTTTCTGCGGAGCAAAAGAGCGACTGACGTATATTAGCGCCGAAAAAATAGCGCTTTGATTTATTTTAGTTCCGGAGAAACTTTTATACTGGCGCCGAAAAGTTTGTGAAAATAAAATAATGAAACGCCGAATTTCTTCACGCGGCGAAAGGACCGGGTCGGCCTCGAAACATACTAAAAAACTCTTCGGGGGGCATCTCTCGCAGGGCGCTGCGCACCAGGCACCAGAGGCCGCATGAATTCGTAGAGGGAGGCTGAGGGCCCCAGGGGGCGTAGGATAATCCGGTTGGCACGCCGGCCGAGTCCATCGCCTCGACCGCCTTGCGTATGACCTCGCGTATGTTGGCGTTGTTGCCGTAGTTTCGCGCCGTGACATACTCGAGAGGGGGGAAGGCCCCAGCCTGCTCGTCGGCGGCCTCCGGGTCGAACACCTCGATTGTCCGGGCCTGGTCCGGCTCCCCGCTGGGCCGGTTGACCAGCGCGATGTAGTGGCCGATTTCCTTGCCAGTGTCCCAGAGACACACCAGAGTGTTTCCACTGGCTAGGCTGCGGGCCAGGTTGTCGACTAGGCCTAAGCCCTTGTCGTCGGCCGGGATGTTGGTTACTTCGGTCTGTTCCATGTGGGGGATAACGCCGGCGAGCTCCTGCTGTACAGCCCGCAGCTGCCGCACCGTAAAAGGCCCGTGCCCGTCCATTATTTTCGGCTCGCCCGTTTGTGGTCCGTCTTATATACCACGCTTTTTACACGGCCCGTTCTTTTGCTCCGCAGAAAACCAGCGCCATGGCGACAGTCTTCCGCAACGAAGCCCCCCGTTTCAAGATCGACGGAGGCGCCGACGCGTCGACTGACCTCTACGTTTTGCGCTACACTAACTCCGACCACCTCGTTGCGCTTTCGCCCCAGGAGAATGGGGCCAGCCTCCAAGAGGTCAGCTCAACGGCCGACTTCACCGAAACCGGCGGCGCGGGCGTGTTCAACACGGCCAGCGTTACGATCGCTTGGGCTCTGGCCGCGAGCGGGGCCAGAGGCATTACTATCCTGTGCGAAAGCGCCTCGACTTCTGTCAACCTAACCGGCGGGATGGCCACGCTAGTGGCCCCAGCGGCTATTCCGGCGGCCCTTCGCCCCGCACAGGCTACCGTTATTGGACGCGCCAACCTCACAGCGGGTACCGGCGCGTCGGGCGACCTGGAAGTTCACGCCAACGGGAACCTTGTGATCCGGTTCGTGGCAGGAGGCGAGCCCGGGGCCGGCGCCGACCAGATCCGGGCGTTCTCTGCCAGCTACTTCATCGCGTAAGCCCCTGGCGACCAAAAAAAGGGGCTTGTTTTTTCGGCTCAGAGCTTACTTGTAAAGCAGAGCCTTGGGAGCGCGGCGGCCGCCTCGGATTCGGCTGGCCACGCTGCCGCCAGAGCCTCCGCCGAGGAGGGTTCCGCCGAGCGGAGCGCCGCCCATCTCAGCGCCGCCCATTGTGGCGCCTCCGATTTGCTTCAGCCCGACGTTGGCCGCGGCCAGAGGAATGGCGAGCTCAGGCACCAGAGCCGAGGCCACTGCCGACACCGGGCCGAATGCTTTCTTTAGGCCGCGGGCCACGCTGCGGAAGAACCGGGCCGCCTTGCTGTGGCGTCCACCGTAGCCGCCGTCCTCTTTGAGACGATGGAGATCAGCCGTCTTGTATTCAGCCAGCTCAGGAGACAAGCCGACGCTCATAGGGATGCCGCCGGCGATCTTCACCGTGCTTCCCGCCATGTTCGTTACGACGCCGTCAGTGAGGGCCAGAACGACGAGCTTGATGCCGTTGAGGTTGACCGATGCGTTGTTTTCGACCGTGATCGACGTGAAGGCCAGCTGAATACGCTGATTCATCCCCGGGACTACCCCCGTAGGCAACGAGAGGTCTGCAGCTGCGTCCAGGAGCAAAGGCCCGCCCGCACCCCGGCCCTGCTGGCCTGAAGAGCCAAACATAGCCTGGCCAGACCAGACCGGAAATGGAAGGTTGATGCCGTTGCGCTGCGAGATCTCCCACAGGTGCCGCGGGGTGGCGGAAGCGAGAAGGCCGGCCCTGGTCCCAAACTGGACCTGGCAGGACTGGATTGGAAGAAAGATGTCGGGAAAGCTCTGCGTTGGGTCCTGGCGGTCGGTTTCGGAGATCGTGGCGAATACAAGGAACTGGTTGGGGATAGTAGCCAGTTCGACAGTAGCGCTCGAACCAGTGACTTGAGCACCCGGGGCGACGACGGCGTTGGTGAGCTCGGTTGAAAACAACTGTACGTCAACGTTGTTGTAAGAGAACGGGCGTTCGCGGCTGATAAGAGAAGAGTCCTTGGGCGTGACGAAGCTCACTTCCAGGGCCTGGAAGGTCGGGACGAGGTTGACGGTTGCGATTGTGGCAAGCGGTCCGACGGCGATGGAAAGCATGCGGTGGAAGTTCGTTAGAGTCCAGTTGAAACGTGCCCGGTTGACGCCGTAAATGGCCTTCTCCAGAGAGTCTTCGCCGTAAGCCAGAGGGCTGATAATGAGCGGCTCGGAAATGTCCACGTCGATTGTCGCGGAGGCGTTGCCCGGCGCAACCACCATGTTGCTGAGGCCGATTGTGCGGCTGCCCGCGGCGTAGGTGTCGTAGGGGCCAGCCGCCGGAGGCTCGAAAGGACCGCGGGGGATAGCAACCGCGTCCTCGTAGTCGGCAACCAGGTCGGGCGCGGTGCCCACGGTCGACTGTCCGTTTGCCACGCTCTTAGAAGTGCGGGCAATTGCGGTCAGTCCAGCAACATACTGGTTGACGGAGCCGAGACTCAATGTTGTATCGTTGAGGTCAACGCTCTGGGCTGTCATGCAAGAAGTCAGAGGAAACGAGCGGAGGGCGACGCGGTTGCCGATCTGGAGTTGATCCAGGTTGGTTCCCGTGATAGTGATGGTGCCGCGCACCGTGTAGAGAATGCGCCGGCCCACGCCGGTGTTGTAGCTTGGGGTTTGCACATCAAAGCTCGGCGTTGTCGACGCGGGGTTGCTGGCCTGAATGACCTGGTACGTGACGGAGGACGGCCCCTCGTACGCGACAAGCGTCTTAGGGGCGTCGATGTCAATCCGCGAGTCGCTGACCCGGGCGTACGTGACGGGTTCGGTTTCCATGGTCTCGGGTTTCTGGTGCGCAAGCGGTACAGGGTTGGCCAGTGCTGGTATATTATGCGGCAAAAAAATTATTGTCTCTTATTATAAAGGGAGCATCCGACCGACTTTCACTCCGTGTAGACGATGGCGGATAAAATCATTTACTTCAACACGGCCGTTGGCGAGTACAACGGCCACAGCCGCGCGCCGGAAGAGAGTTCCGTTGACGTTTCGCGCTCCGGAGCCCTCCTGCTCGAGCCCGAGAAGTATGCCGTAGCGGTGTTCCGCCTTGTGGTGCCGTACCAGGTGCCCACGTGGATCCCCGAGATGGTTCTCCCCTCGGTCGACGGCGTTTCTACGGTGTACACCATGACGTTGCGGTGCATCCAGGGCGGCGTAACCTTCAGGGGGCGGGCGACATTTGAGCTTATCAAAGAAGCCGCTGAGCTGGAGTTCCCCACGACGCCGCCGAACAACGGTTACAACTGGGTATGGACCATCCAAGACGTTGCCCGGATGTACAACAACACCATTCAGGCAGCCTATGCGGCCCTTCTAGCCGACGGCGCAGCCCTCAACGCCGACGAAGCGCCCTTTGTTTCTTGGGTCCCCGGTAGCGTGGACCGCCTCAAGCTCACCGCGTACCCCTACGATCTGTGGCAAACCCAAAACCCACCCGCCGCGGGTGATCGCTGCGAATTCTTTATGAACCACGGTTCCGCAGCGCTGGCTGCCGGTTGGCCCCATAAGCCAACGCCCACAACGTTCGCGCCCCCTGACCCCAACGGTGAAGATATCCAGATTCTGATTTACGGCGACGGCGACAACTACGACCAGCAGCCACCGGCCGTGCGCACCGGCCTAGAGCCTTCTGTTCCTGCCAATGTCAACATTTCAGTCCAGCAGGTCGAGGGGAGCCCCTACCAGTCCGTGGATCGAGTCGTAGTGAAGACGTCGCTGCCCATCATCCCCGAGAGCATCGGCGCAGAAGGCTCTGGCGCGGACCGCATCTTGACAGACTTTGCCCCAGATCCCACTGTTCAGGGGCGTTCTCTACAAGTGTTTAACGCGGCCTTCGGGGACGCCCGGTGGCACTCTCTGACCGCGACCGGGCCCGTCACTAACTTCGAACTGAAGTTAGAGCTGCGCCAGTGGGATGGAGTTCTTGTTGCGAATCGCATTCTGTGGCGCGGCGGCGCTCCGGCTATTAAGCTATGTTTCGCTCCTCTAAGCTACATCAAGGCCCACTTGTCAAAGTGAAGGTTCGCCGATTTTCGGTCACGATTACTTTTTTTGTATAATATATCTAGCGGCATGCATTTGGAAATAGTCGATTCGTCCGATGTGGGCGCAAGAGCGTCTGATGCCCTCGAGGTTATCCCCATAGCCGTGGTTTCAGGCACAGACCAAGTTCTATGCGCAGTGGACGACCCTGCCGTTTCCGAAGAGGAAGAGAAAGAGCGCCAGGCCATTCTTCTCGATGAAGGCCAGTTCATGTTTCTGCCCGAAGCCCGGGAACGGGTCGCCCAGCACGTCCACGTAGCTGGGCCCTCTGGGAGCGGTAAGAGCACTTGGGCTGGCAACTTCGCCCGGCAGTTTCGAGCCCAAGGGGGGCGCGTTATCGTCATTTCAGCCGACGAAGCCGACGACCCAGCTATACCACTCAAGGACGCCTGCGACGACCGTCTTGCTCTAACAGAAGACTTAGAGGCCGTAAAGCTCGATGAGATCAGCGACTGCAAGACCCCGCTGCTGCTCGTCTTCGATGACGTCGAAGGTGTGCCCGCTGAGCTTCAGAAGGCTCTAGAGACCTTCCGCAAGGCGGCCGTTGAACGCGGCCGTAAGTATGGCATTAGCACGGTCAACATCTTCCACCGAGCCGCTGCCGGTCGTGCTACCCGAGACGCACTTGGAGAGGCTACAGCCTTCGTTTGCTTCCCCCGAGGGGGTCTTTCCAAGAACACCCGCTACGCGCTCACCGAGTACGCCGGCCAGCACCCTGATCTAGCTTCCAGGCTGCGGCGACGGCACTGGGGACGCACTGTGGTAGTAACCAACACGTGCCCCCAGGTCGCCATAGGCGACCGCGCCGCGGCCCTCCTCGACTACGCTCAGTTCAAGAAGCGCCCGTGAAACCCTCGCGCGCTTTTCTCGGTCCGCGCGTGGAATATTTTTCGGCCTTCGGATTTCTTTGTTCATGCAATGAACGGGGGCCGCCCCCCCTGCTCCGCGCCGCATGTCTATGACATGCATCTGCTCCGCTGCGGCCCTTTTCTCGGCGTGAAATGTCGAGCGCCGGGCTCGTTCTGCGCGTGGCTTTCGACTTTGGCTCCCTGGCCGTAGTTTTGCTTAATGTAGGCCCCGGGGGCATGTTGGGCCGTGAGCGTGTTTTGTTGGACTTCGCGCGCTTTTCTCAGTCCGCGCGTTACTGATTTCTCTCGCGCCATTCGCGTTTCGCGCGTGACTTTTCGTTTTCCTGTCGGTCGTTTCGCTGCTGTTCAAGTTGCTCTAGGAAGGCTTAGAACGATCAGTTTTGGGGGCGCTAAGGACCCCCGCGCGC
>Ga0180432_10008142_pt1 | contig 13143 bp, 13 predicted proteins | sample SS_ome_10_FD_132414 | JGI IMG/M metagenome (GOLD analysis project Ga0180432, IMG submission 132414) | Hypersaline lake sediment archaeal communities from the Salton Sea, California, USA - SS_1_MS_2 metaG | ecosystem: Environmental > Aquatic > Non-marine Saline and Alkaline > Hypersaline >...
GACGTTCAATATTCAAGGCGCAGTTCGCGCACGTCATACCAGTAATAGGCAATGTTATTTTTTTGTTCGGGCATTATTGAACTTCCATTAGGTAATGTCCATTCAGAACAGTATTAAATATTTTATTATTAAGTGAATAAACAGATTTGACAATCTTTCGCGTATATTAGAAATTCTTCGGCCGTCCATACGGCCACACCCTCTATAAGTTTGCTCTCATCAATTTCCATCATGTCCACCGTCATTTTGCATTCAATCAGCTCAACCCCCTCCAACTGCGCCACTTCCTGGAGTTCGCCCAGAGAAGGAATGTTGGCCTTGTCAATTTTCTTTTTCATCATACCGGTAGCAATGCTTGTCATGCCGGGGATAGCTCCCATTACTCCCGGCGGGAAGAACTTGGCCCTGTCAACACCACCTTCAAGAGCCAGATTCATCCCCATGAAAGAATAGAAAATCTTGCTCTCCATGCCCTGTCTTGCAGCATTTATGGCTAAAACCAGAGAAGGGTAAGCACCATCAAGGGTATCTTTGACGCAAATAAAAGCCGCCTTTTCTTTTTTCATTTTTTCTCCTCCGTTTAATGATATCGGATCAAGTGATTTTCCATTAAAACTTTTTTTATTTTACCCCTTGTTTATGAGTAAATTCCCATCGTTTGTCGAGAAAATAAAGGATCGGAACCGTCATTCTTGAAAACAAAAGCGACGCCACCTCCCCTGCCATCAAGGATATGGCAAGACCCTGGAAAATGGGATCAAAGAGAATAACCGAAGCACCAACCACTACGGCCGCGGCCGTTAACATCATGGGCCGGAAGCGAACCGCCCCGGCATCGATTACGGCAAGATCCAAGGGCATCCCTTCTTTCAGGCGCAATTCTATAAAATCCACCAGGATGATGGAGTTTCGAACCACGATGCCGGCACCGGCGATAAAACCGATCATGGAGGTCGCGGTAAAAAAAGCGCCAAGAGCCCAGTGAGCGGGCAAGATGCCAATGAGAGAAAAAGGAATGGCCGCCATGATAACCAGTGGCGTGCTGAAAGATTGAAACCATCCCACAACCAGCACAAATATCAGCACCAGAACCACGGCAAATGCAATGCCAAGATCCCGGAAGACTTCATAGGTGATGTGCCATTCGCCATCCCATTTCATTTCAAACTTCCGGTCACTGGAAGGAATGCCGGCCGTATGTTGAGTGATATTGTACCCTTCGGGCAATTGGATTGCATTAATTTTATTCTTCATTTCCAAAATCGCATACACGGGACTTTCCTTAACCCCGGCGACATCACCGACAACATATACCACGGGCATTAGATTTTTATGATAAATACTCTGATCCACGGCGGTTTTACGAACGTTGATCAGCGTCGAAATCGGCACCAGACGGCCGTCGACTGATAAAAGTTTTAGTTCTTTAAAACGTTCAATCCCGGCACGAGCGTACAGTGGAAGTCGCATCAGTATCGGAACATCCTCTTTTTCCCTGGGTTGATGAAGCAGCCCTTCCTGTTGTCCTTTAAGAGCCAGTATAAGCGTGCGATTAATCCGGTCCACACTGATCCCGTGAAGAGCGGCTTTTTCCCTGTCAACTTCAATCTTGTAGCGGGGCTGAGTTTCTTCCATGTACCAGTCAACATCAACCACACCGGGCGTTTTTTCAAATATCTCCATAAGATCGGCGGCGATCTGTTTTTGACGTTGATAATCAGGACCGTAAATTTCGGCCACCAAAGTGGACAAAACCGGCGGACCGGGCGGGACCTCCGCCACTTTTACCCGGGCATCATACCGGTCGGCGATGCTTTTGAGAACCGGTCGGACCCTTTTGGCGATATCATGACTCTGTTTCTTTCGATGTTCTTTATCTGCCAGATTGACCTGAATGTCTGCCTGGCAGGCATTGCTTCGCAGGTAATAATGGCGCACCAGGCCGTTAAAGTTAAACGGTGCCGAGGTGCCCACATAGAGTTGATAATCGATGACTTCATTAACGGTTTTGAGATAATCCCCCATCTCCATAGCAGCGGCCGATGTTTTTTCCAAAGTGGCGCTCTCCGGCATGTCGATAATAACCTGAAATTCACTTTTGTTGTCAAAAGGGAGCATTTTGACCCGAACCCATCCGATTCCTACCATGGCACATGAAACAATGAGGAGGAAAACAACGCTGATAAGAAACACCCATCGCCAGAATCGATTTTCAATCAAAGGGGTCATTATTTTGCGATAAAGGCGTGTGCTCCGGTCTTCTTCCCCGTTCTCATCGGCAGACATCGTTTCTTCGTGCTTTATCATGCGAATTGAAGCCCATGGGGTGACAACAAACGCGACGATTAGTGAAAAGATCATAGCAGCAGATGCTCCTACCGGAATGGGTCTCATGTACGGCCCCATGAGTCCGCCGACAAATGCCATTGGAAGAATGGCGCTGATAACGGTTAGAGTCGCTAAAATGGTAGGATTACCGACTTCGTCCACCGCTTCGATGGCCACTTTAACCCTGGAACGCTCACGATTTTCCGGAAGCCTGAAGTGGCGGACGATATTTTCCACGATCACGATAGCGTCATCCACAAGAATTCCGATGGAAAATATCAGCGCAAAAAGGGTGATCCGGTTCAAGGTATACCCGTACAGATAAAAAACGGTCATGGTCAGGGCGAGGGTCACGGGAATGGCAATAGCCACAACACCGGATTCGCGATGTCCCAGCACAAACCAAATGAGAACGGTTACGGAGACGATGGCGATCATCATGTGAAAGAGCAATTCGTTTGATTTTTCTTTGGCGGTGTCTCCATAGTTTCGGGTGACGGTGAGATGCATATTGTCGGGGATGATGCTTCCCGTTGCATTTCGAATGCGTTCAAGGACGTTATTGGCCACTGTAACGGCATTGGACCCTTTTCGTTTGGCTACGGTGAGCGTAACGCCAGCAAACACCCCTTTTGGAGAGGATTGACTGGAAATGTGTTTTTCTTCGGCAGCCGGTCCGGGGCCGAAAAACACGTATTGAGTGGGTTCTTCCGGGCCATCTATGACCTCGGCTACGTCGCGAAGATAAACAGGTTTTTGCTCGTGCACACCAACCACTACGCTTTTGATATCTTCTCTTGTCTTTAAAAATCCACTGGTATGAACGATGACCTGGCCGTTGATGGAAGGATAGGCGCCGGTTTCAGATGCCTGGTTTGCAGCGGCTACGGACATGGCGACCTGCTCAAGATCGAGGCCGTAAGCCGCCAGCCGAACCGGATCAAACTGAACCTGAACCTGTCGCCGTTGGCCGCCGATAAGGGTCGTCATGGCAACATTGTTTTCGCGTTTGACAATGTTTTCGACTTCTGCTGCCACACGTCGCAATGTATAATGATCGAAACCTTCCCCCCAGAATGTCAGCGCCAGAATCGGAACGTCGTCAATATATCGCGGTTTAATGAGCGGAGGCGTAACAGACCAGGGAATGAGATCATAGTTTGCCATAAGCTTCGACTGGAGACGAACGATGGATTTTTCTTCGTCTTGACCGACGTAAAATCGGACCACCACCATGGACATACCAGGGCTGGATGTTGAATATACATACTCAACGCCCGGAATTTCCCACAACAGTTTTTCCATGGGGCTTGTAACTCGCTCTTCGACTTCTTTGGAGCTGGCACCGGGCATTTTTACAAAGATGTCGATCATGGGAACAATGATCTGTGGTTCTTCTTCCCTGGGAAGAGCGATGACCGATGCGATGCCCAGCAAGATGGCAGCGATAATAAACAGAGGGGTCAGCTTGGAATCGATAAAAAACTGTGCAATTTTGCCGGCAGCACCAGTTTTTTGTTTCATGAAACAGCCTCCACTGTCATGCCGTTGTTAAGATTCGGCGGAGGAACGGACACATAGCGATCCCCTTCGTTGAGACCCGATAAGACTTCTATGGATTCGCCGAATGTTCTACCGGTTCGAATGAGTCTAAATTTAGCGGTTTGCGTATCATCCACAATATAAATACCGGTTAGTTGCCCGGAATGTATTACAGCGGATACCGGAATTAAAATTAAACCGGCTTTACCGATAGGAATTGAAACTCGAGCGAACATACCGGACCGCAGTTCCTTGTCAGCCGGTATTTTAACCTTGACTAAAAATGAGCGACTTTTAGTATCAGCGTCCGGAAAAATTTCCTGAACGTTTCCAGTAAATGTTTTGTTGCTGAGGGCGGAAACCGTCACCGTTACCTCTTGGTTTAAGCCAACGGTATGGATATACTGTTCGGGGAGCACGAGGACAACGACATAACTATCTTTATTTATAATTGAAAACATGGATTTGCCTGGTACGGCAAGGTCTCCTACATCGATCATTTTTGCCCGAATAATTCCGTCGTAAGGGGCCTGTATCACCGTATCTTTTTCATTGACAACCGCCGATGCCAGGGCGGCTTCGGCCTGTTTGACGCGCTGTTTTGCGGCGGCAAGCCCGGCTTGGGCCTGTTGGTATCGAGATTTAATCTCATCAAACTCCTGGGGACTGACGGACTCATCTTTCATCAGGTTCTGGTATCGGGTATAGGTGGCAATCGCAAGTTCTGCGCCTGCGCTGGCCGCAGTTTCGGCGCGCCGGGTTTCCGCAAGCGCAGCTTTTGCTTGACGAAGCATTGCTGCGGCCTGTTGATCGTCGATGGTTGCAAGCCGATCACCCTTCTTGACCGGGTCTCCTTCCCGGACAAAAACCTCTTTTACGGCTCCCATAAGTTTGCTGGAAATCGTGCTGACAATCTTGGAGCTGACCGTTCCAACGGATTCGTAAATGGATGGTTGGCTGATAATTTTAGCCGAAACAATCGTTGCTTTTACACGCCCTTTTTTTGAAGGTTCAACATTGCCCGGCTCTATTTTTTCGCTACAACCGATGAATAAAAAAAGAAAGCAAAGTATTAAAAAATAGAAAAGATTTTTTTTCAACATAATAAGCTCCATAATCCTTAAAGCAATTTTATTGAAAATCGGAATCAATGGTACCGGCAGCCAATGCCAACTGGATTCTGGCCACCTTGTAATCGTGAAGGGCCTTAAAATGATTAGTTCGGGCCTGTTGATAGGCCACTTCGGCATCCAAAAGGCCTACAATAGTTAAAAGACCATTATTATATCTATTTCTTACGATCCGCAGCCCTTCTTCGGCCTGATCCACGGCGGTTTTGGCCACCTGAATTCGTTTCCAGGCGCTCTGGGCCTTTAGGAAGGACTCCTGGGCCTGAACGCTGACGTTGAGTTCCATGCCTTTCCGAAATTCCTGTATCCGCAAAAAAGAAGATTTGGCCGCTTTTGTTTTTGCAGAAATACGGTGTCCGCTGAAAAGATTTAAATGCATGACAGCACCAATGGCATAATTGTTTTCCGTGTCGCTATAATCTTCAGAATTAATTTCGTAGTTTCCCACGAGCTCCAAGTCTGGGAGGTGGCCGGCCCGTAATTTATCGATTTCTTTTTTTGCTATATCTTCCTGATATCGCATTTTTTCCAGATCCGAACGGTTTGAGAGAGCGATGTTTATCCATCGCTCAACAGGTCCTTTGGTTTCTTCACATTTTTTAAAAGGGGTTACAAGGTATAATGGCTTGTTCCCCGTTATCCCCATAGCAGCTTTCAGCATGGCCTGGGCCACCTTGACCTGACTTTCCGCTTCAAGCCGCTGCTGCTCTAATTCTGCAATACGAACATTGGCCCTCAAAAAGTCACTTTTCACAACAAAACCAGTCTCAAAGCGGGACCGAACCATTTTTAGATTGGCTTTCGCTGTTTCAAGGGCGTGAACGATAACAACAAGATTCTCTTGAGCGAGAAGAAGGCCCACATAAGCTTTTGCTGTTTTACTAATTATTTCTTGCCCGGCACGCTTAAGCATGAGAGAAGCGGCCAAATGATTCTGTTGAGCCTGTTTCAATCCAATCCATGTCTGGCCGCCTTTATAAATCGACCAAGACATAGACACGGCAGAAGTGAAGTTATTGATGGCTTCCGGGTCGTTGAGTTCGTCAAGATCAAAGTCTGCCTGACTTAAATTTCCCTGAAGCATCTTGGCACCGGTAGCCCACATAGGATTGGTGGTTCGGTTAAAGGTCTCGGTAAAATAGATCTGGGGGAAAAAGCCGGACCGGGCTTGAGTCACCTCTGATTTTATCATCTCCACCTGAAAGCGTGCCGCCTTAATTTCAGGATTCTGATCAACGGCTCTCTTAATTGCTTCAGACAGGGTCAAGGACTCCGGTAGAGATATGCCTAGTGAGATAGATGCTTTGGCAGATATAAAAAAAGTAAAAGATATGGCTGCCAAAATCCACAGAGAAATTTTTTGAACAATTGGTTTCATATCGCCCCTCCCCTCCGTTATTTTTTTATACCCCGTGAGGGATTCACGATCATTATATTGATAACAAATTTATATGTTCTTAAAAAAGTTAATGCAGATTTTAAGTTCTATCGTTTAGAAAGAGCTTCCCTGGCAAGTTGGCCGACGGTAACCTCTATAAGATTCATATCAATAAAGGTGTTTATTACAGCCTTATCATCGGAAAGATGTTTGAGTAAAGGGCTTGTCATCTCGCTGTCCAGAGCTCCGGCAGTCCAGGCTGAAAGTCCGCGATGATACGCGTCTTCAGACCGCATATATGGAAGTAGAAAAGGGGCAGCATGGTTAACCAGCCGGGGGCGGGAATGGGCAAGCCTTCCCAGTCCCCAAAGAACCCCTCTTTGAAGCATCGGGTGTTCGAGGTAATTGCCTTGCTCGTTGACATAAGATACCAGAAGGAAATCATACTCTTCGGCAATTCTGGAGTGGCGTGCCATGATTTCACCCATGGCCTCGGGCGACCCCCAGCCGATTCCTCCGGATTCATCGTTCAGATTCCATATCAGTCGTCGCATCACGACCCGGGCCGATTCCATATCCTGTTCGGCAAGGCCGGAAACCACAGCACCCATTGCTGTGATGGCCCGCCATTTGATCAATTCATTTGAATGGTAAAAAAAAGAAAAAAGCGGATTAACCGCTTTGCGTGCAGGTAATTGACAGATCTCATCAAGACTTCTTTCGAGATCATTGCTACCTAAAAGACCCAAAATTTTCTTTTTAAGCTGTCTATGGCCCACTTTTCTATACTTGCATCTTTCATACAAGATTCAGATTATAAGTCATTTCATTTAACGACTCATAAAAAATAGAGGTATTAAAATGAGATGATTTCAAAACCGTGTTCACAATAGCGGGCCATGCCGGGATGGCCCGTCATTTCATCCAGAAGCGCCAAACCCTGGTCTTTTGCGGCCTCCAGGGTGCCCATTTTGTTCGAGCAGGCTTTGCAGACCCCGTCAACCAGCCCCGCAGATTTAGCATTTTCCCATAACTTGTGCAAGGGGTTGTCCGCTTTGGAAAGTTCCGGCACAAGTTTTGTGGCCGCTCCTTCAATGATCACCTTTACTTCATATCCCTTGTCCTTCATATCCAGAGCGTTTAAAAGCACATGGGATCTCCGTTGAACACAAATAACGCCATTTTTTTCATAATCACCTCTTTGCGGGTTTTTTATACCTCTTCCCAGTATATGCAGTCTTCCGGGCAGTATTTTATTGCCTCGTTGACTTCCATCTCCGGATAAAAGGAAAGCTCAACCACTTCAATATATCCCGCATCATTTAATCTAAAAACAGAAGGGCAGACTTCAACGCATCCTTCGCACAGACTACATCGACTCAGATCAATTACCGGTACTTTCATAGATTCTCAATCGTCAATCAACAATTTCTTTTATGGCTTTTCCGATTTTTCTGCCCAGTTCCAAACAGATATCTTTGCCATCTTGATTCGGGACATACTGGATCTTAACGCCCGAGTCTATGATATCAAATTTCATTGCTTCAAGCTCTTGGTTAATTAGCTTGACCGACTCACCGCTCCAGCCGTAAGAGCCGAAAGCTGCACCGATCTTGTTCTTCGGTTTAAGTCCTTTCATATAAGTCAAGAAATCGCTGACCGTAGGAAACAATTGGTTGTTAATGGTCGGCGATCCAACAATAACGGCAGCAGCATCCAGAACTTCGGTCATAATTTCACTACGGTGGGAACTTCGGATGTGTATGGGTCTGGCAATAACGCCTTCTTCAACAATACCTTGAACGATTTCCTGGGCCATTGTTTCGGTGCTGTGCCACATGGTGTCATACACGACAACCGCTTTTTGTTCAGGTTTTTGACTTGACCATTTGGCATAAGCATTGATAATTTTTCCCGGGTCCTTTCGCCAGATAATCCCGTGGTCCGGGCATATCATGTCAATCTCCAAACCAAGTTCCGTCACTTTTTCTAAAAGTTTTAGTATCAAAGGTGAATACAGCAGGAGAATGTTTGCAAAATACTTCTTGGCATGGGGCATGATCGAATCGCCGATTTGATCATCAAACTTTTCATGACCGGCGTAATGCTGGCCAAAGGCATCACTGGAAAAGAGAATCTTGTCCTCTTTCACATAGGTAAACATGCTGTCCGGCCAATGGAGCATCCGGGTTTCCAGAAACGTCAGAGTTCTTTTGCCCAGATTCAGCGTCTCACTGTTCGCGACGCTATGATAATTCCATTTCTGTGAGAAGTGTCGGGAAAGATTTTTTAACCCCATTTTTGAACAATACAAGGGTTTGTCTTCCCCAATTTTATGCATGACCCGTGGCAAACTGCCGGAATGATCCATTTCCGTGTGGTTGCTGATAACATAATCAATCTTTTTGGGATCGACAATTTTAGCTATGTTCTCCAGTAATTGATCTGAAAACTCCTTTTTAACCGTATCGATAAGGGCAATTTTTTCATCCACAATCAAAAATGCATTGTAACTGGTGCCCTGATAGGTGGAATATCCGTGAAAATCCCGGATATTCCAATCGATTACTCCAACATCATAAATATCTTTTGCTATTTCATTCGGATTCATTTTTTTTACCTTAATTCTAATTTCTTATGATTAACCTTCATTATCACCATTCTTACTGAGTCCGCATTTTTTTAAATTGTTCTTTTGGTGCACCGCAACCCGGGCATTTCCAATCATCGGGAAGCTCTTCGAATCTGGTTCCGGGAGCTATACCGCTTTCCGGATCTCCTTGCTGCGGATCATAAATATATCCACACATAGAGCATACGTACTTTTCCATGTTTGTACCCCTTTTTTCTCAATTCGATTTATCTTGTTGTTAAAAAAAATGTCTGTATAAATCCCAGTTCAATTATTGCTATTTAGTGCCCGCTTATTTATATCTAACCACCGTCAACAACTGAACCGGGTCCGGCCAAGGGCTTGAACATTTTCTTTCCTGCACCGCAAGCCGGACATTTCCAGTCCTCCGGCAAGTTTTTAAATTGGGTGCCCTTAGGAATCTTTCCTCTCCTGTCACCCTTGTCCGGGTTGTATATACATCCGCAATTTACCGTCTGACACTGACACATCTCTTCAGGTTTCATTATTTTTTCTCCTTGTATTCTTTATCCATTATTTCGTTTAGGGCCTCGGAAAATAATAAATTCCCCAAGATTGCCCCGGACTTTGGTTCAAATTCATTGAAATATTTTTAATACGCTTCTTCGTAAGCCAGATCCTCTTTCGTCACCTTACCCTTAAACAGGTTGTATGCCCATATCTGATACCCAATGACAATAGGAATAAAAAACATCACCACAATCAGCATAATTTTTAAGGTAAGAGGGCTTGAAGATGCATTATGGGCCGTAAGACTGAATTGTGGATTAATGATAGAGGGGAACATATTGGGATACAACCCGATAACACCGTAAAACGTAGCCCCGACAATGGTGAGCGCAGAGGCGAACCAGGCTTTGAAAAACGTTCTTTTTACCATAAAATATTTTATACCAAAAAGAGCAATAACAGTGATCAGTATAACTATAAAAAAGACCGGATGGGCCAGGTAGTTATCATAGAGCCGAGTATAAAACTTGCTTGCGATCAGAAAAATTACCGCTACCCCAAGAAGCACCGGCCAGAGCTTATTGGCAACGGAAGCCGCCCTGTTATGCAGATCACCTTCTGTCTTGATGGCCAGCCATAAGGCGCCGTGAACAAGAAAAAGCATTACAAAAAGAACGCCGCCAAAAAGCCCGTAAGGATTTAAAAGCGTAAATAACGTTCCATGATAAATGCCGTTGTGATCTATGGGAAGTCCTTTAAAAATATTTGCAAAGGCCACTCCAAAAAGAAGCGCCGGTAAAAAACTGCCGATAAAAATACATGTATCCCAGATTTTTCGCCAGCGCGGATCATCAACCTTACCACGGAATTCAAAGGAAACACCTCGCAGAATCAGAGCAAAGAGAATCAGCATCAATGCCGAATACAGGGAGGAAAACATTACGGCATATACTTTAGGAAAAGCGGCAAAGGTAACACCGCCTGCTGTAATAAGCCAGACCTCATTACCATCCCAGAGTGGTCCTAACGAATTGATCATAATACGTTTGTCCTCATCACTCTTTCCCAGGAACGGATAAAGTGTCCCTACTCCAAAGTCGAACCCGTCTGTCATGAAAAATACTGCCCATAAAAGGCCCCATAAGAAAAACCATGTTGTCTGTAAGACCATTTTCTTCTCCAGTATGTTATAGGTCGCCGGGTTTTCCAAACGACTACCTTGTATTTTGCACGAGTCGGAGGCTTTCATATGCAAGGCACTTAAGGGTGAAGTCATAGTGAACTATTACGAGCCCTTAATAACGAAGCAGATGAAAGCCTCCGGCTTGCCCTTCGGGTGAAAATTAATGAATAAAAAATATCATCATCCTTTATACCATTTGGGTAAGCGTCTAATTATATGATGTTCTATAAATTCGGTTCAAATACGTAACCTAAAGATTTTCATTAATTTTCATACAAGATACAAGGTATTAATTTTCGGTCGCAAGTTCGGGCCCATTTAAAGCGTTTTTGGCAATCAAATAGAATCCGGTGACTCCCAATAAACTATACACCACGATAAATGCAATCAAGGTGGTCAGCACCTGAGATACGGCAATGGGAGAAACGGCGTCGGATGTTTTCATTAGACCATACACAATCCAGGGCTGACGTCCCACTTCGGCAACAATCCAACCCAGTTCACAGGCCACATAAGGCAGGGGAATTGACAACAGCATAAGCTTTAGATATTTTGGACTGTCTACCAGCCGGTTGCGTTTCCACCAGCCAAGAACTGTAGCGAAAACAAAGTAAAATCCCAGACCGACCATGCCTTTAAATGCAAAAGACGTTATCAACACCGGTGGCCGTTCATCCTTGGGGAATTCTTTCAACCCCCTTACTTCCGCGTTTATATCGTGATGGATCAGGAAGCTGAGCATACCGGGTAATGCGCCGATTTCGATTTTATTTTTTTCGTTATCTTCATCCGGCAAGGCAAAAAGATAGACCGGCGCCCGGGTGGTGGTGTCCCAGAGAGATTCCATGGCCGCCAGCTTGGTGGGCTGTTTTTCAGCAACGATGACACCGTTTACATCACCCATGATCACCACAATGAAAGAAAAAATTGTGCCGAATCCCAGAGCGATCTTGAATGAGCGAACGAAAAAATCGACGTTTTGCTTTTTCAATAGATGATAGGCGCTGACACCCATAACGAAAAAGGCGCTCAGTACATAAGCAGCACTTACCGTATGTAAAAATTTAAAAATAGCGTGTTTTTGAAATAAAACAGCGGCAAAGTCCACCAGTTCCGCCCTTCCGTCTCTTATGGTAAAACCAACAGGGCTTTGCATCCAGGCATTGGCGATGAGGATCCAGACCGCTGAAAGGGTTGAACCAAAAGCTACCAGCCACATGACCGTTGCATGGGCCTTTTTGGAAATTTTTTTCCAGCCGAAAATCCAGACACCAATAAGTACCGACTCCAGAAAAAATGCCGCAGTGGCCTCGATGGCCAGGAGAGACCCGAAAATATCACCGACGTACTCCGAATAGCGAGACCAGTTGGTTCCGAACTGAAATTCAAGGGTTATTCCTGTAACAACACCCAACGCAAAATTAATCAGGAACAGCTTGCCCCAGAATTTTGTCATGCGAAGATATGTTTCGTCCCCGGTTTTAACGTATCTGGTTTCCATATAGGCAACCAAAAACGATAAACCGAGGGTAAAAGGAACAAATAAAAAGTGAAACATTGTAGCGGCTGCAAATTGCAGCCGCGAAAGAAGTAAAACATCCATTAGCACATCCTTTATGCTTTCCAAAAACCATGAATATTACAATACTCACGTGCCATGATCTGCTCAGCTTCTACATTGAAAATTTTCTCCGGTACTTCTCTATTAAAATCCTGATAATCTGTGTTTATCTGTGTCCTAAATAAAGTTTACCAGTTTTCCCCAAGCAGTTCAAAATGGGCTTGGGGATGGTCACAGGCCGGACATGTTTCCGGGGCTTCGTTTCCTTCATGCAGATAGCCACAGTTGCGACAGCGCCAGGTAACCGTTTCATCCCTTTTAAATACCTTTCCGGCTTCTATGTTGGCAGCAAGTTCCACATACCTTTTTTCATGCTGTTTTTCCGCAACTGCAATCGCCTCAAAAACCTCTGCTAAGTTATCAAACCCTTCCTCACGAGCTGTTTTTGCAAACTCCGGATACATCACCGTCTGCTCATAATTTTCTCCTGCAGCCGATTCCTTCAGGTTTTCTAGAGTCGTACCGATGACACCTGCGGGAAACGCTCCCGTGATTTCAACTTCCCCCCCTTCTAGAAATTTGAACAACCTTTTGGCATGTTCTTTTTCCTGGTTGGCAGTTTCGGTAAAAATATCCGAGATCTGGACATATCCTTCCTTTTTGGCCTTACTCGCAAAATAGGTATAGCGATTTCTTGCCTGAGATTCCCCTGAAAACGCAGTTAGAAGATTTTTTTCTGTTTGAGTTCCTTTTAAACTACCCATGTTTTTTCTCCTTTTTTTTATTAATTAAAATTTTTTATCGGCAGGAATCACAACTCATTGTCTATTCAAAGTTATTTTTCCACCAACCTTTCTTAATGTGTTTTTCCTTTTCTTTTTCCGCAAGTCTTTTCAGTTTATAGGCAGAGTCAAGCAA
>Ga0180432_10008143_pt1 | contig 13140 bp, 13 predicted proteins | sample SS_ome_10_FD_132414 | JGI IMG/M metagenome (GOLD analysis project Ga0180432, IMG submission 132414) | Hypersaline lake sediment archaeal communities from the Salton Sea, California, USA - SS_1_MS_2 metaG | ecosystem: Environmental > Aquatic > Non-marine Saline and Alkaline > Hypersaline >...
ACCGTGATGGCCGACTGGCTCGAAGAACACAACACATAGTGGGCGGGCACGATGCCCGCCCACCATGGATACACACAAGGACACGTAGCGTCCCGCGATGACTTAGATATGCTTCTCGGCGAAGTCACCCGCCCAGGGGAGCTTGTACCACTGGTTCTGGTACGCCTTGACCATCAGCACGATCCATAGAACAAGCGCCAGAACGCCGAGCAACCACCCGACGATCCACCCGATGATAGGAATGACGCTCAGAATCACACTCACGACCGTCAGTGCGCCAAATACCACGATCGACTGCATGGCGTGAAACCGCACAAACCTGTTCTCCTTTTCCATCAGGAAGAACACGAGCCCTGTGATCCAACCGGCCACATAGCAGAGCAGTCCCGCGACGTTCTGTTCCAGCCCAGTACTTGTCTTCTCTCCTGCCATACCGAGACCTCCTTTGTCCGACGAGTTGTAGTGACAATAGAATCATGCAGACGGATAGTCAATAGGTCGCCAATCGAACGGGGAGGGCTTGCAGCCCTCCCCGAATGTCAACTCACTACAGAGAACACCTACCAGGCACCCTTGGCTTTCTGCCAGGGGTGGGCTCTGAGCACGTCTTCCCTTATTTCGGTACCCCAGCCCGGGCCGGTGGGGATCGTCATGCGCCCGTTCTTGACCTCGGGAACGTTCGTCATCAATTCGCCCTTGATAGGCAGCTCGTCCACGTCGGTCTCCATTATGTGGACGTTCGGCAATACCGCGCAGAGGCTCGCACTGATGAACGTTGACAGGTGGCTGTAGTAATTGTGCGGAGCCATGTTGTACTCGAACACCTGGGCCAACTCGCCTACCTTCTTCGCCTGGCTGAAGCCAACCCACGGAACATCCACCATGAACACATCGGCGCTCCGGTTCTGGAAGTACGGCAGGAATTCACGCATGTAGATGAGGTTCTCGCCAGTGCAGAGCGGAGTCCTGCTGGAGTCGCGGATGTTGCGCATCGCCTCGGGGCTGTACATGTCGATCTCGAGCCACATGAGCTTGTACGGCTCGAGCATGCGGGCGATTCGAATGCAGCTTTCAGGCCTGAAGTTGAAGTTGAGGTCGAGACAGATATCGATTGTCGGACCTACCGCGTCGCGGAACGTCCCGATCAGCGTTTCGATGTGCGAAAGCATCGCATTGTCCGCCACCCCGTCAGTGGTGCCGGGACCACCGCCGAAGCCGTGGAAGTGCGCTGAAGACGGGTTGCCGGGAAGGAGGATGTTCGTCTTCAGCGCGGTGTAGCCGCTGGCCACGACCTCCTTGCCGAGGGCGTGAATGTCATCCATCGTCCGTATCGGGGGCGTGCCCAACTGCGGATAGAGGGCGCGAGTTGTGCCACAGTGCGACCAGTAGAGGCGCAAGTCGTCGCGGGTCGGACCGCCGAACAGCTCTACCACAGAGATGCCGAGCGCTCGGGCCTTGATATCGATAAGGGCAAGCTCAACGCCTGCTGCCGCCTGTGCCCTCACGCCAGCGGGCGACTGAATGCTGAGCCTCGCCATGTCGGCAAAACGCATCTCGAAGGCTCTCGGATCCTTGCCGACAAGGATGTTCTTGATGTCCTCGACAGCCCCTTTCACCGCAAACGGGGCTCTCGGAACGCTGCACTCACCCCAGCCGACAATGCCTTCGTCGGTGCTGACCTTGACGAACGTCCAGGACTGCCACCCCGCATCAAAGATAAAGGCTTCTACATCGGTAATCTTCATTGGTGAACCCTCCAGATTCTAGAGTGCCGCAAGTGTACCAGAGACAACATGCGGCGAATCACTGTGCGCAAAGCGGTGCGAAGAAAACCAGCGGGGCCATGCGGCGGGGGGGCACCCAGATATGGCGCCCCCTTCACCTGGCCCTGGCCTGAGCTGCTATACGTTCACGCCGTAGGCTGCCCCGGCAATGGCGTTGCCCTCGGCTATCCAGGCGGCATAGTCGTCGTTGAACTCACCCGTTGGCTCCAGAACCCGTTCGACCTCGTGCCGGAAAGTAGTTCGATTGATTCCCATTGCTTCAACCGCCGAGAGGGCCGCCCCTTCAGCCGCGAGATAGTCGAAGCTGGCCAGAATGGTCAGAGGGACGCCAACGCTTCCCTGCACAACCCTCACCAGTTCCGACAGGTGCACACCACCACCGGCAACAACCACGTTCGGGTTGTCGGTGCGGGCGAGTACAATGGCGTTTATCATTCGGCTGAGGGTGAATGCCACTCCTTTGAGCATGGCAGAGGACAAAGAAGCGATATCCGTGCGCACATCCATGCCCGTCATCGTGCCACGAAGGTCGGCGCTCCAGAACGGCGTCCGTTCTCCATGCAACCACGGATGAAACCTCTCGCCACCTTGCCTCACGGTTGACTCATCGATGGGCCACTTCGACTTGCGAGCCCAGTTCAGGACAGAGCCGCCGTTGGAGGATATGGCCCCGTTGACGTAGCGAGTCTCATCGACGATGAGAGTCCAAAGACGGTCGGCCGCGTTATGCCGCACCTCGGTCGACAACTCCCGCGCAGCCATAGTGGTGCCGATGTTCGCCGCAACCTCACTGACGGCGGCACCGGCGTAGCTCGCGGAGATGCCGTCCCCGAGCCCCGGCGCAACAAGGAGCTTCTCTCCACCAATCGTTGCGTGTCCGACGCCCCTGTTGTGATACTCGAGCCTGGGAAGCTCGTCATCCGAAAAGCCGAGCTTATCCATCAGGGGCCGATTCCAGCCCTTCTCCCTGATGTCCAGTAGACCGGTGGCCGAACCCGTGCCGAAATCGAGAACCTTCTCCCCAATCAGACTCTCGATGAGGCATTCCTTGATGCCATAGGGCTTGAAACCCGTGTCGCCACGAACCCGGGCAGTCATGAGCTTATAGACCGGGTAGAGCGTATCCATGTAGCAGCCTGAGCCATCCAGATACCCCTGTGCCTGCCTTTCAGCCTCGATGTTCCGGTCCCACGCGCTGTTCCACTGGTACACGTACTCCACACCATCCACGACCCGAATCACCGAGTACATGGCGGTGGTAACTGCCAGCGACCGTACGTGGAACTCACGACAGAGCTCTTCGAGAAGATGTCGTACGACCGCGACATACATGCTGACCGGTACAATGCCGGTATCAAGGTCATCCCGCGTGTACTCCATGCGCCTGTAGGCGACGGCAGCGCCAGTCGACAGGTCGACGGCCGTGCACTTAACCGCGCTGGTGCCGACATCAAGGCCAAGGCTGACTTCTCTCTTCATCATTCTCCTCCGTCACGGGGAAGTTGGCCCCCAGGGGCGTTCTCTCATAGCAGGAACGCCAGGCATCGAAACTCAACAGGGCCGCTGCGAGGCGATTGCGCAAACGGGGTGAACCGCGTGCAGGAGTGGAAACACCACGACCTGCGTGTCGGTTCTCCCCGCTCGTCCCGATTCATACGACCAAGTTGCAGCGCCGGAGCGCATCAAACCTCATGTACCGGTACACCGGGCTAGAACACGTTGTGGGAACCGGTCGTGAACTCCAGCCCAAGCGTCTCAAACGCCGATTCCATATCCTTCCGAATCTCCTGGTACTTGGCATCGGAGAATGGCGGAAGGAACATGGGTTTGCGCGGATAGCCGGCATCGAAACCACGAGCATAGAGCGCCATGTGGGATGCGATAGTGCTGTCGGTGAAGTGCAGCTTCGCGCTGAGCTCGGACATGACGAGGTAGGCCTTCTGGGCCATGGGTTCATTGCCCTCAAACGTCCACTTCACCATGGCAGTGATGACCTCCGGCGCCCAGTTGTTCATGCCGGCGATGACCGCGCGCACGCCCATGTAGTAGAGAGGCAGCCATCCAGTTGACGTGCCGACGATGACCTGAAAGCTCTTCTTGTTGACCAGGGCGTCGTAGGCAACTCTGGTGAGGAAGCCCATGCTCAGAGGGCTATCCTTGAGCCCGGCCAGGCCTGCCTTCTGGAGTCGCTGCACCAGCTTGAAGTTGAACGTGAACCTGCTTGTCGAGGGATTGTTGTACGCATACACCGGTATGTTCACCGCAGCGATAATCTCTTCGTAGTACCTGGCGACCGCCTCTTCCGAATGGCCGTAGTAGAACGGGGGAACCGCTCCGACCGCATCCACGCCGATCTGCTCGGCGGCTTTCGCAAGCTCGACGGTCGACTTCGTGTCGATGCAGCCCACATGCGGGAGAAGGATCTTGCCGGTGAACTCGCCTGCCACTTCCTTGGCAAGCTTGTAGACCTGGATACGCTCCTCGTTGCTCATCAGGGGGCCGGCGCCATAGGAGCCCGTCAGGAAGAGGCCATCAAGGCCGTGTTGGAACATCCAGCGCATATGCCACTTTGTCTTCTCCGGGTCGAGGTTGCCCTCCTGGTCGAAGATGGTGATGTTGGGAACGATGGAACCTTGAATCATTCGCTTACTCCTTGTCGTGTGAGTGCCTGGACTCGACTATCTGTCCTGAGCCATCTATCACTTGCCATCGCGGAACCCGGCAGGGACGGACAGCAGCACTTCCGGATTGAGTATGGTATCAGGTGCTTTTCCCGCGTAGACTGCGAGGACGCTGCTGATAACCTGGTCGCCCAACGACCGCATGTGGTCCTGCGTGTACCAGCCGATATGCGGCGTGAGCAGGACGTTCGGTAGCGTCAGCAATGGAGAACCAGTCGGGGGCTCTTTCTCGAACACATCGGCGGCATAGCCGGCGATGCGCTTCTCAACGAGGGCCTCATACATGGCCTCCTCGTCGACAATCCTGCCACGAGAGGTATTCACCAGCATAGCCGTGGACTTCACCAGTTTCAACGCGTCGCGCCCGATGAGACCGCGGGTCTCGTCCGACAGCGGGAGGTTCAGGCTTATGTAGTCAGACGAACTGAGCAACTGCTCCAGTCCCATTATCTCGATGTCCGGCCTGAGCGCACGGACACGTTCGCCCGCATACGGGTCGTGGCCGAGCAGCTTCATGCCAAATCCTCTCGCACGGTCTGCGACGGCGAGGCCAATCTGTCCAAGGCCGATTATGCCGAGGTAGCGGCCATACACGCCGGTACCGAGGAATTGCTTCCAGCCACCGGACACAACGCACTCGTGCGCCTCCACAACACGCCGGCTGAGACACATCAACAGGGTCATGGACAGGTCCGCTACAGGAAGAGGATTGACCTTGGGGGTGTTCATGACAATGATGCCGCGACGCGTGGCGGCAGGGATATCGATGTTATCGACGCCGATGCCATGCTTGATGATGAGGCGCAGGTCCGTGGCCCGGGAGAGGAGCGCGCCATCGATAGGGAACGCATTCACGACCCACGTCTCGATCTTTGGCAGCAACTCCTCCAGAAGGGCCTTGTCCATGTCCACCGTCTCGCGACACTCATGGACAGTGAACCCTTCTTTCTCCAGCGCAGGTACGTGTGCTGGGTCGTTCTTTCCAAAGGAGCGGGCTGTTATCAGTAGCTGTCTGGACGACATTCCAGTGACTCCTTCTACACCTTGTTGACCTGAATGGGGTCCGATTTCGCAGAATAGTATACCTGTCCAATCCGAGGAGGGAAGCAGGCGTAATAGAGGAACGGTTTCCTCGAGAATCACACGCTGACGACCGTGCGACGAGAGAGACGCCGGCAGGCACGGGAATCGCACACGACTCATCGGAGCGGTCTCGTGAATAGAGTGCCGATGGGCCCGAATAGAGAGGATGCAGTCAGGCCGACGACCTCGCCATCAAGAACAACGGTATTTGTCTTCGCATCGTGAACGATGGCTGCAGGAAGAATACTCGGGGCCACCGCGAACCGGAGGGCGACAAACAGCGCGGTGTAGAGTCAGTCCAGCGCCATTCGGCTCGCCCGCAACCGCATAGGACGGCCTCAGGTGCGTCCGGATGGCGGGCGGGAGGAGATGGGGGCCCTAGAAGTCAAACAATCCGTGAGAGCCGCCGATGCGATCGGAATCCGAGTCGTCATACTCGGAATCGAATTGATCACCAAAGAGGCGCCCCGCGTACGGGTCGATGACGGTCTCACCCATGTCATCGTTCCCCACATCAAGTAACCATCTTGTAGGTCGCGGCGCAACTAGCCTTGGTTTGCGGATGTTCTTCAGTTCTGCCATATCATGCCTCATGCAAGCGTACGAATATGCAACACCTGGTCGGGGTATCACTCATCCCCTCTTCAAGTGCGGAGCGACAGCATGACCGGTCGGCCATACACGTGGGGACTCCGCACACCACAACAACCACCCGAGCGAGAAGGAATTATAGCGATTCCTGCCCAACTGTCAAGTACTTTCAGGGCCTTTTCGGGTTCAGATGTGCCAAGTTCTGCTCGTTTACCCGTCCGGTGGGCGATTGACACCTGTCCTGACCACGCCTAACATACGTGGACGAGTCTCCGACGGTTAAGGTGAGACATAGTCCACGCAGGAGAGCATCATTTTATGCCGATACGTCAGCACAAGGTTCGGCCCGCGGATGAAGTGCTTGAGAGGGTGCGGTTCATCGTCGTGTTCCGGGCCCGCAACGCGCCCCCGAAGCCACCGACGCCGGAAACGAATCCGCTCAGCGAGGCGATGTACGCTCGAATGATGACCCGGCTCGACGAACTGGGAATCGCGGTGCAGTATAGACGAGGTCGCGGTCTCTTTGAGAAGAAGGATGAGCTTCACTATCGGGTGAGCGAGCAGAGAGAGGTGCGACTCGAGTTCGTCGACAGGTTGACGGTCGGCGTCATCGAAGGCCCTCGTGAGCTGGTCGGCATAGGCAAGTACGTTGGCGGCAGTTGGGAAGAACGTCTCAAGGTAGCCTATGATGAGTGCCTGCACCTGACCGTGCAGATGGATGAAGCGAGCGCTATCGAAGGTCGCCTCCTGGAGAGCAGCAATCCCGAGGACGTGGTTGCGATTATCGATTCCCTGCCGGACCGTGAGACGGCGCTCGGCATGCTCTTCCTCGGGCCGAAGCGCAGTTCGAACGCGTACACGATCTATATGTCCTACATCCTTGTGGACCGGGTGGCGGATGCACACGCAATCATAGGAAAGGCTATTGAGCTGAACCCGGACGATGCCCGGCTGCATCTATCGCTGGGCAATTTCTACTGGGCCGCGCTGTGCAATGCCAAAGGCTGGGCGCCCGGGCGCGAGCCGGGCCCTCTCTCCGTCGTGACGCTGGACAGCCTGGAGATGTCCTATGAGAAGGCGAGGAGCCTGGCCAGGACGCACTACCTGGAGGCGATGCGCCTGTCCACGCACAGGGAGATAGAGGAAGAAGCCGGATCACAGCTATCCACGCTCAGGTCGTAGTCGTAGCATTCCCGGGCTTGCGCCTGGTCCGACCGCACGGACGAGAGACGGACCTCAGTCGCGACCGTCGCCGTCACCGAGTTGCTCGAGAAACCGCTCTACATCCAGCGGCAGCTGCGGACTTGCCGAGGATTGATTGTCGAGTCTCTGCTGGTACGTGGATTCGAGGTACGGAATAGTCGACGCCACGTCGGGATTCTCTCCCATGGCCACCTCGATCGTGTCGAGTTGCTCCCGTGCCCTGTCCATGTCGGATTCATCCACTTTCACGCCGTAGAGCTTGCTCAACAACTCGAGCAGGCGAACCTTCCCGACATAGTCCTCGTCGAGTTGAACATACTGCGGCAGGTGGACGATGCTCCACATCGACTCTATGCCAAGCATCGGCGCCCTCTGAACAATCTGGAACGTCAGGGTTGACGGACCCTGGTAATCGGTGGGCAGGATTCCCAGCCTGGACACGTCGCTCTCCGCTTCCCTGCCGATTGCACCGCCGCTGACCAGAAGCGGCCGGGTGTGGGGCACCATGTCATACATGCTGCCGATCCAATAGTAGCGCGAGACCTTCAATCCAGACAGGAGCCTCAGGACTGACTCGATGTACCTCCCGGCGAACATGTGCGGCTCAAGCATCTTGATCAGGACCAGGTCCCTGCCCGCCGGCAAGTGCACAGCCGAGACCACCGTATTGGGCACGGAAAGCGATCTCTGGCCGTCTCTGATGAACACCGTGGGACGATAGCGAGTGTAATCGTAGAAGGCGTCGGGACGTGCAAGAGACGCGAGCTTTTCGGAACCGTACTGCTGTTCGAGCTCGGTGAGCGTCAGCGCGCCGACGCTGCCGGCATCGATCCAAGGTCGCAGCATTGCAATCGCGTGCGGTTCCCGCAATTCCGGCAGGCTGTCTGCAACCTCAAATGCACCTATACGCATCTTCCCCATACCTCACAGGGGACATTGTCGGCAGCGTGGGATGGCGTGTCAAATCCGTCCATGTCACTAAGTGCCGTGAGCACTTGACATCTGGCACCAGCCAACGTATCTTGCCCTAATCTCAAAGCCCCCACACAAGCTGGGCGGGCGGATGCCGGGAAGGGCCACAGGAGCTAGTTTCCACCACACACCGAACGGTGGTCTACTCGTTCTCATCCGCACCTCTCAGTATGACTGCGGGAACAAGGAGGAATCATGACCAGTCACGTGTATAAGACCATCGAACTTACGGGCTCTTCCACGGTCAACATCGAGGATGCAATCAATGCGGCCGTTGGCAAGGCAGCGCAGACCATCCGTAACATCAGGTGGTTCGAGGTAATCGAGACCCGCGGGTACCTTGAGGACAACAAGGTGGCCTACTGGCAGGTAACCGTGAAGATCGGCTTCACAGTAGAGTAGGCACGCTTCCGGACTTGAGACCGGCAGGGGGGCGCTTCCCGTGGTGGAAGCGCCCCCTTGTGCGTCCCATCAGCGGGCCACGACGAGGTGGAACGTCCTGACCTCATCGCTGTCCGCGGGATAACCCGGTCGCCTGTATGCGAAGGCGATGGTTGACTCGCCTTCCTCTCCCGCCAGGAACTCGAACCGGTAGTAGCCCCACGAGCAGAGGGTACAGTCCCTGTCCTCCGGATACTCGAGCCCCTCGGAGATCAGCGTGACGACGTCCTCATCATACTCCGCCTCCCACATGAGGCCGTTTGTAGGGTCGTCCGCGAGGGATACGACAAACGACTCACCGGGACGGGCAGCGATGGGTATCGAGGGGTCGGTGTACACCGCAGGAGACTCGGGGCCGCAGCCCGCGGTCACAAAGGCGAGAAGACACCCGCACACGACGCAAACGAAAACGGATGCCGTAGCGTGCGCGAACGGCGCGAGCATGCGCTTCAGCAGAGTACTCATGGGGGCAGACGGATAGCTTAGTCGATGCGGCGGTACGCGGCAACTGAGGCCACCAGGCTGAGTCCATCCACCCCCTTGTTGGCAACAGAGAGTGTTGAGCGGTGTTACTTCTCCATCGCCTTTCGGAGCTTCTCCAGCAGGTCCGTTCGCGGCGGAAGGAAGATGTCGATTGCCTTGCAGCCGCACTCGGGGATGTAGCCGCCATGCTCGATGTTCGAGGGCAACATGATGACGTCGCCCTTCTCCAGGTGGTAGAGCTTGCCTTCGACAATCTCGTCCTGTGCGCCATCGACGACAATCATCACCTGCTCGGCCTCGTGCCGGTGCGGTGGGAAGTAGGCGTTTGGTTCCTGCGTGAGGAAACTGAGCATCACGCTCTCAGTGGACACTATGTGGCTCATCGACCCGGGATTGAGTTCCAGTTCGGGCACATCCGGGTAGTGCACCACGCGCTTGGCGTACTCTTCAGGGCTGGCAAACGGTTCTTTCTTCTCCATGTTTCCTCCTTGCAGTAGGTGCTTCGATGCACACGTGGGACTGCTACGCGCCTTCAGCGACCGCAACTGCCGGAGACAACTTCCCTGTCCCCTCCACACTCCCTGCAGGGAACACGTCAAGGCAGTTGGCCACAGCGCTCTCCGCGACCAAACAGAGGTCCAATGTAGTGAAGGAGGCCCCCTCTGTCAAGGAACGTCCGTAGCGCCACAGTGGGCTGCCCTGCGAGAGGCCGCGTGCCATGGGCATCGGGAGACCGTAGTGACCGATGGCGTTCGGGAGGTTGAGGTGCTTGACCATCGAGAACGCCGCGCCGTATTCTGACTCAGTTCTGAGAGAGAGGCGAAATGGCAGACGCACACAACTACTTCCTGAAGTCCTTTGCAGAATGTCTGACAGAGCTTGGCTCCAGCAGCAGAGGCCTATCGAGCGAAGAAGCTCAGCGACGCCTCAGCAGCTACGGCGAGAACCAATTGGTCACGCTGGCAAAGAGGCCGAAGTGGGTGCAGTTCCTGCTTCAGTTCAAAGACGTGTTCGTCATCATCCTGGTTGTAGCGGGGGCCGTCTCGCTGGCCACGGGAGATGTTCGCGGCGGCTCAATCTTGTTCGCCATCGTGCTCATCGATGCGTGCCTTGGTTACGTCCAGGAGAACAAGGCTGAACGCATCATGGAGTCGCTGAGGAGACTTATCGAGTCGCCTGCCAAGGTCTACAGGGACGGAGAATTGACCGAGGTTCCGCTCGCGAAGCTCGTGCCGGGCGATGTGCTCTACATAGAGGAAGGAGACAAGGTTCCGGCTGATATGCGCATCCTGGAGTCGCTCAACCTGAGGACCAATGACTTCTCGCTGACCGGAGAGTCCATGCCCCAGGACAAGCACAACCGGGCGCTGACCGGCAATCCGACCCTGGCTGACAGGGACAACATGGCGTACCTGGGCACAACCGTTGCCGCCGGCAATGGAAAAGGGCTGGTTGTGGCGACGGGCATGGCCACCGAGGTGGGGAAGATTGCCGGGCTTGCCCAGATGGAACAGGAGGAGAAATCCCCCCTCCAGCTCGAGATTCAGTACATCGCCAACAGAATCACCGTCCTGGCCATCGGGATAAGCATTGTGCTGTTCGCCGTCGGCACCTGGCAGGGATTCGGGCTGGGCGTCGCACTGGTCTACGGCCTCGGTATCGCCGTCGGAGTCGTACCACAGGCGCTGCCGATGCAAATCACCGTTGCTCTTTCGAACGGCGTTGCCCGCCTTGCGGGACAGAAAGCCGTAATAAGGAAGCTCTCGTCCGTCGAGACGCTCGGTTCCACAAACGTCATCTGCACGGACAAGACGGGCACGCTCACGAAGAACGAGATGACGGTGAAGCACATCTGGTTCGACGGGCGGCAGTACGATGTACTGGGCACTGGATACGAGCCACAAGGCCACATCGTCGATTCCGACGGACGGAGACTCACGGAGGAAGAGGTCAAGAAGCTGGAGATGCTCCTCGACGCGGCCACAATGGCCTCCAACGCGGAGATTCACGCGCCGGATGATGACCATCCCGGCTGGTACCCCATCGGCGACCCTACAGAGGCCGCCCTCATCGCCGTCTCGACCAAGCTGGGAGCACGTTCGCGCACCGAAGACGAAGAGAACCCCGAGATTCAGGAGTTCTCATTCGACTCGGTCCGCAAGAGGATGAGCTCGGTCAGGCAATTCGGCGACAAGCGGGTGCTGTGTATGAAAGGCGCGCTGGGCTCGGTGCTTTCAGTCAGCGACTACATCTACGCAGAGGGCAAGGCAGTCAAGCTTACCGACGAGACCATCGCGATGCTGAACCGCCTGAACTCCGACTACTCGGGAAAGGCGATGCGAGTACTTGCATTTGCGTACAGGGAACTGGTGGAGGAACAAGGCGAGTACGCCATGGAGGAGGCGGAGAAGGAGGCGGTCCTCCTGGGACTGATGGCAATGAACGACCCTGCCAAGGAGGGCGTCAAAGAGGCGATTGAGGCCGCTCACGCGGCCCACATCAGGACTTTCATTATGACGGGCGACCATGCCATTACCGCACAGGCGGTGGGAAAGCAGATACACCTCAGCAAAGGGGACGAGGAAGCACCCGTCATCACGGGCGAGGAACTGGTCGCCATAAGCGATGCAGATCTTGTCCGGACAATGGAGGAACACACATCACTCATCTTCTCCCGGGTCTCCCCTGAAGACAAGCTGCGCATCGTGAAGGTACTGAAGGGCACCGGCCAGGTGGTGGCAGTGACCGGCGATGGAGTGAACGACGCCCCGGCACTGAAGAGCGCCCACATCGGCGTGGCCATGGGCAGAATTGGCACTGACGTTGCCAAGGAGGCGGCGGAACTCATACTGCTCGATGACAGTTTCGCGACGCTTGTGTTCGCAATCAGGGAGGGGAGGACTATCTTCAACAACCTGAAGAAGACGGTGGTGGCGTCAATGACCACCAACGCCGCGGAACTGACAATTGTCCTCCTGGGCCTTGCCGGAGCGGCTGTGTACGGCTGGCCGATCCCCATCCTTGTAGTGCAGATACTGGCCATCGACCTGCTGGCGGAGATACTGCCGCTCACCGCGTTCACATTCGATCCAGGCACCAGGGACCTGATGCGTTCGCCACCAAGGGACCTGACGAAACACATACTCAACAGGCCCGTGACGATTGAGATACTGCTTTTCGGCATTCTCATGGGTGCGCTCGCATTCACCAACTTCGTTGCCCTCATGGGCAGGACGGGTGCGGAGCTCACGACCACTCATCCGCTCTACGCCAGGGCGACAACGCTAAGCTACACAACTATCGTCTTCTGCCAGTTCGTGAACATCCTCTCCCGTCGGTATGCCTTCGATTCCATCTTCAATGCGAACCTGTGGAGCAACAAGAAGATGCTGTGGTCCATCGTCATATCGATAGGGCTCATCCTGATTGCGCTGTACATCCCGGTCGTCGGTGGCTTCTTCGGATTCGCTCCTTTGACCGTCGTGGATTGGGCTGCAGTGATGGGTGGAGTCGTTCTGTTCCTGCTGGCTCACGAGGCGCTCAAAGCGATCAGGCGGTCGCGCCGCAAGGTTGCCCCCGCGACGGCGTGAAGCGGGCTCCGACACGGACGGGTCTCCCCAGGGATACTGTCGGCCTGTCTCCGAAGCTGCGATAGCAGCCATTCATGGACTGCCCACAAGGGAAGAGAGAGTGCCGAGGGAGGGACTCGAACCCACACTCTCTCTCGAGAAGCGGATTTTAAGTCCGCCGCGTCTGCCATTTCGCCACCTCGGCACAGCAGTAGGTCGGACTAGACTAATACAGGAAGAGACTGGAAGCAAGGCGGCGAGCGGATTCGAACCGCTGAATAGGGGTTTTGCAGACCCCCGCCTTAACCTCTTGGCTACACCGCCGTGCCGGCA
>Ga0180432_10008145_pt1 | contig 13138 bp, 10 predicted proteins | sample SS_ome_10_FD_132414 | JGI IMG/M metagenome (GOLD analysis project Ga0180432, IMG submission 132414) | Hypersaline lake sediment archaeal communities from the Salton Sea, California, USA - SS_1_MS_2 metaG | ecosystem: Environmental > Aquatic > Non-marine Saline and Alkaline > Hypersaline >...
CCGTCGCGTTCTTCGCCATTGTCTCGCTCCAATTCACGATGTTTGCGATGTGGTTTGACATGGAAGCCAACCGAGATCTGAAGGGCTGAGAGGCGGCACCTGCGTATGGAATCCAGACTGGCTGTTTCGGTTGACATCGAGGATTGGTATCACATCCCCTCCGTGACCGGGTCTCCGTTCTCCCGGTTTGAGAGCGTCGATGAGTTCTTTGCCCGCTGGCGCGGACGCTTCGACTACCTGAGCGGGCCAACCGAACGAGTACTTGAGATCCTCGATACCAAGGGCATTCAAGCTACGTTCTTCATCGTAGCCGATGTGCTCGACAAGTATCCGGGACTCATCCATAAGATCGCCGCCGGCGGACACGAAATCGCCTGTCACGGCCTGCATCACGCCTGTGTCATCGACCCAAGCACAAAGCGCCCACTGATGACCCAAGACGAATTCAAGAACCGCACCGCGACAGCACGCGAGAAGCTCCAAGACGCAACGGGGAAGATGATCGCTGGGTACCGCGCCCCCGCGGCCTACGCCGCTGGATGGATGCTAGATTGCCTCGAGGAGCTGGGCTTCTCCTACGATTCGTCCGTTGCGGCCAACTCCCTGTACAACAAGAGCGACTCTACCCTTGAGGGGGTCACGACCGTTCCCTACTGGCCCAAGAGTGGTGAGCTCGTGCCGGGACCGAAAAGAGATATCGTAGAGATCCCCTGGCCGAGCTTTCGCTTCTTGCTTCGCTTTCCCACTGGCGGCGGTCCTTTGCTGCGTCTCCTCGGTAGGCGCTACATCGACCTTGGCCTTCGCGCGAGCCTGAGACGTGGAGACTCCGTGTTCTACTTCCATCCGATCGATATCTCGAACGAATCATTCCCCCATCATTCCAGCCCCAAACGCCCCTTCTATTGGTCGATTAAGGGAACGGCGGTGGAGCGACGCGTCATGCGGCTTCTTCAGGATTACTCGGACCGAGCGATAACATGCAGAGAAGTCGCCAGCAGATTCCTAGGGAGGGCGGATTGACGACTCGAATCAAGAGAATCGGTGTGTTTGACTCGGGCGTCGGGGGGCTGACCGTCCTATCGCATCTGTCCCAGCGCATCCCAACTGCCGACTTCATCTACCTAGGTGACCTCGCTCGGGTTCCGTACGGAACACGTTCGCTTGAGGTCGTCGCACGGTATACGGGCGAGGGACTGAGCTACCTACTACGCCAGGGAGTCGACGCCCTCGTGATCGCTTGTCACACAGCTTCCACATGGTACCACCTGCATCGCAACATCGAGATCGCCGTTCCCGTATTCGACGTCCTTCAGCCAGCGACCGTCGAAGCGGCAACTCGATTCGGAGATGGACGCATCGGTGTAATCGGAACGCGGGCGACGATCGAAGGCGGAGTGTACGAGAAACTGCTGCAACAGCTCTCTGTCACAGGCGAGATTGTCACGGCAGCCTGCCCCCTATTCGTGCCGCTTGTCGAAGAGGGGTGGGTCTCAGGACCCATCGTCGAGTTGGTCGTAGCCCGATACCTGAAGGACATGTGCAGCCGAAGGATCGACGCCCTCATCTTAGGCTGCACGCACTACCCTCTGCTGCGCCCTGTCATCGAGGCGTACGTCGGATCCGATGTCGAGATCATCGAGGCGGGTCCCCCGGTGAGCGCTAGGGTCCGAACGTGGATCACCTCGGATTCTGAAGCGCCGCCAGAGCAGCAGGCAGGAAGTGTTCGGCTCTGCTTCACCGCTCCCCTTGGTTCGGAAAGCCGCGAGACCCTCGCGTCGTTCGGTCTCATCCAGAACTGGACTGTAGAGACCGTGAACCTGTCAGATCAGGAGCGGAAGGATGGCGCGCGTGGCTAGAGTCATCATCACGGACGGTCAGTCTATCGCTGCCTTGGCGGCCGCCCGCTCACTCGGCAGCCAGGGCATTCGCATTGACTGCGGCGAGACGTCGTTTCTCTGCCCCACGTTTATGTCACGACATGTACGACGCCGGTTCCTGTATCCCGCCGCTGAGGATGACCCAAATGCCTTCGTAGAGAGAGTGCGCAAGCAGGTCCAAGCAAGCCACTACGATGCTGTAATCCCAATTCGAGACGCAACATCACTGGCACTCTCCATGAACCGCGACCGCATCGAGCCATTCGCGCGGGTTCTCGCCACGGACCACAGCATCCTGATGCGCGGTCGCGACAAGCAGCTCACGTTGCAGGCAGCTCGGAGAGCCGGCATTCCGCACCCCCGGACCCTCTACCCTGAAACGGACGGACTAGCCAGGGCGCAGCAAGAACTGCAATTCCCAGTCCTCGTCAAACCGGCCATGAGCTCTGGAACGCGAGGGATCACGATCGTGAGGAAACCTGGTCAACTCGGTTCTGCATACACCCAAGTCGTCAAGGAGTACGGTCCCTCAATGATTCAGGAACTCATCCCGGGGACAACGATGTACTGCTATTCTACAATCCGACACGACGGCCAGGACGTGCGAGAGTTCATGCAGATCCAGACAAGAAACTACCCCGTCCATGGAGGCACTGCCGCTTCCGGCCAAAGCATCGTGAAGTCTGAACTGCGGGATTTCTCGAGGCGGCTCCTTGACGAACTCCGATGGGATGGGATTGCCCACGTGGAGTTCAAGCTGGACCCGAGGGATGGCGTCATCAAGCTTATGGAGATCAATCCACGATTCTGGATGTCACTGCAACTCGCGATTGCCTCCGGCGTGGACTTCCCCGGAGACCTGCTACGACTGGCTAAAGAAGGCAAGCTTCCACCCCAAAAGCCCTATCGGATCGGCGTCACTTATCGATGGCTGCTGCCCGCCGATATCCTATGGTTCGCCTCTGCTTCCGATCGCCGTGCGCACGCGAGGAGCTACTTGAGATTCATCGGACGCGACATCACGTACGCGATCTTGTCCTTCCGCGATCCCCTGCCAGCAATCGGCGCTGTACTGCAGTCCTTCCGGTTCCTGAGCTCCAAGGAGAAAAGGCGCTTCACCTTCCGAAGAGGCTGGTGAGCGAGGATGATACGTGTGCCAATGTGCAACCATGGAGGCTATACGATGTGGCAATGGAGGTTGGATTGATCACTCGCGAGCTGAGGCGATGTACGAAGTGCATTCTTCCAGAGACGTTCCCTGGAATCGTGTTTGACGAGGAAGGCGTCTGCAACATCTGCCACGAGCACGTCCCCGTTGTCGTACGAGGGGAGGAGAAACTGGCACAGCTCCTCGACCAGCGACATCCCCCGACATCGGACTTCGACTGTATTGTCACGCTAAGCGGGGGCCGCGACAGCACATATGTACTCCACCGCGCGGTGAAGCGCTACGAGCAGAGGGTCTTGGCCATGACGTATGACAACGGTCAGCTCCACCCCGTTGCATATGAGAACATGCGCCGCGCGACTGCGATGCTGGACGTACCCCACACCATTGTACCTGGGAACAAGACGGCCATCCGGAACGACCTAAGAAGAAACCTGCAAGCATGGCTCCATCGACCGTCCCTTGCTATGATTCCGACCTTCATGATCTCGGGGAAGGTCGCCGAATACCACGTCGCCAGATTAGCAAGGCGTAAGAAGATACCGACGGTCCTCGATGGGACCACCGAAATCGAGCGAACGGACTTCAAGACCGCATACCTCGGAGCCCGGGAAACCGCCCTCGGCGAGGTCCAGGCTCACTCCCTGCTCCGTGTGCTGTCTCAGTATGCCAGGGAGTACGCACGGAATCCCCGCTACATCAATCCGTCCCTTCTGCGGGCGGCGCGAAGCTTCTTCGTCTTCTTCTTCTACAGAAGGTTCTTCATGGGGGATCTTCTGGTTCGCCTCTTCGACTTCGAACCGTGGGACGAGCAATCGATTCTCGCCACGATCCGCGATGAGCTTGGGTGGGAGAGCCCTCCGGACACGGACGCCACATGGCGCACGGACGACAACATCAGCTGCCTATACAACTGGTTCTATGCTTCGCTCGTTGGATTCACCGAGAACGATGCTCTCTACAGCAACATGATTAGAGAGGGGATGATCGATCGCCAAGAGGCAATGAAGCGTGTCAGCAAAGAGAACCGCCCTCGGTACGAGACGATTCGGCGTCTCCTGTCTGACTTGAAGATCTCGATGTCGATCGACGAAATCGAACGCGTCCTCACCACAGCCCGCGATCGGCTAACCGCCGCAGGCTCAGGGAGCTACTGATACTCCCATGAGCTCTGATCGCCCGTCGTCACAGGATCTTCCGCGAGCAATCTCGCTCAGGGCGATTCTGGATCTCGCCAGACAGCGGTTCGGACGAGGCGTGGCGTGGAATGCAGTGAGTGTCACCCTGTTAGGCTTGTGTGGAATCGCCATGAGCACAATCGTCGCGCGATTCCACGGGCCTGCAGGACTGGGACTATTCAACCAAGCTTTGGCAATCTACGTCGTATCATCCCAGTTGGCGGTATTCGGCTTGCAGCTGTCCGTTTTGCATCACGGTGCATTCAGAAGCTCGGGTCACCCAGAAGCCCGTGGGATGCTCCCTTCTGCGTTCTTTCTCTCCTTGGCTACAGGAACCGCCTTTGGTGCCATGCTTTTCCTCGCGCGCGGGTTGCTGGGAGCTGCATTCGGTAGTGAAGGGCTGGTTCTGTCGACCATTTGGATCTCGATGGCCCTTCCGCTCTTCGCAGCCAACAAGGTGCTCCTCGCCTGGGTTAACGCCCAACGTCACATGGCGCTGTATGCCTTCGTGACTGCACTTCGCTACATCGCCATGCTTGGTGCGTTGGTCATTCTCATCGTGATCGACACGGAGGTCGGGAGTCTGCCTATCGCGTTTCCGGTTTCCGAGGCCTTGGTTCTGCTCATCTTGCTGCTCTACCGCCCAATGGAGAGAGAGCTTCTGCATGGATGGCGGGACGCTTGCAGATGGATTCGGAAACATGCTCGTTTCGGGGTCCGAGCATTCCCGGGTGCCGCCCTTGTTGAAGCGAACCCGCGGATTGATGTCCTAATGCTCGGGGTCTTCGCTGACGATCGCGCAGTTGGCATTTACAGCTTGGCTTCGATGTTTGCCTTAGGTGCTATGCAGCTTCTCAGCGTTTTGAGGGTGAATGTCAACCCCATTCTCTCCCAATACATAGAAGACGAGCGAAAGGACCGCCTCGAGGAGATCATCCGACAGGGAAAGCGACTCACGTACGTGGCCTTCTTCCTCATTGCCCTCGCGAGTTGCGCAGTATTCCCCGTATTGGTTCGGGTGCTCGTCGGGAGTCGCGACTTCGCAGCCAGTTGGCCCGTGTTCGCCGTTCTCATGACGGGAATCTCAATCACCGCCGGCTACGCTCCCTTTCTCATGTTGCTCACACAGGCCGGACGTCCGGAACTCCACACCTCGATGCTCGGTATCATGGTGTTGGCGAACGTTGCCTTCAACGCCGTGCTGATCCCTTTCCTCGGGCCATTGGGCGCCGCCACCGCGACGGGGCTGGCTCAGGTCGTCGGAGTCGCTGTCTTAACTCGACTTGCTTGGAGGTCCCTCGGATTGCATGTATAGTTGCTCAGGACTGGTGATGCGGTGGTCAGTACTCTTGTTTCTATCCTCCTAGTCTTCTTCATCCAGCCGAACGCCTTGGCGCTCTTTCTTCATCGCCTCTTCGCGCAATCGAAGAGCCTGGATTCCAGGTTCACTCTACTCCTCGCCTATGGCGCAGCACCGATGCTCTCAGCCTTGCTCTTGTACTTGGCGTACCTCGTCGCGCCAGGCCAGAGCCAGTGGCTCTACCGCGGGATCGTCTTGGTTCCATTCGCGCTCATGGCGGCCGCAGGCTGGCGGCATCGCCGTAAGCTCGGGGCTGGGTACCGCGACCTACTCCGTGCGACCGTCGGAGCATGGCGAAGGCGGTCAGGCCTTCTCGTCGGACTGGTTGCCAGCATCATGGTTCTGATCTGCCTATTCGTTGCTCTAGCGTTTCCCATTAGTGGATACGATGCTCTCTCTCACGCCTACCGAGGACGCGCGATCGCCGAGCAGTCATCCCTGCAACCCGTGACGCTGCTCGAACCGGACGAGAACGGATACGTCCGCAGTTCCGTCTACCCTCCCGGACTGCACTGTCTGTACGCATGGCTATATGTCGTAGGAGGCTCTACCGAGACTGACCACGCGGCAAGATTCGTTTCACCTTGGTACTTCGGGCTTCTCGTGCTCCTGTGTGCCTACTGGGCAAGTCGCATCAGGCCCGGGGCCGGCGTGTACGCCGCCTTTCTCACGGCGGGCACACCACTCCTCTTCTCTCAGGCCGCAGCAAGCTCCATCGATGCGTTGCGCGTCTACTTGCTCGTGGCCGGCCTCCTTGCGATTCGGAAGCAGGCGGAGGAACCAACCTGGCCCATGGCGTTCGTCTCGGGCGGGCTCCTGGGCGCCTCGTGCTTCGTTCATTCCCTTTCCGTGACCGCACTTCCGATCTCAGGGATTCTCTATTTGGCGTACGCACGAGATCAGCACTTCGCTCGACGGCTATGGATGGGCGGAGTGACCATCGCCCTGGCAACAGGAATCGCCGGGATCGAGTTCCTCCGACGACTCATCTCATTCGGGAGCTTGAGCGCTCCTTTGCTCTATACCCCCGAACCTGAGGCGGAGACGCTAGCACGGAGAGGGCTTGACACAATCGGAGGCGTCTTCTGGAACGGCGTCTTGGCCCCGCTACTCGATGTCCGGCTCTTCGGATTCGGCCTTTGGCTCGGAATCGCGGGAACGATTACCGCTCTCCTCCGCCGTCTACCGCGTGAGATCCTCTACGTGGCGCTAAGCCTGTTCGGCTTGATGATCCTGATCTACATGGCTCCGTTCCCAGGCCTGCCGGGGTACGCGAACCCACGATACATCCTAACGGTCATGCCTCTCGCATGCGTGGCGGGAGGTCCATGGCTTCTTTGGTTGCAGCGGAAGGCCCTCGCGCTGCTCTCCGCGCTTCCGAAGGAGAAGCTCCAGACCTATGCCGCAATCGTGGCCATCGTTGGCGGCATCGCCGTCAGTGCGGCAGCCTTGATTCTCACCCCGTCGTTCGTCGAGGCCCACCTCAGCCTCGATCAGCATGTGGAACTCTCGACGATGAGGCAGATCCAGTCGTTTAGAGTCGTCCTCATTGGCATCGGTGCCGGGATTGCGGGCGCAGGGGTGATCCTCGGGCTGCCGCTCAGAAGACGCAAGCTCGCCCTTTCTATCGGCTTGCTCGTCGGTTTGGTGATCCTCGCAGGTGCCGTCGTCATGTCGCAGTTCACGAAAGGGCTCGGAGAGGTCACCAAGCTGTTGGCTGTCGTTCGAGTTGTCTTCGGGGCGATCGGCCTGGCGATCGCCGCATTCTTCTCCATGGCGATCGTCTCCAGGATGTCTCTAGAGAGATTCTCCCAGTGGAGGAGCGGCGTCCTGGAGCATCTTCCGACGGTCGCCCTAGTCGTCGTCCTGGCATTGCCATTCGTCACCGTCTCTCCCAAGTCTGCAAACCTCGGGAACTTGTACCGCCTCAGCGATATCACGCGAAGCGACGAGGACAAGCTCGGCAGAAGCGGCCTTACCGCATCTGTCTTCTACCTGAATGAGCATGCGCCCAAAGGTTCCCTGGTCCTTGTGACGGAGGACACGTACTTCTTCTACTACTCGGTCCATCCCGGAATTTACTGGAGAGACGTCAGGCTCTCCACGTTCCACTCTGCGCCCACGCCCGAAGAGGGAGCGAAGATCCTGCGAGAGCTGGGCGTGACACACATCCAGCTCTCTGATCGAACGCAGATGTATGAGCTGTACCAGAACTCCGTACTCCGAAGGATGATGGACTCCGATGAGTTCGTAGAGGAGCTGTGGCATCCGGACATATCTCTCAGTACCGGCGTCTATCGTCTTCAACCGTAGGCGTTTCCGGGCTTTGCCGGGCGTCTTGTCCAGACAGCAGCCTGAGCGACACCAGAATCTCCGCGACTTGTAGAACTAGCCCACCGCATGCTGCTGGCGGAGGATCTGCATCTGCTCGTGTTCGACCCGCTAACGGCGGGCGATACGCCCGCTCCGGTCCTGTTGACTAGTACTCCCTTCCCAGAGGAAGACAGAGAAGTCAGGGTTTTCCCACTGAAGTCTGTAACTGCTGTCTTCGAGCCAAGCTTCCACATCCCGGATCTTGCTCTGCTGCTCCTCTGTGGGTGGAAGAACTGGGCCGGTTCCCCACTCTCTGCGTCGTGTGTTGGTCTTCGCGAGCACAACCACGGGGGCTTGCTGAGGTGACAGACCCCCAAGCTCCTGGCGCAGGCGATCGCGGGAGAAGATCGTTGGCCAAGGATTGCCAAGAGCTGGGATGGTGCCGGTTACATAGTGCACCATAGGAATGGAGTTCACAGCCAGCATGCTCTCCCCGGGATCCACGAGTTGCTCCAGCTGATCGAAGAGGGCAGTCGCCGACTCAGCCCGTTGCTTCGAGGTCATGATCCCGTCCAACCTCGGTGCGTCTATCGGGTATTGCAGCAGAGAACGGTCAGGCAAGTCGCGGTACGGATTCGCTTCTCTGATCATCCAGCTGTTGATGGAGAACGCCAAGACAAGCGCGACGGGCAGAAAGGCTGCATAGACAGCTGGGCGATCAGAAAGCCTGGCCCGAAGCCGGGTTCTTCTCAGGATACCTCGAAGGATCAGCACCAATCGATCCATGGCGGAAGGAGCAGCAAGCGCAACGCCCGGTATCAGCAGATAGAGACCGAACTTCATGCTGTAAGCCCCGTTGTTCGATCCCAGCATCGCCAGTACGGCCAGAAGCAATCCGGCAATCAGCACGCGAATTGTGGCCATCGGGCGCGATCGCTCAGAGACTCGAGGAATGAGGATCGCGACTTCGAGAAGGGCAACGACGAGGAAGAACCCAGGGAAGACAGCCCGATAGTCGTAGCTGCCCTTTGGAAGATTCGCCAGCAGGTAGGCAAGCAATCCGCTAACTGGAAGGATTGTTGCCAACACGACGAACCATCGTCGTGTCATCGTACTCGCCACGTAGCTCGCAAGGCACATGCCAAAGGCTATGGATCCGAGCTTCAGCCCCCACCCTAGTGCCTTTCTGACCTCCGCGATGTACAGCGTCATTAAGTTGACTGGTAGATGACTCGAAGTGAGCCCAGGACCAAACAGCGCCTCGCGGATTGACAGGACGTAGCTGGAGAGGCTTCCGGTCGAGGCAAGTGCAATCGCTCCGACAGCAAGTGCTGTCCCCGCCCCTGCCAAGGGCAAGAGGGCTGCTCTGAGCGTGGCGCAGTGCTCTACCTTCGTCTCGTCGCAGCTGGAAAGGAAGCCCAGGACTAACGGCACGCCTAAACCGAGGATCATTGGAAACCTGCACAGAACGCTCAGTCCCAGAAGGACGCCACTAAGTAAGTAGCGTAGGTTCTCTCCCGAGATCTTGCGCGGCCTGCGTACGGTTGCGTAGGGGATCAGAAGGAGAGCTGTCGCGCCAAGAAGGAGCAAGGCTGGGATCGTGTTGTAGTCCGGGATAAGCACGCCCAGATAATTGCAGGCAACAACAGCCCCCAGAACGGCCAAGGCCGACACCAGGGGATCGAATAATCCTCGAAGGGCCGCAAACGATACCCAAGCGGTCAGAGAGACGACGAGCGCCCATCCAATTCGCGCCCCCAGAAGGCCGAGACTTCCGATGAGTCTCAACCAGATCCCCCCGAGCACATCGCTCAGCCACGTCATTCCCGGCTCGATAGCGGATGGATGAGAGAGGATTAGCCATTGCCTAGAGAGGTTGTATCCCTCATCCGTCATGTCGAACCCCCGGCGAATCCATATGCAGCTCACGCCAAACGCACCGACAAACAGCGCGATCCCAAGGAAGCGCCGGACACTGCTCCATCGTCCGCTGCCTTGCCCTGGTCGGGCTCTGTGTTGCGGAAGACTAGACATGACTGCAGATCACTCCTACATTCTACTCGCTCACTTCAATCCACGACACTCCCGGATCGACTGCCTCAGCTGCTAGCGGCGGCCCGCTTGTTCCCCAATCGCCTTTCGTGTAGGCGATTTCCTCGTGTGGATACGAATACAGAGGCTACCAGGCAAGAGGCGGCCTGAGAGCCACGCTCGCTCCTGGGAGGAATCGCGCAGCTCCGATTCTCACGTGTAGCACAGGAGTGCCCCTTCACTCACGGCGCTCTTGCAGCCACAATGAGTCTCGAACTCCCAAAGGGGAACCGAACTCCAAGCCGGATGAGTCGTCTCTCAAGCCCCATTGTCACTTGCAGGAAGCGATTCACAGTCCACGACGGTGCCAGCTCCCCGACACACCTCTCCGCTCGCGTTCTCCCACCCAGCATCCGCATGATCGCCAATGCCGGAAGCAACAAAGAGACAAAGGAAGTTGTCGAGATAATCCGAAATCCCGAGATCGATACCTTCCGCAGAATCTGCGATCGAGTGTAACGACGGAAGTGCTCCGCTCGTTCATCATGCTCGCTCCACATCCAGGGATGCTGCGGCACGGTGACGATCAACCCACCGGACGGTCGAGTCGCCCTGTGTATGCTCTGAAGAACTGCACGATCGTCGTGAACGTGCTCGAGCACATCTAGACAGCAGACGACGTCGAACTCCTCCAGAAACGGGATGGCTTCTCCGCGCATGCGAAACAGGGAGGCGGAAGGAACACGACGTCGCGCCTCGATCAACGAGGCGCCATTCAGGTCGCCTCCCGAAATCGTAAGCCACGGAAGACTACTACTGATCTGTTGAAGGACGTACCCTGTCCCGCACCCCACTTCCAGGAGGCTCTTCGCCGTCGGGAAAGCACCTGCGATCGTCTCGGAGACAAGGCGGGCTCTCTGTTCGAACCAAGCGCAGTCCTGCTCTAGTCTCGCAAACTCCTCCGCGCTCTCTGCAATCTGTCCGAAGTATTGACGCTCCAACTCGACACTAACCAGATCAACATAGCGACCGTTACTGGCGAAAGCTACGTTGCATTGCGGGCATTCCCACTCCTCGCCGTCCAGAACAGCCCCGCACGACGGACAAAGCCTCACGATCTCACCTCAACCAGCACCTCGAAGACCACACCTCTGAAGAGTCCATCTGTCTGGGCACGCCCACCAGCATCTCGGCGTGAGAATCCGCCGTCTTCGCTCCTTCCGCCGTGACCGAAGTGTAGGGCAATCCTACGTGCAGGCAGAGCGTTTCGCTCTAGAGCCCGGACCTACACCTCGCAGGGTCGCTCACGTGGACTGGCTAAGACCCAGAAGCGCCACACCGACAGCGATCACGAGCAACGCCATCCCCTTCATGACCGTCATTCGCTCATTGAGGATGCCCCAGGATAGCAGCGAGACAAGGATGTAGCCAGAAGCAACCATCGGATAGGCGAAGGACAGGTCCAGCTTGCCTAGGACGAGAACCCAGAGGAAGGCGCTCGCTCCATAGACGACCAGCCCAAGCAACACGGTCGGCGTGGAGAGCGCCCGGACCACGAAGCGCACCACACCAGGCTCGGAGAGAGAGCCCGCAAGCTTGACGGCCCCAAGCTTTAGCAGGAACTGAGCCGACGCAGCTGCAGTGATGGTGATGAGCAGTAGAAGCCAGGACCTCATTCCGCCTCCTCGAACCTAGTGTCCATCCGGCCTTGCGTGCTATCGGTTCTCAACATCATTCCTCTCTCGGCGTTCAGACAGAAGGCGGTCAATCCCTTCCTCAAGAGGCACACGCGCCTCCCAGCCAAGGACATCTCTAGCTACCTCGGTCGACGAGACGTAGCGCATAACCTCGTTCTCTCTGTACGGCAAAGCGCCGGCGTCCGGAGGCTCGGATGCTCCACACTTCTCTTGCACGATCTTCGCTGCATCCCAAAGTGAGATCTCTCGCCCCGTCCCGAGATTGATCGTCCTTCCTGACGCCCTTCTCAGGACCGCAGCGCGGACGCAACCATCCACGATATCGTCAACGTATACGAAGTCGCGCGTCTGCTGCCCAGGAGTCATCTGCGGAGTCCGGCCCTGCGCGTACGCGTCCACAACGGACGCAAGGAAGCTCGACCTAGTCTCGCCTGGCCCGTATACGACTGCCGGACGCAACACGACAACCGACAATCTCCCAAGAGACTCGTAGAGGGAGCAGATGTGCTTCGCAGCTGCCTTCGACATTGCATATGGAGACAAAGGTCGCTCGCGCTGGCTCTCGCAGAACGGCACAGGGGAGTCGCCGTACTCTTCGCATGTCCCCATGTGGACCACGCGGATGACTCCTTGCCGCTCAGCGGATCCCAGCACATTGAGGGTTCCACGGTAGTTCACCTCGAACATGTGCGGAATGAGCGCCGAGCTCCGCTCGGCCGTAACCCGCGCGGCCATGTGGAAGATCAGATCCGGCCGACGTTTCTGGATGCACTCCTCAACCGCATCCTCATCACGGACATCGAGAGGAATCATCTCGGTGTCGCTCAAATCCCGCCTGACTGCGCGCGTCGTGTCACCCGGGAGATATCCTCCCGTGACAGTGGCTCCATCTGCGATGAGGCGTCGCGCCAGATGAGATCCGATAAACCCTGTTGCTCCCGTGACAAGCACCGACAGCCCGGCGATTGAGTCTGCCTCAGCCAGCACGGAAGTACTCCCGATACCACTCGATAGTCGGTTCTAGCCCTCTTTGGAGTGTGTATCTCGGAACCCACCCCAAGAGGCGCCGCGCCTTCTGCGAACTGAGATACTGGTCACGAATCTCTCCGACTGCGCGATTCATGACCACAGGCTCGATGTCTGAACGGCCCATAGCTTCTCGAATGGCGTTGACAACCTCGAGAACAGGTGTGGGTTTCTCAGGCCCGAAATTGAATGCCTGTCCCGCAAGACCACGAGTCGCGGCGAACTCCGCAAGGAGCGCGTATGCCTCGACCACATCCGCTACGTACAGGTAGTCCCTCGTGAACTTCCCGTCACTGCGTATCACTGGAGCCTCGTTCTGAAGTAGGCTTCGAATCGTCCCTGGCACGATCCGGCTCCAGTTCAGATCGCCCCCACCGTAGATGTTCCCACAGCGAGCTACTGCGACGGGGAGCTCGTAGGTATGCCAGTATGCTTGTGCCAGCAGGTCTGCACACGACTTCGAGACATCATATGGGTAACGCCCGAGG
>Ga0180432_10008146_pt1 | contig 13137 bp, 11 predicted proteins | sample SS_ome_10_FD_132414 | JGI IMG/M metagenome (GOLD analysis project Ga0180432, IMG submission 132414) | Hypersaline lake sediment archaeal communities from the Salton Sea, California, USA - SS_1_MS_2 metaG | ecosystem: Environmental > Aquatic > Non-marine Saline and Alkaline > Hypersaline >...
CCCTTAACTCATTCAGAGATTGCTCTCAAAATAGGACAATCTGTTGCAGAAAGATACCCTGTTCGCAATCACGATTTTGCCAGTCCTGATTTGGTGTCCATGGGAAAGATTGGTTACGGGATTCCTGTACACATTGATCCATGGGTGGCAGAAGCTGATTTCAAGATTGGCATTGGCAGCATCATTCCCCACGATTCAGCAGGATTTTCAGGTGGTGGTAAGTGCATCGTGCCGGGTGTTTCAGGATTTGCAACGCTGCTTTGTTTTCACGGGCTTTTTCAAAAACGGGGTAGAGGCCATGCCGAATCTTCCTCGTCTGAAGAAGATTTTCGTCATTGCATTGACGCCATCATCCAAAAGGTGGGTTTGGATTTTATCGTGAATTGCATCGTTCACGAAAATCGTGAAGTTGTAAATGTGGTGGCTGGTGATCCTATTCTCGCCTTTCAAGAGGGGGCTAAAGTGGCACAAAAGATTTACACCGTTTCAGTTTCTTCCAAAGAGGCAGAGCGTACTGACCTGGTCCTGGCCAATGCTTATCCACTGGATGTCGATCCCGAGCAAATGAGCAAGGCGTTGGATGCCACTTCTGTTTTTCCTAACGCTCAGGTGGTACTGTTCAACTCAGGCGTGGATAAAGATTTTTACCGCGGCCTGCATCTGAAACTGTTTCCAGGGTTTGGCAAAAAGAAGAAAACGTCCTCTTCTGCTCCAGAGTCTTCATCAGGAAAGTACGCTCAGTTGAAGAAGAGAATTCGCAAAAGCGAACTCTTACCCGCAGTACTCTCCGTAAAGAAAATTTACGACAAATTCCGCAAGCAACAGATTTCTTATAGCTCCTTTTTAAAGGGTGTTGATGATTCAACACTTCAGGCCAATGACTGCGTTCCCAAAAGACTGTGTAAAAAGCATCTTGTGGTGATTTCACCTTCCATGGATGTTCAAGGATTCTACAAACGCTTTCCCAATGGCGCTCTTTTCCGTGATTGGAACTCTGCATATTCTAAAATAAAGAAACTGTACTCACAACCTTGTGTGGCCGTATTGCCATATAGTCCGTTGCAAATTTTGGTGGTTCAATGATTCTACTGAATGAAAACGTGAAAAAACGAATCCACTTTATCTTTAGATGTATTGTCAGTATAGGCATTCTGATTTTTCTTTATAATAAAATCAATTTGAATATCATGTGGGGAGCTGTGACCACCTCTGACGGTACTATTTTAATTTTCACTTTGTTGGTCTGTTTGTTTGAGCGATTTGTCATGGTAGTCAAGCTGCATTTTATTTTGACTCTCAAAGGGATGCGTCCTCATTTCTGGTCATTGTACAAACTGGTCTGGTCCACGACTTTTGTGGGCAAGTTCGCACCCACCAGTCTGGGTGTGGATCTTTTTCGCATCTATGGCATCTCACGTGCCACGGACAATGTGGTTGATTCCATCTCCACTATTTTGGTGGATCGTTTTCTAGGCGTTATCACTATTTTGCTTATGGCTACCACTGTGTTTTTTGTGGGTGGTTTTGTAGAGCAAGAAAAGGAAGTACTGGTTGCCATGGGATTTTTAGTGGTCCTTTTGTTAGGACTAGTTGTTGGTTTATCCAAATCTCTACGCATGTTTGTAGGCAGGACGATTCGCCGCATTCGCTTTCTGGAAAAGTATGTGGATCGTGCTGGTGAGGTGGCCCACTCCTTTTACGCGTTTCGAAAGTACCCATCCAAGCTGATGATTCTTTTTGTCCTTTCAGTCATCTTTCAAGCTGGAAGGGTACTGATTCCTTTTATGGTTTCAAGGGCCATTGGACTGGAAATTCCAGTCACCTATTTTTTTCTTTTTGTGCCTCTGGTCATTGTTCTGGCCATGCTGCCTTTTTCCATTGGCGGAATTGGCATTCGAGAAGGAAGTATGGCCTACTTCCTTGTCGAAGCAGGATCCACCATGGATCAGGCCGTGGGGATTTCGCTTTTAATTTTTGGCATCACTTTGATTGCAGGACTGCCAGGAGGCGTGATCTATCTACTCGAAGGATTTGGTGAAAAAGGGAAGATGGAAAAAAGCGTTGTCCCTAAAATGGACAAAAACTAAAGATGTGTACACCTGTAGGACATAGTCTGCTGGGATACAGTATTGTCAAAAGTGACAAAACGTTCACAATTCAAAGGAGATGGATGCTCATTCTCACTGTTTTGGTGTTGGCCAATCTGCCTGATATGGACTATCTCTTTGGTGCTGTAACAGGTTTCCCCAATAAGTACCATCAAACCTGGACGCACAGTCTTGTTTTTGTCACAGGCGTTTCGCTCCTGATTGGGTTGGGATGGATGCTCATCCAACACACTTTTTCATGGAAGTTGACAGGAATTGTTTTCTTCATTCTTCTTTCCCATTTGGTATTGGACATGCTGGGGAATGATTCGCGCCCACCTTTTGGCATTCAGCTTTTTTGGCCATTCAGCAAGAAACATGTTTTATCACCTATTTCCATTTTTCGGGGCGTGAAAAAAGCTTCTGAAAATCATCGTTTTCTGAAAGCATTGTTTTCCTGGGGGAATCTGAAAACAGTCGGATTGGAAGTTCTCATTTTGGGTCCCGTTGCTTGTTGGACATTTTTTCAAAACAAGAAGAAAATAAGGCCATGAGCAAAGATCAAAATATACAGGTTTCTGTGGTTGTTCCTCTTTACAATGAGAGGGAAAATGCGCCACGATTGTACAGTGCGCTCCACTCTGTGCTGACAGGAATGAACAAGCGTTATGAAATTATTTTTATTGATGATGGAAGCAAGGACGGCACTCGGGATGAGCTGAGAAAAATTTCACAGAGAGATACCCATGTCCGTTCCATTTTACTGCGCAGAAATTTTGGACAATCAGCGGCCATGGCTGTAGGATTTAAATTGTGCCGTGGAGAGATTGTTGTCACCATGGACGGTGATCTTCAGAACGATCCCAAAGACATCCCCATGTTATTGGAAAAAATCAAAGAAGGGCACGATGTGGTGGCTGGCTGGCGCAAAGATCGCAAGGACAAACTCATCATTCGCAAAGTACCCTCCCAAATTGCCAACAAGCTGATCTGCAGTGTTACGGATATCCAGTTGCACGATACGGGTTGTGCTTTGAAAGCGTTTCGAAAGGAAGTCATCAAAGGTATTCGTTTGTATGGAGAACTTCATCGTTTTCTACCTGCCCTTTCCAAAGTAGAGGGCGCGCGGATCACAGAAGTGGTAGTGGACCATCATCCCCGCCAATTTGGAAAATCAAAATACAACATCACACGAACGTTTCGTGTGTTGATGGATTTGTCCAGCTTAAACATATTTCTAAAATATATTCGCAATCCCCTGCGTTATTTTGGACGCATTGGCGTTTGGTTCCTTTTCTCTGGAACACTACCGGCTGGATTCGTGGGATATCGTATGGTGTTTGATCAAGTTGAATTCATCACTTTAAATGTTTTGGTGACGTTGGTTTTTCTGCTATGGGTTGCGGGGTTGCAGTTTTTCTTTTTGGGATTGGTGGCCAGTTTGATCGTACGCACTGGGCAGAGACATGGTGTTTCGCTGGCAACGTTTCTTTCGTTCAACAAAGAGGCGAAGAATGAATAAAGATAATAAAAGCATCGTAAAAAAAAATCAAGATGAACTGACTTCACTGATTGTTTCCATATATAATTTTGTGGATAGCGTGGATGGATTGTATGAATCTGCCTCAAGCATGTTGATGAAGACTGGGCAGCAATTTGAATTCGTTTTTGTGGATGACGGCAGTACAGATGGAACGTATAAGAAACTTCTGACTATTGCAAAGCAGGATAAGAGGGTGCGTGTCGTCAAAATGCGGGCGAGTTTTGGGGAATCCGCCTCCCTGGACGCGGGTCTCAAACACTCCAGAGGAGATCGTATCATCTATCTCAGTGGCCGGGTTCGAGTGAATCCAGAAGCTATTCCAAACCTTCTCAAAGCGCTGGAGGAGAAAGATTTGATTGTGGGTCGCCGCTATCCAAGACGTGATTCCATGCTCAATCGCTGTGTCTCCTGGGGTTTTAACTTGCTGGTCAGCCGTCTCTCTAAGGTGCGGCTCCACGACATCAACAGTGGTGTGCTTGTTACCTACCGTGATGTATTGGAGAACATCTCCTTTTACGGCGATCTTTATAATTTTATCCCCGTGCTCGCAGCACAGCAGGGGTATCGTGTTGGAGAAGCAAATATTGAACAATTAGCAGGCTCGTTTCGAACATCCAAATATCCAAGAGAGTACCTGCGCAGATTTCTAGACATTGTCACTGTCTTCTTCCTAGCTCGTTACTCTAAAAAACCCATTCATTTTTTGGGATTCTTTGGAACGGTTTTTATGATTGTTGGAATGGGCGTAGAGCTGTATTTGTTTGTCTATCGCATTTTGGGGATGGGGCCTATTGCGGGGCGTCCACTTTTAATTCTGGGTGCTTTGCTGCTTGTCATTGGTATTCAAATGATTTCTATTGGCCTTTTGGGTGAAATGCTCATCTTTACTCACGCAGGTGACATTGAAGAATATAATATAGAAGAGATTATCAATTAGAAAAGGGGTAACTGGTTATGAAATTAATTATCCAAATCCCTTGTTATAATGAAGAAAAAACCCTCCCTGTTACTTTGAAAGATATTCCTCGCAACTATGAGGGCATTAAAAAAGTGGAGATTCTCATCATCAATGATGGCAGTACAGACAAAACTGTGGAAGTAGCTAAAAAAGCAGGTGTGAACCACGTAGTGTCTTTTACCAAGAACAAAGGGTTGGCAGAAAGTTTTACTGCTGGAATAGATGCCTGTTTGCGCCTTGGTGCTGATATCATTGTCAATACAGATGGTGACAATCAGTACAATGGAAGAGATATTGAGAAGTTGATCAAACCCATTTTAGCTGGAGAAGCGGATGTGGTGGTAGGCGATCGAAATGTGAATGCAATCCAGCATTTTTCATTTATCAAGAAGAAGCTTCAATCAATAGGAAGTTGGATGATTCGCCAAATGTCAGGCACCAACATTCCAGATGTCACGAGTGGATTTAGAGCCTTTAGTCGTGATGCAGCACTTCGTCTCAACGTGATTTCACGTTTTACCTACACCTTAGAGACAATCATCCAGGCAGGCAAAAGCAACATTGCCTTAACACACGTTCCTATTCAGATCAACCCACCTCTGCGGCCATCCAGGCTCTTTCGTAGTATTCGTTCTTATATCAAACGATCCCTGGCAACTATCACGCGCATTTACGCGCTGTACGAACCTATGAAATTTTTCTTTATTATTGGTGGAACGATCTTTGGGGTTGGATTTATTGTCTCCATGCGTTTTCTCTATTTCTTCATCATTCGTCAGGGTGAAGGTCACATCCAGTCCTTGATTCTGTCTGCTGTTCTGATGATTGTGGGATTTCAGGTGATTATGATTGGTCTGCTGTCAGACATTATTTCAGCCAATCGTCGTCTTTTGGAAGACATCCTTTATCGTATACGAAAGATGGAGCTAAAAAAGGACAAGTAAACGTCCAATACAATCCTGACAATGAACCAAAAGAACATAAAAAAAAGAATCACTTTGATGGGGCCAACCACCCCTTACAGAGGAGGTGTCTCTCAGCATACAACCCTTTTGTGTCATTACCTTCGCCGGCGCTTTGAAGTTGATTTTATTTCGTTCAAACGTCAATACCCATCTATCCTTTTTCCAGGCAAATCAGATAAAGATCCCAGTAAAGATGCTGATCAAGAACGGTGTAACTATTTGCTGGATTCTATCAATCCTTTCACCTGGATGAAAACGGCAAAACAGATTCGCTCCACCTCAACAGAACTCCTGGTCATTGTGTGGTGGGTTCCTTTTTTTGCATTAATGTGGTGGCTGATCATTAAAAAAGTCAGACATGCACGAAACGTTCCTGTCCTATTTGTCTGCCACAATGTTTTTCCTCATGAGTCCAATTTCCTTTGGTCCATGCTGACCCGTTGGGTTCTTCAGCTCCCTGATGGTTTTATTGTACACAGCAAAACAGATGAATTGGATCTCCATGAGATTCGTTCCACGCCCAGGGTTTTTCGATTGCCCATTGCACCTCATCCCAGACCCAAAATAAAAATGTGGGATAAACAGCCAGCTCGCGCCAAGCTGAAGCTGGATCAAAACGTTCCCGTTTTTCTCTTTTTTGGATTTGTCAGGCACTATAAAGGATTGGATATTCTCCTGGATGCATTTGCAGATTTACTTAGAAAGAGGAGTTGTAGTCTATTGGTTGCTGGCGAATTTTGGGGATCCAGAGAACCTTATGATAAACAGATTCAGTCGTTGCAAATTTCCAAACATGTCAAAATTGTTGATAAGTACGTTGCCATGGAGGAGATGGGCCTCTATTTTGGTGCGGCAGATGTAGTGGTTTTGCCTTATCGCAGCGCTACTCAGAGTGGTATTCCTCAGCTGGCGTTGGGTTTAAATCGTCCAGTTATTGTCACCCATGTGGGTGGGTTGGCAGAGAATATCAAAAATCCTCATCAGGGATTGGTTGTTCCTCCAGAGAATACAAAAGCGTTGGCTTCCGCCATGATGCAGTTTTTAGATACGATGAAAGAAAGATTATCAAAATCATCTAAAACGAAGAAATTTGATACAGATTGGATTTTAATGGTCAACACGATCGATAGTTTTTTAAAGAGCCACTGTGAAAAAAGTTCCAAATAAAAAAAAGAACAGGATACCTTGTTTATCCGTGGTCATCCCGTCCTACCAATCAGGGAAGATGATTTTAAATTGTCTTCGCTCTGTTTTCAATCAGGATTTCGAGCATCCTTTTGAAGTGGTTGTAGTGGACAGTTCACCCGTAAGCATTGGAAAAAACATTCAAAACGAATTTCCGCAAGTTCGTTTTTATCATCTCAAAGAACGAACCTTGTCTGGCCGCGCGCGGTCCATAGGCGCTGCCCGTGCTAAAGGTGACGTGATTTTTTTCACGGATACAGACTGTATTGTGGATCCTTTCTGGATGCAGAGTCTTTTGAAGTGCCACATGGAAGGGCATACAGTTGTTGGCGGCAGTGTGAGGAATGGGACACCTAAAAGCTTTGCAGGCACGTGTGAGTATTTGATCGAGTTTAATGAGATGAATCCTTGGGTAAAAGCGGGATTTGTGCGTGCTTTGCCGTCGTGCAATCTTTCTACCCAGAGCCAGGTTTTGAAGAAGGTGGGCTACTTTCCTGATTTTCTTAAAGGGGAAGACACCATCTTTTGTGAAAACGTCAGGGCTTCAGGCGAAAAAATTTATTTTGAACCACGGGCAAAAATCACACATTTAAACAGAACGACATGGGGCCATTTTATCCGCAATCAAATTTCGCTGGGAGAGGGATCGCATGAAACCCGAAAACGAACAAAACGATATGGATATTTTTTACTCCAACTTCCCGTTCTCATCCCTCTTGTTCCATTTTATCGAACGTGGATCATTGGCAAAAGACTGATTTCCTCCAGTCCAAAATTATTCCTACAATTTGTTTTTCTATTCCCATTTATTTGGATTGGACTGGTTGCCTATGTTTGGGGATTTATTCGTGGCCCCCATCGTTCGGGTTTGAGCACAGAGAGCAATAAGAATAAGTGATTGTTTGAGGATATTGCTATTATGAAAAAGACGATCATTCTTTACTTATTAATCCTTTTGATTTCAGGCGCATTTCTTCGTGTGTGGAATTTGGGAGTACCCAGTTTTTGGATTGATGAGATCAACACCGTTTATGCTTCTCAGTCCTGGTCAGAGGAGGGTACGTTTGAACTCCCGTCAGGATACAACTACGGGCGGGCGCCTCTTTACACTATTACAACAGGTTTCTTTTTCAAGCTATTTGGTGTCAATGAGTTCACGACGCGTCTTCCGGGCGTTTTGTTTGGATTGCTATCCGTCCTTATGGCATTCTTTTTAATCAAGCATTTGTTTGATCAGGAGACAGCTCTGGTTACAGCCGCTCTTATGGCGTTTTCCCATTTTGAAATTGGATGGTCTCGCACCGCACGGATGTATGCCATGATGCAGTTTTTATCCTTAACAACAGTTTATTGCTTTGTCCGTGGTTTTGAGTCAAACAAGAAAATTGACACAAGATTAAAAACTACTCAAGGTATTCTCCCAACTGTACTACAATTTTTACAAAGACAAAAAACAGACATTTTTTGGTTGGTTACTGCGGGAGTCATTTTTGGAGTAGCTTCGTTCTACATACATCTGCTTTTTTTATTCCTTTTGGGCGGTATTGTATTTTATCTGCTTTTGATTGGAGCAGCTCGTTTTTTCATCTCCCAGGGAAAAGCGCGTGTGCTCAACAAGTACGGGATTGGGGCACTTTTCCTGGTTTTTCTTTCAGGGATTCTGACCATCTTTTTTCCTGATTTACTGGAAATGGCAAAATTCTTTTTTGGATACTTCCCAGCATGGGCAGCAGGTGGCATTTATGCACAAAGCAGATTGGCGCTTTTCGAGTTTTTTATCTCAACTTATCGTTTTCCTTTGGCTGTCTTTTTCTGCTTAGGATGCATTCAATCGTTTTTTCGTTTTTCAAAACCAGGCATACTGCTCCTCAGTATTTTCTCAGTTCCCCTGGTTGCTCTGACGTTTCTCTTTCAATATCGTGTTCCTGTCTACTTGTTTTTTGTGTATCCCATGTACCTTGCTCTGGCAGCCTATGGTATTGTGAATTGGGTTCGCTCAGATATCCTTGTCATTAAAGAGAAGATGAATAAAGTTATTCGTAAGCATCAAGTTCAAAGGGATTGCTCTCAACTTGTTCAATTGGGATTCGTGTTGATTCTAATTACTTTTTTCCTGCTCTCTCCATGGTTTCGCATTTCCCTTCACATTCCCTTTAATGGTGATGGTGTAACCAATATGGCCGTCACACCTCTAGAGTGGAAGGAGGGAACGCGATTGCTTCAGAATCATGCAAAACCAGATGATGTGGTTCTCTCCAGTCTGTCTCAAACGACGCTTTACTATGGTATTAAGGCCAATTACACCTTGAACTGGGCAGCGCTTAATCTGGCAAAAGCTCGAAAATTTCAGAACGAGTCAGGAGATTGGATTGATGTGCACTCGGGTATTCCCTGTGTTAAGAATCTAGAAGCATTGAAAGAGATTGTCCAAAAAAATGAAAGGGGCTGGATCATTTTAGCCCAATATCATTTAAATGTAAATGCGTACTTACCTGAGGAAGCGGTTGAATTCCTTCATCAAAATTTTAAAGAATCCATCAAGACTCAGAAAGGGAGCATACTCATCTATTCCTGGGAACATGGGAAGAAATAATGAAGATGCGGAAAGGGACATTCATCCTCTCTATTGCCTGGCTAGTCCAACTGGCAGCAGGGTTTGCCATTAATAGATGGCTGGGTCTTTATCTGGGACCCGAGCTCTACGGTACTTATGGCGTGATCATGGAGATTCTCTTATGGCTGGAAATTGGTGTAATTAGTGGCATTCCAGTAGCCATTCAAAAATTTATTCCTGAGGATGCGTCCCAAGCCAAAGCTATTCTGCAAAAGGCGAGCATTCTTCAAGTCACGATTATGTCTGTGATTTTTATCTTGTCGTTTTTCTTGGCCCCAACCATTGCACAAATTTATCAGGAACCTCAATTTACATTCTTTCTTAAAATCGCCATTTTGGATATCTGGGTGTACGGCTTCTTTTTTATTTTTGTAGCGCTTCAAAATGGATTGTGTCACTTTAAAAAACAGGCTTTCCTTATTGCGTTTTACGCAGTGTGCAAACTCGTATTTGTCCTCATTCTCACGCCCCGTATGTCTTCAATTGTGGGTGCACTTTTAGCCAATATTGCAGGTTCCATTTTTGGATTAAGTGCTGGGATTCTTTTTTCTCTCAAAGAACAATGGATAGAGGCAGAGAATTTTAATGTCAAGCCCCTTTTTCAGTTTGCCGCGCCAGTCGCTCTATTTGCGCTTTTTATACAGCTTTTTCAAAACGTGGGATTATGGCTGGTCAGATACTTTTTAGGAGATGCGGCTTCGGGTCAGTATTACGCTGCTCTTGTGATTGCCAAAGTGCCCTATTACATTTTCTTTGCTTTGTCAGCGGTGGTTTTACCAGTTCTATCCAAAGCCATTGCAGATAAAAATGAAAAACAAATTTCCTATACCATTCGTTCTTCTCTTCGCTTTCTCACATTGATTTTAATGCCTCTCTGTGTATTGGTTGTAGCTTATGGGTCCCAATTTGTTCAGTTTTTTTATTCACCAGATTATGCGTTGGGCGGGCAAACCCTTCAAATTTTAATTTGGGGCATGTCTTTTTTAGCACTTTACTATCTCCTGACAACAATCCTACACGCTGATGGAAAACCCACTATCTCTCTTGGAATCACGGTATGCACAGTCCTTTTAAACATGGTTTTAAATGGACTTCTGATTCCTCAATATCACATTCTTGGTGCGGCTGTGGCCACAGGATTGTCTCTGTCTGCGGGATGTGTTGTTGCTGGAACAACTGTCTATAAACGTTTTCGCACTTGGATGAATTGGAAAACGATAGGAAGGATTGCCTTGGCCACAGGGATTATTTTTATTCTTTCACGCTTCATTCCTGCTCAGGGAATCTGGATTATTCCTACATGCTTGGGTTTGAGCGTTTTGTATGGATTACTCCTTTTATTCTTTAAAGAAATCCAGCTTCATGAACTGAAAGGAGTACTGGGATGACAAAGAAACAGACCATACACATTGCCATTCTGGGCACACGGGGTATCCCAGCCAATTATGGTGGATTCGAGACATTTGCAGAAGAACTTTCTGTCCATTTGGCTCAAAGAGGACATGATGTGACAGTTTATGGCAGAGCACAGTACATTAGAACCAAGGAAAAATTTTACAGGGGGGTACGGCTGGTGGTACTTCCCAACATCATGCATCAGTACCTGGACACACCCTTTAACACCTCTTTGGCTACGTTGCATGCCATTTTCAAAAAGTATGATATTCTTCTCTATTGCAACAGCGCCAATAGTTTTTGTACCATTTTCCCCAGAATATTGGGAACGCCAGTCGTCCTGAACGTGGATGGTTTGGAATGGAAACGGGCCAAATGGAATAAGTTTGGAAAAGCAGTCTATAAAGTATCTGAGTTCATGTCCACTTTTTTGCCCCATCAGATCGTAACAGATGCCAGAGAAGTCCAATCCTACTACAAGAAAAAATTTAATAAGGCAAGCTACTGCATTCCTTATGGCGCACCAATTAATACAACCAGGACAACCAAAGTTTTGAATGAATTTGGTGTTCAGAAAAATAAGTAGATCCTTTACGTCAGTCGTTTGGAGCCTGAGAACAATGCCCATGTGGTTATCCAGGCATTTGAGAAAGTCAAAACCAAATTAAAACTGGTTATTGTCGGGGACTCACCATTTAGCAGGGAATATGTTGAATCATTGAAAAAAACAAAAGATTCCAGAATTGTCTTTACTGGGTACGTATTTGGTCAGGGGTATCGTGAATTTCAAGCGCATGCTTACTGTTACATCCAGGCCACGGAAGCGGGAGGAACACAGCCCGCTTTGGTAGAAGCAATGGGCGCCAATAACTGCATTTTGGCCAATGATGTGCCTCAACATCGTGAAGTGTTAGGGAATGCGGGTGAATATTTTTCAGCAAAAGATCCCAATACATTAACACAAAAACTTCAGGAACTGGTTGCTTCGCCAAAACAGATTCAGACCTTGAAAGAAAAAGCACTCCAACGCGTTCAGGAAAAATATTCTTGGAATAAAGTCACGACTGATTATGAAAAATTATTTCGAAAGATGATTTAGAGGAAGTCATGGAAGCATTTTATCAAAACAAGAAAGTTGTTATTACTGGGGGGATGGGATTTTTAGGCAGCAACTTGGCGCATGAGTTGGTGCGTCTTGGGGCAAAAGTGACAATCATTGATGCTATGCTGCCCCTTTACGGCGGGAATGAATTTAACATTCACGAAATCAAGGATCAAGTCAAGTTTCATAACCACGATATCCGTGATGAAAAAGAAATGCAAGCGCACCTGAAAGACCAGGATGTCGTTTTTCATATTGCCAACCAGACCAGTCATGTTGACAGCATGACAGATCCCTTCCTGGATGTGGACATCAACTGCCGTGGTAATCTGATTTTCTTAGAGGCGTGCAGAATTATGAACCCAGAAATCAAGATTGTTTACATTGGTTCACGGGCTCAATATGGCGTTGTGACACAAACGCCTGTTTCAGAGAATGATCCCATTCGTCCAACGGATATTTATGGTGTGAATAAACATGCAGGTGAACTGTATCATGCTGTCTATCATCAGGTGTATAAGATGCGAACCACCATGCTGCGGCTATCCAACACGTACGGGCCGCGGCATCAGATGAAACATGGCAAGTATGGCATTCAAAACTGGATGATTCGTCTGGCCATTGACAATCAGCTGATTACCATTTACGGAAATGGCAATCAGCTTCGTGATTTTAGTTACGTTGAAGATATAGTCAAAGCAATGCTTCTCACAGGCAGCAGGGAGGAGTCTGTTGGGGAGGTTTACAACGTGGGAAGTGGTGATCCCATCTCTTTCCGCGGCATGATTGAAAAAATTGTGGAAATTGCGGGAACAGGTGAGATCATCAATACAGACTGGCCTGAAGAGAGAAAACGAATTGAAGTGGGCGATTTTGTGGCAGACATCTCCAAAATCCAAAAACAACTGGGCTGGCAACCTCAGGTCTCTTTGGAAGACGGCTTGAAGCGAACCATTGATTTTTACAGACAGCACAAAGCGCACTACTGGTCAAGCTGAGGATGTTTTTTGAAAACAATTGGTGTCACAGGTGGTAATGGGCTGTTAGGGACGAAAATCCTCCATACAGCAGAAGGGAAATACCAGACAGTCTCCATTGACTTGCAGGAGGAACCTTTCTGGCTCCCTAAAAAAGGACGGTACGTCACGGCTGACATCAGTAATCAACAGATATTTTTTGAAAAATTGAGCCCTATTCCTTTAGAAGGTATCATCAACACAGCAGCGTTCACGAATGTAGATGGATGTGAAACCCAAAAAGACAGAGCGTATGCTGTCAATGCGAAGGG
>Ga0180432_10008147_pt1 | contig 13137 bp, 9 predicted proteins | sample SS_ome_10_FD_132414 | JGI IMG/M metagenome (GOLD analysis project Ga0180432, IMG submission 132414) | Hypersaline lake sediment archaeal communities from the Salton Sea, California, USA - SS_1_MS_2 metaG | ecosystem: Environmental > Aquatic > Non-marine Saline and Alkaline > Hypersaline >...
ATATCATTATGTTTATTTTTATATTTAATTAATGATCTAATTACTTTATCTCTATTTTTTCTACCAGTATAATCCCAACCTAGATTAAAAAGTATTCTTCTTTTTTTAGTTTCTCTTTTTATATCACTACCATATTTGTTTGAAATTGCATATTTGATATATGATATTTTATTATTGTTTACTTTACCTTTTTCTAAAATATCTTTACCAAATTTTGTAAAACTCAAAATCTTATCTATTAAATATGTTCTTGATGCCATTATAGTTTCTGAAGTAATATATTCACACATTGGAATTAATACTGTTTTAATATTCATTAATTTAAATCTTGTTAATATATCCCAATCATTAAAATTTTCAAGAAAAACAACCACATCTAATTTATTCCATTCAGCCCATTGTTGTGCATTACAATCTGTACTCAAAGTAACATTTTTTAATCTCCAGTCTTTCTGTTTAGAAATAATTAATTTTTCTTTATTGGATGGGTCAACACCAAATTTAGCATATACAAAAGTTTCAAATTCATTTTCTTCTTTTAATACATTTAAAATATTTTTAGCAACATAAGATAATCCTCTATTAAACCAAGTAGTAACAAACCCTATTCTTTTTTTTTCTTCATCTTTTAAAATAAAACTATCATATTTTAAATCACGTATTTCTAATTCACATATTATCTTACTAAACATTTTTTGTACTATATTATCATATGTCATTTCTTCTACTCTTATTCTTGCATTTTTACCAATAAAATCAAGTACTTTTTTATCACCATCTAAATATTTTTTAACTACATCAATTAAATTTATACTATCATATTCAATATAGTGTATATCAGGATAAGCATTAATCTTTTTCATTTCTTTGCTAGCTTGTTTATTTAAAAGCATTGCACATTCACATGCCATTGTTTCAAATACCCTCATATTTAATCCATTTCCAACACAATGATTAAATACTAATTTTGCTTTGGATATTTCTTCAGCCATTCTATCATTTTCTAAATTACCTACTTTTACTGTAAAATGTTTACCTAATTTTTCTAATAATTCTTTTCTTTTGCCATAAATATTACCAATAAAAATTATATCATATTCTTTATCTTTTATCCTAGGATAAAAATATTTTTTATCATATCCAAATCTTAAAGTAGAAACATTTTTACAACAATTATCTTCTTTTAACTTTTCAACAATTTCAGGATTAAAATGAAAAGTATAATTCAAATTTTTAGATAAAACTCTACACAAATCATAAGTATGCATATCATCTGGATAAAAAAGTATACATGGTTTACCCAATTTCTTAATATGTGTAATTAATTGTCTATTGTTTTTTGCATCATTATAACCTTTAAATAAAATAAATAAATCTGTTTCATCTAAATTAAATCTTTCATACCAATCAGGATGTTTTCTAAAATCTACCATATTTACTTTATAGCCCATTTCCTGCATGGAATTATAAAAATAAACTCCAACCGCAGTTTTATTGGTTGGAGTTAATAAAATAATATTTACACTTTTATTTCTAATTTTTTCCAATAACATTTTTACCCCCGATTTACCCGATTTAAAAGTTACTTTATTTTATTTATGTTCTAAAGCCATATTCTGGCTTATAATTTTCTAATTTCCTATTTATACCATTATTTAAAAGCATTCCATTTGTTGATCTGCATTCTATTGAAGTTGTACCACTCGTATCACCTATTTCATAGTTACTATTAGATGTATGATTTGATAATTCTTGAATAGCCCACATTCCCATACCAATATAGGCTACATTAACATCAGTTCCTTGTACTAAAGCAGAACCATCTTTTAAAACAGTAGGCACTAAGACATTTAAGCCATCAATAGTTGGTTGTGTTGATGTTCCTGCAATAATTCCATCATATAAACAAATTCCACCCCATAAGACTTCAGTTGCATTGTCTCCTCCTGTGTCCGCCCCAAACCACATATTAGTTCCAAAAGTTACATCATAAGAATCTGACCACCCTGTTATATTTTGATCATTATCCCAAGTTACTTCTTGGTTGTTTATATACATTCTTAAACATTTAGTAGTATCGGCACCATTCCATACTAATCTTATTATTGGGCAAACACCCAAATATTGTTCAAATATTAGTTCTTCCCAATTAGCATATGCTATTTCCCCATAATGAGTATCAGAATTTGTATCAGTATATTCAAATCTTATATTATGGGTAGTATTAACAATATAAAATCTAAATCTACCAGTTCCACTAATTTCAGTATCAATAAAATGATAATCAATAGCATCTGACTCCCAATTGTTTGCAGTTTGTGCCATTTTTACTTCAATACTACCTGTTCTACTATTTAAACTTCCAACAGGAACATAAAATCCTTCGGCTCCATCAGCAGTTCTAAAACCTTTAGTATATAACAAACCTACAAGATGGTCTTCTGTTATACTTGTTGTATTTACCTGGCAAGTACCATTACTTCCAACTAATGCTGTAATTGTTGTATTTGCTGCATCATCATAGCATGGATAATAACTTATAATATGATCTGTTGGTCCTGCTGTCCTTAACCATGATTGCATTAATGTATAAGAAGGTGTAACACGTGTTACACTTGAACCATCTAATGAAAAAGTAACTTTTCTCGAAGTGCTATCAACTTTTAAAGGGTATGTATTTAGAGCTTCATTAAACCCATCAACATCAACATCACCATACATTCTTTCTAAACCAGAATTATATATAGCACCTATACCACTAGTAATTGTTAAAGGTACAGAATTTTGAATATTGACCCAATCAGCTCTTATATTATCAAGTATAGTTTGTAGTTGCGAAGTTGTTAAAGTGCCATCATCAGGAACCATAGCCCATACTGTTTCTGCACCTGAATTTTCACTTGGATCCCATCCATCTGTTTCTTTATAAATATTAAGGTTTAACGTATCATCACCCGCATTTTCTTTTTCATAAAATGTATTGCTTAACCTATGATCACCTGCTTGATTACCATTAATTTTCCAAAGAACATATCCTATCTTATTACCAGTATCCGACCCATCATTATCTCTTACAAGAATCCTATCTGCACCATCAGCACCAGAAGGATAACTACCACCAGAAAAATCAACTGGATCTTTCCATTCTTCGTCAGCAATATTATAATAAGCATATTCTGCATCATTAGAAAATGCACTTAATTTTAAATTCAATTCTACCCGATGATCATCTGTCATTGCATCTTTATTAGAAAATCTATAAAACCAATCACCAGCAGTTTGTTTGTCTGGATATATAGTAATAAATTGAGTAAAATAAGAATCACCATATATAGCACCGCCATCTATTTCTTCCATATTCCACAAATTACATAAAACTATTCTGGTATCGCTAACTTCAATTGGATATAAAAGATGAAATGTATTTTGTGCTTTTAAACTAAGTTTTTCACCACCTATAAACCAAGCATTCCAAGGATAATCCCAATCACCTACTGTTTGATTTTCAATAGCAGTTCCAGCAGCATTTGGAACAAGAAAAGCATTTCCACCATTTACAGATACACCACCAGTTCTCTTACTATCATTTCTATTATATCTTATAACAAATCCAGCAGTACCACCAGCCATTCCTGTGGCTGTTGCTTCAAAATATGTAGCAGCTTCTGCATAACCCATTGTTGGATCAATTTCAGAATTTCCAGAACGAGGTTGAAAAATTATTCTCAGTTTATTATCATCTTTTGTGAATACTTGTATCGTTTCTTCATTAACATCTTGCAGTTTTATAAAGAAATTATTATTCCAATATTCTTTCAAATTCTCTGTGGATTCTGAATCTTCTTCAATCGTCAAACCTTTAATATCAAGATAAACAATATAATCACCAACTTCTTCGGTATAAACTTTTATAGTTTGTTTCCCCTGATTATATCCCAGGCGATGATATACCTCCATTGTATGATTAGTTCCTGTATAAGTTATTTTTAATTCAACATATTCTCCGTTATCAATTATCTTATCAATAGATATAGAAGCACCATCTAATAAATTATTTTCTTCTCCATCTAACAATCCATAATGAACATTTATATTATTAATATTAAATATTTCTTTATGGTTTTCAGTTGTTACTTGGACTTCATAATAACCATTTTCATTTAATTCTTTTAAGCAAGGAGATTTTATTTTATAACCTTCATTTATTTCTTCAACAATATATTTCTTATAAACTCCATTGTCATTTATAAGAAATTTTTCTGGATTGGATTTGTAATTACATTCTTTAAATTGCATAAAATTCCCTATTACTTTTCAGTTATTTTATTTTTAAATTTTTCAGTTTTTTCTGCACTAATTTCAATATGGGGTTTCTCTTTACTTGAAAAATAAGTAATCATAGCAGCTAATCCTAAAAACAAAATACTAACCCAAGTAACAAATATATTCATTGTTTTTTTGCTAGCTTTAGTAGTAAGTCTTTTACTGGCTTCTGTACTAAAATTTGTAATTTGGTTTTCTATAGAAGATACTGAGGTTCTTAAAGATTTACCCAATCCATTCAAATCATCTGCTAAATCTTTTTGTACTTTTGTAATATCTCTATTTAAAAGTCCTTGGACTCTTAAAATATCTTTACTATTTTGTTCTATGTCTTTTTGTTGAGAAACATTTACTTTTTCTAATTCATTAATTGATTTATTTATATCTTCAGATTTACCAAATAATGTATCTATCTTTTTTTCTATATTGCTAGAAGTTGTTAAAAATTCTTCTCTGCTAAGTTCACCCATTATTTACTTCTCCTATTTAATTACGTATTTAACAATTAATGTACTAGAACATTTTGCACCAGTTGTTCTTAATTTTAATCTTGCTCTAGCATCATTAATTTTCATTATAATACGATAATTGTTAGAAGAATCATATACACGCATTGCATCTGAATCAGCAATAGAACCATCACTTAGCTCTTCTTGTTGCTGATCAAACCAACTACCATCACCAGGTGAAAATTGTGGTGTAACTTTTAAATTAGTTTCACCACTCTTTAAATATCTAATATAATAAGTTAAATCATCTGCACAACTAGCAATAAAACTATCAGTATATAAAGCACTTGTATCGGGAATGCTTGCACTATACAATGCTTGGTTTCTACTTTGTTTACATGAAACATTATCTCTTACACTATCTAATTTACTTTCTACTTCATCAGTATTGTTTTCAATAACTCTTAATAAACTATTAGTTACATCTGCTTTAGATTCTAAACCATCTGTATTATCATCAATAACCCTAAGCATACTAATATTGACATTTGCTTTAGATTCTAATCCATCAGTAGTATCTTCTATAACTCTTAATAAACTATTAGTAACATCAATCTTTGATTCTAATCCATCTGTATTATTATCTATGTCTTCTAAATAACTTATAATTATATCATTACTTTCAGTCATCTCAGAATCCAGACTTCCAATAGAATCATTAACATTTTCTAACTTGGATTCTATCTGATCAGTATTATCTTCTACTGCTCTCAATAATGAATTTGTAACATCTGCTTTGGATTCTAAACCATCCGTATTGTTTTCTACAATCCTTAATAATGAATTGGTAGTTTCGGCTTTAGATTCTAATTGGTCAGTATTATCATCTATAACACCCAATCTACTAATTATTGTATTATTAGAAACAGTAATTTCTGAATCTAAACTATCTAATTTATCATTGGTAGAAATTAATTGATTAATATTATTATCAGCTTTTGATTCTAATTTGTCTGTGTTGTCTTCTACTGCTCTTAATAAAGAATTTGTAGTTTCAATTTTAGATTCTACTTGGTCTGTATTATTATCAATAATTCTTAATAAACTATTAGTTACATCTGCTTTAGATTCCAACTGATCAACATTTAAATTAACATTTGAGCAAGTTACTTCCAATGTAGAAGTATTAGCCATTATTTCTTTTAATATAGAAGTGTGTGTATCTGCTTTACTTTCTAATTCATCAACATTTAAATTAACTTGTGAGCATGTTAATTCTAAATTATCAGTATTAGATGCAATTTCTCTAAGTAAACTATCCTGTGTTCCCATTTGGGATTCTAATCCATCTGTATTATCATCTATAATATCAAGTTTGCTATTGGTAGTTTCAATTTTGCTTTCTACTTTGTCAGTATTATTTTCAATAACTCTTAATAATGAATTGGCAATCTCAACTTTAGACTCTATTTTATCTGTATTACTATCTATATCTTCTAAATAACTAATTATTTCATCATTACTTACAGTAATTTCTGAATTTAAATCATCTAATTTATCATTAACAGATTTTAATTCTGAAGTAATATCACCACTATCAATTGTAACATCCAAATCTCTTAAAATACTATTTGTAGTTTCTGCTTTGGATTCTAACTGATCTGTATTGCCATCTATATCTTCTAGATAACTTATAATGTCATCATTACTAGCAGTTACTTCTGAATCTAAATTATCTAATTTATCATTAGTAGAAATTAACTGATTATTAGTAATTACAGTTTTGGATTCTAATTGATCTGTATTATCTTCTATTATCTTTAATAAACTATTAGTAGTATCTGTTTTACTTTCTAATTGATCGGTATTTACATCTATATTACTTACATTATCTCTTATACTATTAAGTTTACTATCTATGTTTTCCGTATTGTTATCAAGAATACTTAATTTACTAATTATAGTATCATTACTAACATCAACTTCAGATTCCAAATTAGTAATAATTATATCAATATTTTCTAATTTGCTTTCTACTTGATCCGTATTGTTATCTATAACTCTTAATAAACTATTTGAAATTTCTACTTTAGATTCTAATTGATCTGTATTATCATTTATAATTCTTAACAAACTATTAGTGGTATCTACTCTAGATTCTAAATTAGATACATTAACACTTATATTGGAAGTATTAAGATCTACATCCAAATCTCTTAATAATGAATTTGTAGTTTCTATTTTACTTTCTAACTGATCAGTATTGTTATCTATATCTTCTAAATAACTTATAATATCGTCATTGCTTGCTGTAACTTCAGAATCCAATGAATCTAATTTATTATTGGTTGATATTAATTGGTTATTGGTTGTTTCTGTTTTAGACTCTAACTGGTCCGTATTATCTTCTATAACTCTCAATAAAGAATTTGTAGTTTCTGCTTTAGATTCTAACTGATCAGTATTTACATCTATATTTGATATATTAATTTCTATAGTATCAGTATTAGAAGCAATTTCTCTCAATAATGATTCTCTAATATCAGCCTTACTTTTTAACTGGTCTGTATTAACATCAATATTGGATACATTTATTTCAATAGTATCTGTATTAGATGCGATTTCTCTTAATAATGATTCACGAATATCTGCTTTGCTTTCTAATTGATCAGTATTTCCTTCAATGTCTTCTAGATAACTTATAATGTCATCATTACTGGCAGTCATTTCACTATCTATGGCATCTAGTTTATCATTAACAGATTCTAATAAACTATTAGTAATTACTGTTTTTGATTCTAAACTTGATAAATTAATATTTAAACTAGAAGCACTAATATTGACATCAAGATCTCTTAATAAACTATTAGTAGTATTAATTTTACTTCCTAAATGATCAGTATTATCATCTATATCTTCCAAATAACTAATTATCTCATCATTACTTGCTGTCATCTCACTATCAATATCATCTAATTTATCATTGGTAGAAATTAGTTGATTATTTGTGTTTTCTATTTTTGATTCTATTTTGTCTGTATTAATATCTAATTTGGAAACTTTTATTTCTATAGTATCAGTATTGGATGCAATCTGCCCAAGAAGACTAGTATGAGTACCCATTCGTGATTCTAAATTATCAGTGTTGTTATCAATATCTTCTAAATAACTTATAACAATATCATTTGAAGCATCAATTTCAGAATCTAAAGCATCTAATTTATCATTTGTGGATATTAATTGATTATTAGTAGTTTCAGTTTTTGATTCTATTTTATCTGTATTACCATCTATATCTTCTAAATAACTAATTATTTCATCATTACTTGCAGTAATTTCAGAATTTAAATCATCCAGTTTATCATTAATTGATTGAAGTTGACTATTGTTTGTAGTTAATTTTGAATCTAGGGAACTTGTATTAATATTTACATTGGAAATTTTAACTTCTAATGTATCAGTATTTGAGGAAATTTCTCTTAAAAGACTTTCACGAATATCTGCTTTGCTTTCCAATTGATTTGTATTTATATCTATATCTTCTAAATAACTAATAATTTCATCATTACTGGCTGTCATTTCTGAATCTATAGCATCTAATTTATCTTCTATTTCATCTGTATTACTATTTAAAGTATTTAATTTACTTGCAATAATACTATTGTCTTGTACAATATGAGAATCAATCCTATCAAGTTTGCTATTGGTTGTTTCTATTTTTGATTCTATTTGATCAGTATTAATATCTATTTTTGATATTTTAACTTCTATGGTATCTGTATTGGAATTTATTTCTTTTAATTGTTCGAGAGAACTTTCGAGGATACTTCTTTGTTTATCTAATCTTGATTCTACCTGATCAAGATTAATATTTACATTGGATGTTTTAATTTCTAATGTATCAGTATTTGAAGCAATTTCTCTTAACATTGTAAGAGCACTACCAACATTGTCTACACGTATAAATTGATCATTTTTATCATAAATATTTTTATAAATTGAAGTTAATGCTCTTTGTTTTGAATACTGATTGGGATTAGTAGCCATACAAAACTCCTTAAAAATATATTATAAATATTGTTTGTCCCCTTTTTGGAGAATATTATAATACAAATTTAAAGAATTAGTAAAGTTACTTTGTCCCCACTTAAAATATTGAAAAATAAAAAATTAGATATAAAAAAAGGACGAAGTAATTAAAGTCTAAAAGTTCTAATAAAATCAGGGTCGCTGAGGGCTATTTTTGAAGTATTAGTATTAGGATTAAAAGTAGCAGGTTTTATCAAATCTTTGCCATAAATTTTTCTTTTATTTCCACCAGTAAATTTTCTTTTTAGCTCATTATCTGTTTTTGTTCCTTTTACCATTTCTATTATTTCTTTTGATATAGAATGTTTTTTTAATTCTTCGCCCATCATTGAACATAATACTAAAGAAAAATATTTATCAGCATGATGTTTTTCATTTTTTTCAGTATCATATCTAAAATGACCAGCAGGAGTCAATATTCTTTTGATACTATGTATGTGATTAATTAATTTTTTATCTTGTGGTAATAAAATTAACTTATCTTGTAATCTTATTAAAAGTTGATTAGCAGCATCTTCTTTCCATTCATTTGTAAAATCTATTGCTTCTACTCTAGAGGGATATTCATCTTCTAATGTTTCCCCTATTTGTTTGCCCAAACCAGTTGAATCAATACCCATTCTTTTTATTGGCAACGAATTTAAATGTTTTCTTAATTCATTTTCTTGATTTCTTAGTTTAATATTGTCATAAGTTCTTTGATAAACAACTCTTTGCATTTTTGTACCCAAATCCTCATCAGATATAATTAATTCAGAAGTATTCTTTTTTCTACCAATATCATAACCAGCAAGTAATCTCCCTTTTATACTACCATTTTTTAAAAGCATTAATAATAAATTTAAATCTTCACCAGCATAAGGATATTTTAAAGTACCTTTTTCTGGATCGGTGGGAACACATGACATAATTAATGCTATCGGATAAAAATTAATATTGTCATCAATATAAATACATTCAAATTCTTGTTGAAATTCTTCTAATCCCATATTTTCATATTCAAATATTAAATCAAAAGTTCCAAATTCATAAACACGTTGTTCGGTTGTCATATCAAATGCTTCTCTTCGTGCTCTTTTAACATTTTTACAATACACTGGACAATCCCACCAAAAAATTTCATGTCTACTAAATCCAGAATATTTATTATCTTCATTTACATCTATATCATAAAATCTTCCTTGTTTTCCAAAAGTTGTACTAGCACATGTTAAAACTCCTCCACCCCTACTTATAACTGGCATTGCAGATAAATATATTCTTTTAGAGTAAGTATATTGTGCTAATTCATCTAAATATATATCTATACCACCACCTTTACCTCTTACATCTCTTTGGGGATGTGATAAAAGTCTAGTTGTCATAGATCCTTTCATTGGTGTCCATTCTAAACTTGTTTTATTATTAACAACTAATTTTCTTGCTTTCCTCCATTTCATGGGCATACTCTCATAAAGAGACAAAGCATACCTTATTTTTTCTTTTGCTTCATCTTCATTAAAAGACGTAAATATACCAGTATGCCGATGTTTTAGCATTGATTTAGTCATGCCTTCACCAGCAAAAATATAAGAGAAACCAGTTTGTCGGGATTTTTTAACAAATCTTAAACGTGAAGAGTCATTGAGGAATTTTTTTTGATAATCATAAAGAATAGTTGGTTTTAATCCACTGCCTTCATCTGTATTTGTTAAGCCTTCTAAAAATCCAGATGTTGTTGCTAACCAATCTTTATAATCTTTAAATTCTGATTTTGAATCACCAATTTCACGAACACCAACTCCCAAAGGGGCTTTTCTTGATTTTATAGAATCTTTTAATCTATTAGCATCTTCTATAGTAACTAATTTATTATTTTTTTTCTTATATTTTAATATGATTTTATTTGAGATATTTGGATACATCTTTTATTTTTGATTTTTTTATTTTTCCTAATCCTAAACTCTTATAATATTTTTTTACTTTTGTTTTTTTATGTTCTCTTTTGGGTTTAGTTTCTTTCTCTTTAATATCACGTTCCTTACTCTGATAATATCTTTGTGATATTTCATCTATTTCATCGCCCACTCGTGAAGTTGCATCGCCACTATCAACCCTTAACTCTTTACCAAAAGCAATTATTAAACTTTTAAGAGAAGCCAAACTTAATTTTTTTAATTTACCTTTACTTATTTTTCTTAAAAATTCTGCATATAATGGATTTAAAATATCTTTGTACCACTTAGTTCTTACATCTTTATCTATTTTATCATATCTGTTTAATTGTTCTTTAACAGCAATCATAAACTCAGGCAAAGCCATCCATTTATCTAAAAGAGATGTACTTATTTTACATATATCAGCTATTTCCCTTTTAGTATGTGTACCCTGAGCATATAAACGTACTGCTAAAAACTGTTTTGGAGTTAATTCAATTGCTGGTATTGGATCTTCATCTTCTTTTATTTTTTTATTATTTTTTTTACTACTTCTTAAAAAATACTTTAAAGCAATTTTTCTTTTCATATTATTTTTTTAATAAATACAACAAATAAAATAAATAAAAAATTTAATAACATTAAAATATAAATTATTAAATCAGGAACAGTTATATTATTTTTAATTTTTCTAAATAAACTTTTCACATAATTAATATATATTTTTTATAATAAAAAGTCAAGAATGTAATCTAATTGTTTCTTTTTTACATTCTCTTCTATCTCTACACAATTTACATTCTTTTAATCTGTTAGCAGTCCATTTTCTATCTTTGTCTGCAAAATCTACAGTATGCTCTCCTATATACCAACCAAAACATTTTTTCATATTACCCTCCTGTTAATGAATTTTGTTCATGTTGTGCTTGTTCTAAAATTCTTCTTATTTGAAATTTCCAATGATCAGCAGACTCTTTAACTTCTTCTAAGTTAATTTTTCCTTTAGTATAATGTTCAATTATTCTTCTTTGATCTTTATCACACCCTGAATATAACATAGAAGTTAATTCGCAAACACATTGCAAAACTTCTAATTCTGACGGAAGAACAGCAATATTAATAAATTGATCATTCATATCTATTGTTCTAACCATATTATGCCTCCAATAAATATTCTTTTATTTTATTTCCAATTATGTTTGTTTGTTTTTAAAAAATCTCTATTATTTAGACCAGTAAGTTTATGTATTTCAATACCTTCTTTTAAATAAATTGGTCTTTCAACTGTTTTAGTATTATTTTCATCTAAAAATCTATCACCTATTACTTCATATCCAACTATGGAATCCTCATTAAAAAATTCTGATAAATTTAATTTTTCTAAGGGTTCTTTTTCTATTTGTGTTAAATAATCAATGGCATCTTCAAATTTTTTTCTATCAACTTTCATAATTATGTATTTAATAAATATTCTTTATCTAATAAATGTAAAACATTTCTTAAAGGATTATCTATTTTAGCACCATTTACACAAACAGGAAATTTAGCAGATCTATCAACATCATGCCATTTACAATAACCACTATAATCTAAAATTTCTATTTCATTCATAAAAGAATCCAAAAAGAAAACTTCTTTTAAATTAATAATTGGAATATTTGGTTTCCAATGTATACAATGAACACAACACATTCCTAATAATCTTAGACTATAATGTGCTTCTATTAAAGTTCTAAATGATTTATTTTTTACTTTATTCAAAGCAATATCTGCAATTTTTCTTTCTTTTGTATTGGATGGTTTTAAAATATCTATTTCATTTTTTGCTTCCTTGCAAGCATCTATTAATAATTTTATATTATTTTCTGTTAATGCATTTACTCTTTTTTCTTCATCATATATAGTTTCCCAATAACCACCAAATCTTTTATCATCACCATGCATTGCTATTGCATCCATATCTCCTTCTCTTTCTAATGCATCATTTAATTCGTCTTTATAACTTTCATATAATTCTCTATCTATAGCCTGATAATAAGATTCACCATAAACATTTCTATATTTATTAATATGCATACGTGGATATTTTAATGCTAATTCTTTTTTAATTGTTTCTATTATCTCATCATAAGTTTTATATTTCTTTTTTTCTATTGTTGTTTTCTTTTTCTTAAAAAAATTATAAATATTTAAAATTAATTTTCTTAGTTTATTGGTTATTAATTTCATATTATCCTTTCAGTTCATGCCCATGTTCAACATATTTATTATATGGTAAAGTTAATAAATCACATTTACTTTGTTTTGCTAAATAAGAAAAACAAACATCATCTTTATAATGATTTATTTCTGGGTGCCAA
>Ga0180432_10008149_pt1 | contig 13137 bp, 9 predicted proteins | sample SS_ome_10_FD_132414 | JGI IMG/M metagenome (GOLD analysis project Ga0180432, IMG submission 132414) | Hypersaline lake sediment archaeal communities from the Salton Sea, California, USA - SS_1_MS_2 metaG | ecosystem: Environmental > Aquatic > Non-marine Saline and Alkaline > Hypersaline >...
CCTCACCCGCTCGGGCCGCCACCTGGAAGTGAACGACCGCTCCTTCCGCCAGGCCGGTGATCCAACGGGAGTGCACCGTGTCGGCCACCGGTGTCGCATCCGTCGAATCGCCGTATGCCGTCTCCGCTCCGTACCGGACCCAGCCGGTGGAGAGAAGGTTGGTCCCCCACGAGATCCGCGCGGACTCCGCCCCCACCGAATCGATGCGAACATACAGAACGGAGAGGGATGGAGGATCGGGGTCCCCGACGGCCGTCGCTTCCACCGGATTGGAGAAGCCGGACACGTTTCCCGCCTCGTCAAACGAGCGGAGGAGAAAGAAGAGCGGCGCTCCTTCGACCAAACCGACCACCGTGAGCGACTCGGGCTCCCCCGGCTGGGAAGGGGTCGGCTCCCCGGGGAGGGCGACCGCCTCACCCCACCAGGTGAGAGTGTCCGCGTCGATCGGTGTGCTGGAGTATCGAACGTCGTACCCGGTCACGCGGCCGGAGGTGCCATTCTCTCCGGGTGCGGTCCAAAGGAGCGTGATCTCTCCACCCCTCGCCACCCCGCAAAGGAGCAGGACCATCGCCAGCGACCGAAAAAGGAAGTGCCCTCTTCCTATCGAGTTGTAGCCGTTCCACGTCGCCAAGGCGTCTCTCTTTATGTTTCAAACGCGGGAAGAAGGTTTTTCGTGATCCGAGCGGACCCAGTGACAGGGGGAGGAGCCGCTCCCATTCATCGTTCTTCCGCTGTGCAAGGGACGTGCCGGTGGCCCGAGAACGGGGCGAGAAAGAGGCTCCTAACCCACGACTTCACAATATGTTATAAGCTTGAGCGATGAAAGGTCGATCCCTTCCCTTCTCTGGTCGCTTCGGGTGCCCGAACCTTGAACAGATGTGCACATCCGGGGCAGAGAGCGGATGGGAGGAAGGAGGCGCCGGCGAAGAATGAGGGAAAACCGGCGAGAAAGGGGGAGATCGCTGCAAGAAGAGAAAAGAAGAGCGTCTTTCGGCGGGAATGGAACTCTACGGCTCGGCGGTTCCGCTCCGGAGTTTCTCGATCCAAGCCCGCGCCTCCGGGTCGTTCGGATCGGAGCGAAGAAGGGCGTTTGCCTCTCGAAGGGCTTCGTCCGTCTGTCCGCAATGATCGAGCGCCCGAATGAGCAGGTGGACGTATGCGCGTTCCGCCGGCGCGAGGGAGATCGCCTTCCGGAGGAGGGGGATTGCCTCCGCGCTCCCCCCTCTTTGCACGAGAATGGCCGCCTGGTAGTAAAGGAAGAGGGGCTCCCTGGGGAAGGCGCCCGAGGCGATGCCGAGCGCGGCCAGCGACCTCTTCTCGTCCCCCCTCTCGAGCAAGGTTCGGGCGATCCTCTCCAGGTCCTCCGGCGCACCCCCTTCGGCGGCCTCCTTCCAACGGAGTAGCCGGGTGATCGCCTCTTCTCCATCCCCTCGCCTCGCGGCGGCCAGAGAGAGAAGGAGCATTCCCTCTCCCCGCCCGCCATCCATGCGGGCCGCCCGCTCCGCCGCTTCCTCCCCCCGTTCGATCTCCCCCATGTCGAGAAGCATGCGGGCCAGGTGGATCCAGTTCTCCCACCCCTCCGGATTCTCCCGGGCGAACTCCTCCGCCAGGGCGACCGCCTCGGTCCGGCTCCCGCGTTGGTAGAGAAGAAAGGCGAGGTTCCGAACCGCCCGCCCGTAACCGGGGCGAAGGAGGAGCGCCTTCCGGAGAAGCTCTTCCGCCCGCCTCCCCTCCCCCTCCTCGTAGAGAACCTCGGCCAAGGTCACCATCTCTTCGGGAACGGTGGGGTCGAGATGAACCGACCGGGAGAGATGCTCGATCGCCCGAGCCCGGTCGCCGCCGTCCAGGTATGCGTAGGCAAGGTTGGCATGGGGTCTCGCTTTACCGGGCGCCTTCTGCACCGCGTCGCTCCACAAGGCGATCTCGTCCCTCCACACTTCGTTCCGCGCCATCGTCAGAACCGCCAGAACCACGGAGAGAGCCAGCACGGCGCCACGGGCGGCCCTCCGATACTTTACGTAGGAAAGCAGAGCGGCCACGCCCAGGAAGAATCCCGCCGATGGAAGATAGGTGCGATGCTCGAAGATGACATCGCGGATCGGGAAGAACGAGGACTCCACCAGGAGAGTCGCCGCGAACCAGAGAAACCCGAACGAGACGACCGGGTGACGCCGCCGAAATCGGATCGCCGACGCGAGGAGGAGAAAAAGGAACAGCGCCTTGGCGGCGGTGATCAGCTCGAAGGGATCGGTTCGGATGGGGTAGTCGTAATCGATCGTCTGGCCCACCGGCAGAACGAGAACGCGGATGTACGTGACCACCACGTGGACCTGTGTGGCGAGGTAGGCCAGCCGACCGATGTTGCCGGTCTCGCGGCTTCCGCGGGACATCGCTTCGGCGAGCGATTCGCCTAAGGTGAGACGCCCGGCCACCAACGTGAGGGGGATGATCGATACGATCAGAAGGTGGGGCACGATGGCGAGGAGCCTTCGTGGCGAAGGGCGGGACGGGAAGAGAAGCTCCACGACCAGAAGGGTGAGCGGCAGGGTGAGGACGATCTCTTTCGAGCGCACCCCGGCGAGAGCCGCAGCCCAGGAGAGAAGCAGAAAAGCTCTCGATCTTCCGCGGCCGCGCAGGTACGCCGCCACCGAGAGCAGATAGAAGAAGGTGGCCAGCGATGTGTGCCGCTGCACGATGTACGTCACCGTCTGCGTCGCCAGGGGGTGGAGGAGGAAGAGCGCGGCCGCGGTGATCCCGACGAAACCCGCGCGGGACCGGTCCGGGATGAGGAGCGCGGCGAGCCAGAAGAGAAGAAGGCCGTTGCCGAGGTGAAGAGCGAGGTTGAAGATCCGGAATCCCGCCGGGTGGTCCCCATAGAGCGCCCAGTCGACGGCGAAAGTGAGGTCGGTCAGACCGCGGTTCGAGAAAGGAGCATTCGCCGCCACCGAACCGAGGCGCGGGATCGACTCGTTCTCGGTGATCGTGTGGCGGTCGTCCAGGTGCCAGCCGCACCGGAACGACCCGATGTATGCCACCACTGCCGCCGCGAGGACCAGGAAGAGGACCTTCTTCGCCATCCGTGTTTTCCCCCTTTTCCCCGCCGGAGACGGACCGCGGGCGCCGGTCGGGCCGAACCGAGTGTAACGGAGATCACCGCCCGGAGAAAGCCGTTCCTGGGTTGCGCCGGCCACCGATACCCTTTATGGTCCCACGAACAACGCCGATACCTTGTACAGAGAATCGATCTTGCACCAAAGGGAGAGGAGCGCGCACTTGATTCGCGGTATGCGCGAGTGGGATGACGAGATTCCCGATCGGGACCTCCATCTCGTCCCCCGGCTTCGAGACGAGACATTCCTCTGCTTCTCGTGGAGCGAATGGGATCCTTCCCCCGAGCCATGGAGGGAGATTCTTCGTCGGTTGGCGTTTCGGAACCGGGTGGTCGTCGTGCCTCCGCCTTTGGAACGGACCGAGGTCTTCGGCAGCCGCTACGCTCTGAACGGGCACAGGCGCGGGACGGATCACCGGGAGGATCACCTGACCGTCTATCGTTTCCCCCGCTTCCTCCCCCGCTTGTACAAGCCCGGGCCGGTGGCCGCCGCCCTCCACTCTCTGCGCATCCGATCGTTGGCGCGGGTGCTCCGCCGCCTCGATGGCAAGCCGCCGGTCCTCTACCTTCTTCACCCGAGGTTCCGTGAGTACATCGGGAGGTTGGACGAGAAGGTGGCGCTCTACCACGTGCTCGACGAGTACGCCGGGTACCCGGGGGCGGACAAGACGCATCTGCAGGAGGAAGAGGACTCTCTTCTCGACTCGGTGGATACAGTGGTGTGTGCATCGCAGGAGCTTCAGATGACCAAGGCCGGCCCGTGCCGCGAAGTGCAGTTCCTACCGAACGGCGTCGACTTCGGTCTTCTTTCGCGGGCGGCCACCCACCCGCTCCCCACACCGGAGGAGCTGGACGAGATCTCACCTCCTCGGGCCGGCTTCATCGGGAAGATCAGTGACGAGCTCGACTTCCGCCTCCTCCGCGACCTCGCCCTTCTCCTGCCCCGCTTCTCGTTCTGCTTTATCGGTCCCGTGCTCGTGATTTCCAAGGCGAACCGGGAGCTGTGTGAAGAGTGGACGAGCCTCCCCAACGTGCACCTGATCGGGACGAAGCGCACATTCGATCTTCCTCCCTATGTGCGCGCGTTGGATGTTCTCCTCCTCCCTTACACGAACTCCGTGGAGGGGCGGAAGCGCTATCCCGTGCAGCTCCAGCCTTACTTCGCCACCGGGAAACCGGTGGTCTCCGTCCCCTTGCCCGCGGTGGAGGAGTATGGAGATCTGCTCCACGTCAGCAGCACTCCGGAGGGGTGGGCGGACGGGATCCACCGGGCTCTCGACGAGGAAGAAGGCCGGCGCAGAGGGCGCATCGCGGTGGCGCGCAGGCATCGATGGGAGAGAATCGTCCTTCACTTCGAACGGATCGTCACCGAAGCGCTCCGATCACGATCCGCCTAGGCGGGCGGCCGAACGCTCGACAGGAAGGTCAGCGGGGAACCGGCTCTCCCGGAGCGCAGCCGAGAAGCCGGCACACTTTCTCCACGGCGGCATCCGCCTCTTCCGGCGCGGCTCCCCAATCGGTCCTTCGATAGACCAGATCCTCCGGGTAGACCACCGATTCTTCATCGATCCACCGGGTCAACCCGGGCGTGACCTCCTCCGGAGGGGCGCCCAAGAACGGACGGGGATCGTCGGGATCGATCCCTCCGAAGGAAGCCGCCCTCTCCACCCCGCCCGGAATCGATGGGGCCGGCCGGCCGGGGAAGATGCGACGAACCGCCTTCTCCGCCACCGCCCGCGCGGTGGTCACCTTGACTCCACAGATGGTGAAGAGGCCGCATGGCATCCCCTCCGATCGATGATCGACGAAGAGCGGATGCTTGGCGAGCCGGGTGGTTCCCTCTTCCGTCGCGGGGAGAAGGCCGGCGAAGATCCGGAGGACATCTCCTCTTTGGAAGGAGAGGGCGGGCAAAGCCCGGTTCAGGTCATCGAGGAAGCGTTGGATTTCTTCCTCCGTCGGCTTTGCCTCCGTTGTTCCCCTCGGTCTCGGCGCGTAGCTGGTGCCGGCCAGCGTCCACGAGCGGTGGGGAAGAACGAAGGCGGCGCCGCCGGCGGCGTTCGGGGGGTGAAGGGCGAGAGCGCCTTCCCAAAGCGGCTTCTTCCGTAGAAGCAGGTTGAACGCGACGGAAGGGTGGAAGATCTCCTTTCGTGCGCTCCCCCACTCCGCGGCCAGACCGGCGCACCAGGGCCCGGCGCACGACAAGATCTTCTCTCCGCGGAAAGAGAGCTCCTTTCCGGCGACGCGATCGAAAGCACGAACCCCGCACACTCCCTTCCCACCTTCGATCGGAGAGCGGGCTTCCACATAGTTCAGCGCCACCGCACCCGCCTCGCAAGCCTGATGGAGGATCTCCATCAGCAGGCGCTCCGGGTTGGGAGCGAAGCCGTCGTACCAGAGGCCCGCTCCCTGAAGACCCTTTGCAGGAAGAGAGGGAAAGCGTTGTTCCGTTTCCGTTCGGCTCACGATCCGGCCGGGCGGAATCCTCCGATCCTCGCGAACGCCCTCGTTCCGGTTCGAGGAGAGGAGATCGTTCGCCCAAAGGGCGGCCCGAAAGACCGAGACGCGCCGGAGGCCTTCGCCATAAAGGGGAAAGTGGCACGGCAGGATGCGAGCCAACGATGGAAAGGTCCGGAGAAACCAGCGCCGTTCCTGGTACGATTCGCGGAAGCGTCCGATGTCGGCAGTTTGCAGGTAGCGCAACCCTCCGTGGAGAAAGCGAAGCGAGTTCCACGTGGTGGCGCCGCCGAAATCGGACTTCTCCAAGAGAAGCGTGCGAATTCCCCGGAGAGCCGCCTCCCGTGCGGCACAGACTCCGTACATCCCGCCGCCGATCACGATCAGGTCATGCGCTTCCCGCGTCGCGCCCTCCGGTTCTCGGCGGATCATGCCCTCACCCTCCTCGGGAGCCGCAAACGAAGCTGGTCCCTGCAAAACGAGACGAGGTCGCCGCGCTTCCCATAGGCCGGGGGCCGCGCTCCCTTGCCGGAAAGGGCGCGGGTGAGCGCCTCCAGCGGGCGGCGAGGATCGATGGTCGCCTCGACGAGGGAGCCGAACGAGCCGGCGGTGCGGTTGTGCGACGGGAACGGAAGAGGGTCGCTTCCGGAGAGAAGCCCGATTCCTCTCTCCGCGGCGATCCGGAATAGGGGCGATGGGGGGAGTCCGCGGGGGCGCGAACGGTTGTCGCCGAGGAAGAATCTCGTTCGGTTCCCTTCTCGCACCATCCCCTTCACGATTCGCCCCCGTTCCCCCCACCACTTTCCGAACCCCCAGGGAAGAACGGCGATCTCCCCCTCCGCCTGCACACGAGCGAGCCCTTCGGCCAGAGGAATCCCGTCGTCATACGGGCGCCGCGATCCGACCGCCAAGATCTCCACGCCCTCCCTCGTCTCGATCTGCCTCCCCGCGAGAAGGAAAAAGGAAGGTTCTCCCTCGAACAGGATGAGAAGAGAGCCCTCCTCGCCCGTGATCCGCGCACTCCAAGAGGAGCTTTCCCTCTCGATCGCCCCGCCGCTCCATCGGGCGAAAAGATCTTCCCCCTTCGGTTCGGTCAGAACAAGCGCTCCCCACACGGAGCCCCGCTTCGATCCATGCGGCGCGTATCGGGCGAAGTTGCTCCGGGCGCCCTCCAGAAAGAGCTCCAGATCGAAACAGGAGTGGAAGTGGACGTGGGCGTCGACCAATAGAGCGCTCATGGGCCGGCCAACTCACGATAGAGGGTGACCAAAGTCCGTTCCACGACGTTCCAGTCGTACCGTTCCTCCACGAGCTTCCGCGCGTTTCGCCCGAGGACCGTACGCTCTTCCCTCCCGCCGAGGAGACGGGCCACCGCCTCGGCGATCTCTTCCGGGCGGTCCGCCGCGACGAGATGCTTCCCGCTCTCGGCGTCGATTCCCTCGAAACCGACCGTCGTCGAGACGATCGCCTTTCCCATCGCCATGGCGTCGAGAACCTTGAGCCTCGTCCCTCCTCCCACGCGAAGGGGAACGATCACGACCGCCGCCCGTGCGACGATCGGCCTGAGATCGTCGACAAAACCGTGCACCACGATTCCGGGCGATCCCGCGTTTTTCGGAACGAGCCGCTCCGGCGCCGCTCCCACCAGATCGAGAGAAGCCCCCCGGCGCCTCTCGCGGATAAGGGGCCAAATACGCTCGGTCAGGTAGCTCACCGCGTCCCGGTTCGGGAACCACCCGAGCCCGCCGACCCACACCACCCGCTCCTCCTCCTCCCCAACCCCCGGTCGGTAGTAGCCGGTGTCCACGCCGTTCGGCACTACGACCGCCTGGACGGTAGGGAAACGGGAGGCGATGGTCTCCATCTCCTCGGCGGAGACGAAGAGATTCCGGTCGAACGCCTCGTACCATCGATCCTCGAACCTCTCCAGCTTGGCCGCCTGCAGCCGAAGATAGAGCCCCGCCAGCCGGTTCTCTTCGTAGGGCGCCCGGCGGCGGAAGAGCCGCGACTCGATGTTGTGGTGGTTCAGCACGCTCTTCTCCCCGCCGAGAAGGACCCGGTAGGTGGCCAGGTCGACCGTATCGAAATGGACCGCGTCGTACGACCGTGACCGGAGCAGATCGCGGACCTTCTCCCGGAAAGGCGCGGAGCGAAGCTCGGCCACCGTATACGGCTCCCTCTCGAGGAGGTTGCGGGCGAGCCCGCCGGCGAAGGTGATTCGGGATCGCTCGTTCGGAATGGGATAGACGTGAACCGAGCGGCAGAAGCTCGAGAGAGCTTTCTTCGCCTCGTCCAAGATCGGGTCGGCCAAAGAAGCGCGCCGATGAAACGATACCAGATCGACCTCCGCCTCTCGCGAGAGGCCGCGGAGAAGATAATACGACCGCTGCAGGTTCCCTCCCTTGGGAGGATAGGGGACGAAGTGGGAGAGCCAGAGAACTCTCAATGCTTCCCCTCCAGATCACGATAGAGCGCGGCCGTTTCCCGGACCATCTTTTCGATGGAGTACTCCTTGCGGACCAGCTCCTTCGCGCGCCGGCCCATCGAGTCCGCCTCCCCGCTCTCCCGGGCGAGCCGGAGGATCCCCTCGGCGAGCTCTTCCACCGATCCGGGCCGGGCGAGAATGCCTGTCTCTCCATGGCGCACCACTTCCGGCACTCCTCCCACCGAGGTGGCGACCACCGGAAGACCGAGCGCCATCGCCTCGAGTAGGCCGACCGGCAGTCCTTCTCTCTCCGAGGTCAATAGATAAGCCATGCTCTTCCGGAGGAACCGGCTCGGGTCCTCGACGAAACCGGTGAAGTGCACCTTTCCGGGCAGGAGCTCGGACGCGATTCTTTCGAGCTCCCCGCGGTCCGGGCCGTCGCCGATCAGAAGCACGCACAGCTCCGGGAGCCGCGAAGAGGCGTGGGCCGCCGCACGCAGAAGAAGGTCGTACCTCTTCTCCCGCGCGAAACGTCCCGCCGAGGCGACCACCCAAGATCCGGGCGGGAAGGGGAGCTCCACCGGGGGCGATGCCTCCTCGCCGGGGAGGGCGATGCCGTTCGGAATGATCCGAATTCGTTCCTCCGGGACGAAGCGGGCCAGGTCCGAGGCGATCGCCGCCGAGACGGCGACATGCGCGTGGAAGAAGGTGCGGGCCACGCGCCGGTCGATGAAATAGGCGGAGCGGTACGTCCAAGGACCGGCCGGATAGGGGGAACCGTGCTGAGTGCGGACGAGCGCCCTTCTCCCTCCTCCCACCGTGGCGAGAAAGGCGACGATGTCCTCTTTGTAGCCGTGGGAGTGAACCACCCGAGGACCGTTCTTCGCCAGAATCGCTCGGACCGTGCGGACGAGAGAAGGGAACGTGCGCTCCCTCTCGGAAAGGACGTCGACGGGGATGCCCGCCTTCCGGAGGCGTTCCTCCAGCACTCCATGATTCAGAAGAACCGCGGCCGGTTCGGCGAGGCCCGAGGAGGCGAGCCCCGTGAGAAGCCCGAGGGCCGCCGCTTCCGCGCCACCCCACAGATCACCGGAAAGAATGTGAACGACCGTTCTCATCATGATCGTTTCCCGAGGCCGTAAACCAGCCCGGCCTCGCTCCACCGGCCGGAGCGGTTTCGCACCTTCCCGTCATGCATATTGACCCGGGGAAGCCGGTACGGATCCGCCATCTCCCCCTGGATCGAGAAGCCGTGGGTGTACCCCGCCCGGCGGACCAAGCCGCGAACCTCGTCGTTGCTCTCGCCGTTCGGGTAGGCGAAGAAGCGCGGCGCCCGGCCGAGGGCGGCAGTGATCCTCTCGCGGGAGCGGCCGATCTCGATCCGCGCCTCCTCGGGCGCGATGCGGGTCAGAATCCGGTGGTCGTAGCCGTGGCTTCCGATCTCCACGCCTCCTTCCTGGAGCCGCCCCGCTTCCTCCCAACCGAGGACCCTTCTTTCCTGCGCTCCCACCCCCGCCTCCCTCTCCAGCCGCGCCAGCTTCTCCTCTCTCTCCCCATCCTCTATGCTCTTCCACCGCGTGAGCATCCTCTCCACGTCTTCGGCACCTTCCCCATCCGGTCCCTCTCCCGGAAGAAGCCGGCCGAGCCCTCTCGCTCCCACTGCCCCCCACACCGAGAGGAGACGCTCCGGCCAGAAGAGGCGTCCTTCCTCTACGTGCCGCACGGAGAGGAAGCAGACCCCTCCGGCGCCGCGCGCCTTCAGTCCGGGCAAGGCGTGGGTCACGGTGTCGAGCCACCCGTCGTCGAACGTGAGAAGCACCGAAGGGCGCTCGAGAGGCTCGGGGTATCCATGGAGGAAGGAGTCCGGTCCCGACAAATCGAAGTCCCGCGCGAGCCGATCCAGGAGACGGGCGAAGGCCTCCCGGCTCATCACCATGCCCGCCGGCGAGCGATCGAGGCCATGCGCCTCGGGAAGGACGCGATGAAAGAGGAGGATCAGCCGGTTCCCGTCCATCTCGAGCTTCCGCCGGAGACGGCGTTTCGAGAACCCCGAGAGATAAAGTAACGAACGGGCGGTTGGTCCGATCATTCTCATCGCTTGGTCGGCTCCCAGATGACGGCTCTCTCCCCGCGGAGAAAGCGGATCCACGCCGCTGCGACGGCGGCGTTTGTGGTTAAAAAGAAACGGACCGCTTTGAGCGGAAAGGAACGGTGGAGAGAAGGGATCGGCCACGCCACAAGCGGGAGAAGATAGAGCACCGTCTGCAGGAGAAAGAAGGAACGATAAGCCTCCCGCCCGGCGAGAGCCGCCGAGAGCCCGTAGGTCAGCACCAAGGCGGCCGGCACGAGCCACCGGCAGATCTTGTGCGAGAGAAGGGCCCAGGAAACGAAGGGGCGCCGCGAGGGATGGAGAAGGTCCCTCCGGTACCAGAGCACGTCCATCCCTCTCATCACGGTTCTCGCCTTCCGCCGGAACTCCGACGCCGATGTGGGCGCGGGAAGGAAACGGCCGCGCGCCGCCGGCTCACTCACCACCCGGTATCCCTTGCGAATCACTTCGAGGGGAACGAGAAAATCGCGGGTGTAGCGAATCGGCGTGGCCTCGCAAAGAGAGCGGCGCACGGCATAGAACGAGCCGCTCACGCCGATCAGAGTGCGGACCGACCCTTCCAAGCGGCGCAGAGCCATCTCGTACCGCACGTACGCCCCCTCTCCGCCGGAAGGAACGTCGTCCTCACTCGAAACACACCCGACCTCTTCGTCCGCGAAGGGGCGGACGACCGCGCGCAGCGCCTCCCGGTTCAAGAGGATGGAGGAGTCGGTGAAGACCACGATCTCACCGGCCGCTTCTTGGAGGGCGCGGTTCTGCGCCGCCACCTTCCCGAGTCTTTCCTCCGAGCGGACCAGGATGACACCGCGCCCGGCGTACTCGCGCGCCGCCGAATCGGTTCCGTCGGTGGACCCGTCGGAGCTGATGACGACCCGCATCTTGTCGCTCGGATAATCGAGGGAGAGCAGGTTCTCGATCTTCCGGCGAATCTCCTTCTCCTGGTTGTGAACGGGGACGACCACGGTGATCTCCGGTGCGATTGGCGCGCAATAAGCCGGCCGGGGCCGCACGGCGGCGAGAAGCGCGAGGAGAAGAGGGTACCCGGCGTACGCGTAGAGGACGAGCAGAACGGAGAGCCAGAAGAGGACTTCCACCGTCAGCACCGGCACACCTCCGCGATGGTCCGGACAATCGCCGCTCTTTCTTCCGCGGTCACGAGCGAATGGGTCGGAAGGGTGACCAAGGATCGGGCTACCTCTTCGCTACCCTCGAGGCTCCCCGTCCATCGAACCGACTCCCGGCAGAGCTTCCGGATGCTCGTGATCGGCCCGGGGTAAAACGGGGATACTCCCAGGCGGCCCGCGGCGCGCAGAAGGGCGCCCTTCTTTTCGGGAGGAAGAAGCAGAGGATAGCGGAGGTACGTTGCCGCCGCTCCGGCGAGGGGCTGGACACGGCGGACGCCGGGCAAGGCCCGGATCATCGCGTCGTACTCCTCCGCCGCCTTCTTCCTCGTCTCCCGTTCCCGCCGGAGGGGGGGGAGGATCCGCGCGGCGAGCCGGGCCGTGTACCCATCGATCTCCCGGACGGGAAACCGCTCGTCGTAAGTCGTCTCTCCGATGCGCAGGAAGGGAAGCGCGGCGGGGTAGCGATAGCAGGTTCGGGAGAAGAAGATCCGGTACGCCCACGCCCGGAGCAGCGACCGAGAGCCCCGTCCCCCCTTCGCCAAACGCTCCCATGCCCGCGCTAGGGTGTTCCCTTCCGGGAAGAGCACCGCTCCACCGCCGAGGGCGGGGAGCGCTTTCCCTCGACCGAAGGAGAGCACCGTCGCGTCCGCTCGTGCCCGGGCACCCCCACCTCCAATCTCCGCCCCGAACCCTTGCGCGGCGTCGTCGACGAGGCGCGCGCCCCACCTTCCGGCGGCGGCGGCGGCGCGGGAGAGATCATTGGGAAATCCGAAGAGGTTGTGCGTGACTACGGCCAAGGGGCTCTCCGGTGACGACCGCTCCAAATCGCCCCCGAAGTCGAGGGTCCCCGGGTCGATGTCCACGAGATGAAGCCTGAGCCCCGCGCGGAGCGCCGCGGCGGCCACGGACCAGCACGTGTACGCGCTGATCACCACATCCCGCGCACCCTCGTTCTCTTTCTTGCACGCCTGAAACGTTTGATAGAGCCCAGCTCTTCCCGAGGAGACGGGAAAGACCTCCATCTCCCCCGTTACCTTCCGAAGGGCGTCACACAAGTCACGCCGCGCGCGCCCCGGCGAGAGGACGCCCTCCCCCGCACCCCAAACATCCCGCATGCCCAGGACCCCACCGGCAGGCGGAAGCCTTCTCCTCACGCCTCCTCCTCCTTCTCCGCCGCTTCCACCGCCAGCCGCCGGCCCACCACACAGAGAGCGGTGAGAACATACATGTGCGGATAGTAGAGCGCGGACAGAAACGTGGCCGTCACCACGAAGCCGAGGATGCTCGCGAAGAGGGCATTGCCGAAGTAGTCGAGAAGGCGGCGCACATCGGAGTCTCGAACCCGGATCCGCCTCATCCTCCGGATCTCCAGAAACGATTGCACGAATAGGGTCGTATAGATCGCCAGCCCGAGGATCCCCATCTCCGCGGCGATGAGGGGGATCGTGCCGTGCATCGCTTTTCCCCACTGGGTGGCCGGGTTGTCCAGATCGACGTACTGCGGCATCCGCAGATTCGAGTTGCCCGGCCCCACCCCGATCAAGGGGTACTCGGCGAACATCCGAAATCCGGCCAGCCAATACTCGCGCCGCTTGTGGGCGGTTCCCTCGTCGGTCTGTTGGATCGACCGGATCTCCTCGAAGTAACGAGAAGGTGCGATGAACGCGACGGAGGCGATCAGAAGGAGCATGATCGATCCGGTCAGAAGCTTCCTCTTCCCCCGATACCAGCAGAAGAAGAGTGTCGCCGCGATGCCGACGAACCCGCCCCGGGACATGGTCAGCACGATGGTCACCAGGATCAGAAGGGAGGTGAGGAAGGCGAGCCACTTCGCTCCCCACCGCCGGAGGGCGGTCATCGCGAAGAACGCATAAGGGAAGATCACCACCAGGGCGAGGGCGAAGTCGTTCTCGTC
>Ga0180432_10008150_pt1 | contig 13136 bp, 11 predicted proteins | sample SS_ome_10_FD_132414 | JGI IMG/M metagenome (GOLD analysis project Ga0180432, IMG submission 132414) | Hypersaline lake sediment archaeal communities from the Salton Sea, California, USA - SS_1_MS_2 metaG | ecosystem: Environmental > Aquatic > Non-marine Saline and Alkaline > Hypersaline >...
AAGACAAGGGGATTTGAATGCTGAGTTGATACGCCACCACATGCACGTTGAAACGGACTGTTGCACTCCCGGCCCTCGCTCTGGCTATGGTTCTGGCTATGGCCCTCGCTCTGGCTATGGCTCTGGCTCTGGCTCTGGCTCTGGTTCTGGCTATGGCTCTGGCTATGGCTCTGGCTATGGCTCTGGCTATGGCTCTGGCTCTGGTTCTGGCTCTGGCTCTGGCTATGGCTCTGGCTATGGCTCTGCCTATGGCTCTGGCTATGGCTCTGGTTCTGGATCTGGTTCTGGATCTGATTCTGGATCTGATTCTGGCGGACTTAGTTTCGATTAAAAAAAGGAGACGCATGACACGACAGAAATTTGAACTCGGCCATGTCGTTGCTACTCCGGGAGCGTTAAAGCTCTTGGAAGAACACGACCTGGAACCTGGGCATTTCATATCCAGGCACTCAATCGGTGATTGGGGTGACACATGCCCAGAAGACAAAGAACTCAATGAGGCTGCACTTATAGACGGCAGCCGGATCATGTCCGTGTACCACTTGTCAAAATACGCGACAGTGAAAGCGGGTGATCTTGAAGGAAGCTGGTGCGCTGACAATTACGTCCCAACCGTCTGGGTCATTACTGAGGCCAAAGACGACGATGGCGTGCGTCGCGTAACAACTCTCCTGCTCCCGAGCGAGTATTGATGAATAGGCTGAAGCAACTCGCCTAAGGCTGAGGTGGCAACGGCAACCAGCAAGGAAGCTCAAATGAAGTTTGTGATCGGGGCACTCATCGGTGTCCTCATTGGACTGTCGCTCTCTCTACTGCTTGTTGAGAGGGCGATTTTTGTTTGTATCAAAAGGGGAGAAAGCTATGTCACATATCGTGACGGTGAAGGCGAAAATCGATTGCCTTCAATCCGTCAAAGAAGCGTGCGATGAGCTTGGGTGGACGTTCCAGGAGGCTAAAACCTTCAGTGTGTGGGACGGCGACAAGCCCTGCGACTTCAAGATTGTTCTTCAAGGTTCTGCATATGAGATTGGACTCATTCAAGAGGACAATCACCTCGTCCCGCAGTGGGATGACATGTGCTACGACTACAACCGACACGTCGAGATCAGAGAAGAAAATGGTGTCGGAGGTTTTCTTCAGACCTACGAAAAAATGAAGGTCCGCAGAACCCTCAAGAAGCGTGGCTTGAAGTTCACTGAACGAATCGAAAGCGGAAAAGTCAAATTCGAGGTGCAAGCATGAAGAAAATTCACATCGAAATTGACGGAAACGGTGGCGTTAAGATTGAAGCTAAAGGGTTCTCTGGACGCGAATGCCTTGACGCAACACAGCAAATCGAGATGGCAATTGGGACCGTAGAAGACCGCAAGAAGAAAAAAGAATTCTTCCAGAAGTCTTCTGCGAGCAACAACCTCCAACAAAGACAATAGGCGGGTCTCTTGCACACCCCATGCCCGCCTGTTTAGAGCCGGGGCCGACCACCCCGGCTTGTTTTTTCATCAACAAGGGGAGACAAATGAAGACGTTTCGTGACGAATTCACGATACACTGTCAAGCCGGATTCGGTGGCGTGTACGTGGAATCGTGTGAGCAACAAGAAACAATCAGGACAATCAACGAAGTCGCTGAAGAACACGACTGGGGAATCAAGGTGTGGACACCTGCTTCCGACGACCCAATCGACACGTTCTTGAAGGGGTTGAGCTTCAACCCCAACAATGATCGACGCGAACTTGTCGTGCTGTTCAACATCGAACGGTACGTCAACGAGTTCCCGGAAGCGGCACAAGCTGTTCAGACAGCAATTGTGCATGCAAAGCAAAGCCGAGCAAACATCGTCGCTGTGTGTAGCACAACGAAACTTCCAGCCAGCCTGGAAAGAATGTTCGCTCACGTTGAGCATACGCTTCCAGATGCCAACGAGATCGCCGGGATTCTCGATGACCTGCAATGGAACTGCACAGACCGTGAGGCTGTCGTCAGAGCAGCAAGCGGGCTGACTCGCACTGAAGCTGAAGACGCATTCAGCCTGAGCTATGTGCGAAACGACCAGCATGATGTCTTGGCGAATGATGTCTGGCAGACAAAAGCTAAGCAAATCAAGGCAACTGGATGCCTTGAGATCTACGAAGGCGAATCATCTTTTGATTCACTTTGTGGACTCGACGAACTAAAGCGGTTCTGCGCTAGTAGCGTGGGGCACCCAGACGCGAAAGGTGTATTGTTGCTGGGTGTCCCAGGTGCAGGTAAAAGCGAGTTCGCTAAAGCACTTGGCAAACAGACTGGTTATCCAACTGTCATATGGGACATTGGTGCCATGATGGGTAGCTTGGTCGGTCAAACCGAGCAGCGCATGCGACGTGCATTGCAAACGATTGACCGGATCGCACCGTGTATCCTGTTTGTTGACGAGATCGAGAAAGCACTCGGTGGAGCAAGCAACAGTAACGATTCGGGAGTCAGCCAGAGGATTTTCGGAACACTGCTGACGTGGCTCAACGACAGGACAAGTAGCGTGTACTTCATCGGTACATGCAACGACATCGAGAAGCTGACGAATGTCAGTTCTGGTGCGTTTGTTCGTGCTGAGCGGTTCGATGGACTGTTTTACATCGGACTCCCAAGCGAAGCTCAACGTGATGCCATGTGGCAGATGTACTGCGACAAGTATGGCGTGGACTTCGAAGGTGAGTTTGATGATAGCGGCTGGACTGGTGCTGAGATCAAATCAGCATGCCGACTGGCTCACATGCAGGGTATCACAATTGAGCAGGCTGCTCGTATGGTGATACCAGTGAACGACACTGCCAGTGATCAGCTTGGAGCACTGGAGTCCTGGGCACACGAGCGGTGTATCGATGCCAACAAAGGTGGTCGGTACACCAGCCCAAGGCATGTGGCAAGCAGAAAGCGGGTGGTGTGATGCGTGACGAACATGAACTGTACGCACTGAATGTTCTGTACGAAAAGCTCATTGATGACTCAATCTGGTGTGGGGTTGCCCAAGAAATAAGGTGCAACCCCGACCAATTTGAGGTGTGCGGTAACGGTGATGTGTGGAGTGGAAATGTCGAATGGAAAGCCGACACCTACATGACACCAAAAGAGCTTAACGCATTCAATTTGATGCGTGACACTGTCCAATCAAGTTAGGCCAAAGCAACTCGCCTAAGGCTGAGGTGGCAAGCCAAGCAACTCGAACATGGGGAGAAAGTCATGTCTACTGTTGAGATTGAAGGTGTCTCACGAGCAGTGAATCGTCTTGTTGAAGATTTCGCTGCCGTGGAATTGCATTTCACATGGTGGGGTACGAACAAAACCCTTACCGACAGGCAAAAGCAAGAAGTCGCTGCACAATTCGGAACCACCGAAGAGTCAATCAACGCGACCAAGAAACTGGTCGATGACCACCCTAAGTACAGGGCGCTGACATCGATCCGCAATCAGGTCAAACAATACTGGAAGAGCATGTCTCTCCCGTTTCCTGAAAAGGCGACTCGGATGATTCGGATTCAGGATGTGCCTGAATTTGAAGTTGTCATGGAGTCTTACGCCACTCAACTCCAGTACGCTGTCGACGAACTTGATAACTCACTCGAAGAGTTCATCGATGAGCAGCGAAAGAGACTGGTTGACCTGTTTGACCGCAACAACTACCCAAGCACCTTTCAGGGAATGTTTGGGTTCGACTGGCAGTACCCTAACTGTCAGCCACCAGAGTACCTGAGAATGGTTTCTCCAGGAACGTACGAAATGGAGCATGCGAGAATGCAACTCCGCTTCCAGGAAGCTGTCGAGCTTGCTGAAGCAGCGTTCCTGGAGCAGTTCAAAAATCTGGTTGATCACATGATCGACAAGATGACACCGAACCCGGACGGAACGAAGAAGCAGTTCCGTGAACCAACCGTCGCGAACTTCAAGGATTTCTTCGAGCGGTTCCAAATGCTCAACGTCGGCAGTAGTGACGAGCTTGACCAGCTTGTATCACAAGCTCAACAACTACTTGAAGGCGTTGCGTACGAGGATCTGAGAGACTCTCGCAGTCTACGGCAGGATGTGCTGGACGGAATTGAGCGTATCTCAGATGGGATTGGCGGGCTGATCATTGATGCACCACGGAGGACAATCGGATGACAGTTGTATCAATCGATCAGTCCGGCGATGTCAAGTTTGTTCACGACGACGAGATCTTTCAGGCTATTGGTGTGGGTGGTGTAATCGAACGTGCTAGTCACGTCGAGCCTGAAGGAGATCAGTGGACCGTTGATCTAACCCCTGTCAACGGTCCCGTCGTGCGTGGGTTTAGCAAGAGGTCCGTTGCTCTTGCGTGGGAAAAGAAATGGATTGAGGAGAACGTGATATGACCGACCCAACCGAAGCGTTGCGGGCTATGGCGACACACCTGATCAACTCCAATCCTCAAAGCCGAGAAGAACTAGAGGAACAATACGGTCAGGCGTGGGACACAACCGAATTGCAGGAAGACTTCACCGTTCTGCAATTCGCGGCACCATTTGTGATCGTCGAAAGGAAAAGCGATGGCGCACATGGAAGTCTCGTGTTTCAGCACCACCCGCGTTTTTACTACGACTTCAGTATCGCGGACGAATCAATCTGAATAGGCCGAGGCAACTCGCCTAAGGCTAAGGCAGACAGACTGGCTAGCCCAGTCAAAGATATCTCTACTGTGTTGGTAGAGAGTGGAGAGTGGGGACACGCTGCGTTGGCGTGTCCCTTTTTGTTGACTTTGCAGAAGGGTGCAAAATGATGAACGAAATTTTGGCGATTCTTCCTAAGGAACTTCAAAACCAAATCAAGGAGGTCCAGTTCCAGCAACAAACCGCTGGCACTGAGATCGAGCGAGGTGGCAAGAAGATCCTCATCCCGGAAAACATGACGACCGACGCAGCTATCGAGTACCTGACTCGAAAGCGTGACGAGGAGGAGAATTACTTCGACTTCTCTGAAGTGTTCGACGCCTTCCCTCTTGATGCGGCACACGCCCTGAAGGTGACTCTGGAAAACGAGTTCGGCGTGACCATCACTACAAAGAAAGTGATCCAGACTCTCTTTGGTCCGATGGAAATCAATTGCCAGATGGTCAATTGCCAGACTGGACCTCACAGCCACACTCCAGTTCCGTGGGGTGTCATCGTCGTCCCAGGAATCGAAGGCAGCATGGAGACTTCCTTCGCCAAAAAGGATGGACGTGTCGTGATGTCCATCAACGGTCAGTGCAAAGGCAAGCATCGTGAGAAGCTGTTCTCATTCTTCGACGATGTTCGCAAGACTTTGCGTGAGAACTCCATCTACAAAGGCAAAGCTATCAAGCTCAACTTCCGAGACTCTGATGGTGACCGCCTTGAAATTGGAAGGGACCCTCACTGGCAACCTGAGTTCATCGATCTCGCTTCTGCCGAGGAGGCGATCTACAACCAGGAAACCCACGACCAGATCGAAGTGGCGTTGCTCCAAGCAATTCGCTACACGGATCGGCTGCGTGAACGTGGCATCCCAGTTGGTCGCAAGGTCCTGCTGGAAGGTGACTACGGTACAGGCAAGACGTTGACCGCAGCGTTGACTGCCAAGGAATGTGTTCAGAATGACTGGACATTCCTGTACGTAACCGATGTCCGCGACATCGATCAAGCAATGGACATTGCTCGTCAGTACAGTCCATGTGTCGTGTTCGTCGAAGACGTTGACCACGTCAACGATCACGGTGACCGCACTGTCCAGGTCCTCAGCACTGCACTCGATGGTGTTGAGAACAAGGATCGTGAAGTCATGGTCGTCATGACTACCAACCATGTCAACAAGATCCCGACGATCTTGAAGCGACCTGGACGTATGGATGCAATCGTCCATGTCGGTCGACCAAATGCCGACACTACTGTCCGGCTGGTCGAACACTACGCCGGTGGCGTGCTTGCTGTTGACAGTGAAGATGACATCAAGGAGGCACTTGAAGCTGTCGCTGGTCAAAGTGCATCGTTCGTCCGTGAAGTCGTTGAGCGTGCCAAGCTCAGTGCCATTCGCAATGAGGACGGATCAATCGATGTGCATGACCTGAAGACTGCCGCTTCCATGATGAAGCACCACGCTCAGGTTCTGAACGGATCGTTCAAGCCCGAGTCGGCAAGTCTGCATTACGCTGAATCCGCGTCATAACGGATGCACCCAGTGATTAGAGCGGGACGTGTGGGGTTCGCCTCATGCGTCCCGCTTGATCATATCGCGTGAGGAGAAACCATGAGAAGAGGACGACACTGGCAGTGTCCTCGGTGTGGAGCAAATCACTGGGGGTTCAGAGAACAAGTGTGCAGAAATGAAAACTGCAAGACTGAAAACTGCATCCAAAACGCCGAAGCTGGCACTATGAAAACGATTACTGTCTACTGTGTGACAAATGAGTGCGGTGGAGTGGAAACATATCTGCCACTTCAAAACAACGCACTCCAACTTGCCCGCAAATTATCCAATCAAGATCCAGATGACCAAGTTTCTGTCGAAAAAATGGAAGTAGTCTTCCAAGGCAGAGAAGCTGCGTGCAAACTACTAAATCGTGAAAGCTTCTGCGTGAAACGAGAGGTTATCTGGGAACATGAGCGATCTCAATAAATACGAACGAGCTTACTGCTCGTGTGAAATGTGCAAAACATCATGCCGTTCCATGCCAGGGAGCCTAGCTCCTGGTGACCTGGAACGCATTGTGGAATTCTCGAAGCCCAAGGATGAGGTGAAGTTTGTCGAGTCCCACTTCCAAGCAAGTGAGGGAACCGTCGCTGTCACCGAAAGCGGCGAGGATGTCATCATTCCAACCATCGTTCCTGCCCAAAACGAGGATGGCAAGTGCGTTTTCTTCACTGAAGAAGGCAAGTGCAGCATCCATCGGGTAGCGCCGTTCGGGTGCAGGAACTTCAAGACATGCGTCGATGAACCTGAAGACGAAGAGAAGTACCTTGACCAATGCAACTCTATACTGGCGAGCGACGAATACCATCGCCAGTGGAGTAGGTTGAGGGACGCTGGTGCTCTGGCTAGACCACGAGAAGAACGACAGAAAGACTACGAGAAGGAAATACGCAAGGCGATGGAGTGATCACTGCTCCATCTTAGCTTGACGATGCTGCTCAAAGATGGACTTGAGACGGTTAATGGACTGCATCTCTTTTGCTTTCTGAGGATTACTCTTGGCTGTCTCAGCGATCTCCTCCTTGGTGAAATAGACCTTGGAGTATTGACGAGCACCCAAGTTCTCTCGCGCGTACGCATCAGCACGTTCGCGGAACACCGCTTCCTGTGCCCGAGGTGACACGTCAGTGATGCGAACACCAGTGAGCAAGTTAGTGAGTGCAGGGAGAGGACCAAGACCACCACTGTACTTGCGAGGGTCAGTGAGAGTGCGAGCAGTTGAGATGTATCGAGCAGCAGGTGTGTTCATCACAGTGTGCTCGAAGCCTGAACCAAGGAAAGGCTTAGCCAAACCTGATGGCTGTTCAATCGGACCCTGACCAAGTATCTCACTCACGTTAGAGATTGTTCGTCCGACAGTAGGGTCCATGTCCAATAGCTCGCGACCACCAAGCGGTCCTCGCTGGAAGAAAGATTCACCAGCAGCCCACTCGATTGGTGTTTTGATGATCGGATTGGAAGCAGAGATCATCTCAGCAAAGAAGTCGCTTGCGTTAGGCAACCCCGTCTCTCTGTCAGCATTGATAAACGACAGAGGATTCTCGTACGCCATCCCTAGACCAGTTATATAACGGCGACCGCCGTCAGGCTGGATGCCGAGTGGAATAGAAGTTGTCTGAGCCACATACTCTGGAGTGGCAGGCTCCGACTGCTGAGATAAACGCTGGGCACGAATAATCTGTGCAACCTTGCCACCTGGACGCTTGATAAATTCGTCCACTAAAAGACCAGACATCTTTCTGGTGAAAACATAAAACGGAAATGCCCGTTTCATCACGTTTTTCTCGAACCCAGTGATCTTTCCATAGTCAAAGTGAAGAGCTTCTACACGCTTCGCTGCCTTAACAGCAGCGTCGTGAGCGTTAAGACCTTCCGACAGGTAACGCTTCTTGAGTGTGGTGTAGAGTGGAACACGGTTGAAGTATTCAACCCATCGCCCACCCATCTCGCCAGTCTTGTAGTATTGCTGGACTCGTGCCCTCAAATTCTCTACGGTCGACCGAACCTTAGGGTTCTGTGTTGCACGACTGTAGTGGGGAGCTAGCCACTCAGGCATGTTACTGTTCGCAGCCCGGACATCTTCAATAGCACTTGCCCGAGGGTAGATTGGGTTCTGAGATGGCATCACATGGCGTGGGTCCTGTGATCTTAACTCAGGAACAATGTCATCTACGCCAAACCCCTGACCGACCTGACCTGGATCAATCACACCATAGTGGACAAGCTCTTCAAGCATCTTGGCCTGCTCATCAGTGATGTCATCGCCAAGCATCTTGTATGCTTCGCCCATGTCCTTCCAATAGTTCTTCAACTCCTTGCCCTGAAGTTCGAACATGGCGTTGACCGCTTGACCACTCAAGAAGTTGCGACCATGGAAACCTGGGTGAGTAATGGTGACGTTCGTTTTGAACAGACGAGTGAACGCATCGAACCAAGAGAACATCTGTGTCCACGCAGGGTTCTTGGAATCCCCATACATGATGTCCCTGAACTTGAGGGCAGCACGAGCAGACTCTTCTGGGATCTTCATGTCATCCAATGACATGTTGAAGTTGTCCATTAAGTGGCGGGCAACCTTGTCTGTGTCCAGGTTGAGACCGTCGTACACCACCTTAGCTGGAACCATCTTCACGTTCTTTGGTGCTTTCGCTGAGGCTTGACCAACAATGTAGCTGTGCAATCCAGTGACACCAGACTTCACTCGGAACACACCGTCAACGTACTTCTCAACGTCATCGCGAAGCAGGTTGCGATACATCGTCCCGCGATTATGACCCTTCACAAAATCACGCAAGGCTTCAGCATGCTTGTTCATGTTTTCTATGCTACCCTGGAGAGCACCAGTCGGAGCACCAACGTCACCAGTGGAGAGATCAAACTCAAGTGCATCTGCTGAGTTGTCAGCAGGCCTCATACCAAAAGTGTCGTCCAGGTAGTCGAAAAAGTCCTTCTTGATATCGTTCAGACCATTAGGCTTGCGGTACTTAGGATCAGACAGCAGCTTCTCTACGACGTGCGCTGGCAGGTCACGAGTCTCTTCACGGCGAGCCAACATGGAAGCAAATGTCGTGTTGAAGTCAGACTTGCCGTATCCGCGAACAGCTTCCTGCACTTCAGCGGGAACGTATCTTGCCCACTGGACTGTGCGAAACGGATTGTCCTCCGTCATGGCAGTGCTATGCCGCTTAACTTTCACTCCCATCTTGTCGAGTGAAGCGTACTCATTGTCCATGATCCTTTTGGCTTTAGAGAAAAGAGTTCTCGTGTCGACAAGCTCATCTCGCGTGGATAAGGACTGCTCAAACACGTTGCGTAACTCAGGATTGAGATTCGCAATCGACATGGATTCATCGTCACGCAGTCGGCTGTACGCATCAGTGATCCAGTTGTTGAACTTGCTGAACGAGTTCTCTAGTGCTGTGTTAGGTGCTCGACCTTGTGCAAGGAACTCTTCGGAGGCACTCGCGAATGCTTCTTCAGCTTCGCGTGTCCAGTTACCAGTGCGAGGGTCAATGATCTGATCCTTGGAAACGCCGAGCAGATTGGCAACAGCGTCGTTCATTTGGGTGGACAGGTCGCCACCCAGCTTGGAGATCACACGACGGAAAATGTGAAAAGCTTCGTGCATGAACGTGGAAGCGTCCGCGTTCTCGAATAAGGAGATGAGTGCTTTACCTTCATCACTGAACTGGACTGCACCACGAGCTTGGTTCTGGTACAGCACGTCCCCCTTACCAAGCAGGCCCATATCCTGCATGATTTTTGATTGCCGATCCAGTGCATCCATACCCTCTTCAAGAGTACGCATGTAATTGCCGGAACGGTAGAGACCTGGAGCACCAGTCGGTTCATCGATAGCACGCAGTAGCTTGAGCGTCTTCTCTCCTGAACCTGTAGTGGCAGTTTCCACCGACTCGCCAATCTCGTCTCGTAAATCGTTCCACAAACTGCTTGTCGCTTCATTAAGCCTGTCGTATCGCAGTGTAAAATTCTTACTAGGAACAGACTCATCTACTTGCTGTGAAATCTGGCGAATGTTATCGCTGCTCGTCCTGCGAGCAGACTCCCCTACCGCTTCCATGCGGGTGATGTCATTAAACGTGAACATGTCTGCTTGTTGCGCAAGCTGGCGAGTTCCGTCGCTAGTTGACCTGCGAATAGCCTCCTCTGACATTCCTGTGGCTTCTGATAGTTCACGATAAAACGAATCTGTCTCGCTCTCCAGAACCTCACGAGCTAGTTCTAATCTCTGGTTTGCGTCCAGCTTACTCAGGAAGTTGTCATACGCTTGGGCGTTTTTGAACACACCAAAAACTTCATCCTCTGGAAGATCATCGATAGGAGAGAATGGAATGTCCCCGGCCTCCATTGCTTCCATAGCCTTGCGCCGAAGATACCCTGTTAATACAGGATTCTGGGTGTCAGTGACCTCAATGAATAGTTTGCTCTTTGATGGCTTGCTTACGTGGAATCGATGACCGTAATTCTCTTTCAATACCTTGGCGACTTTTTCTTTCACCTCCAATGATGCTGACATGACGTATGTTGTCGCACCTGGATTACTCTTGAAAAAGTGAGCCATTGCATCGGCAAACACTTCTGGTCGCTCATCAACAAGACGATTCACTTGACCAAACGGACCAACCGACAATACGTAACCTTCCTGAGCGCCGTGACGACCCCGGTCAAAAGAAAAGTGCACACTGCCTGAATCAGCCGGAAGACCTTTGCCACGAAATCCAGGAACTTCTACTGTAAATTCCTGGTGTGGCGACCTTTCAAGTGGAGTGTTGATAACTTGCGGTTCTGGTACAGGGACATCGTCAGCCAAGCCTTCAATTGTCCCTGAAGTATCAAAAACTTCTGCGACTTCGAAGTCGTCGTTAAACATGTTGGCGTCGAGCGCATTGTGGTAACCAGGAGTATAGTCCTCGTCAATGATTGACCTTGCAGGTGGAGTTTCGCGGTTGGGAGTTATGCGGGCCATCTCGTCAATGTCCCCAAACTTGACACCAGCATCTTCTGACGGCAGTCGCATACCAGCTTGGTACAGTACGTCACTTCCACCATCGCGAGCCTTGTTCAACTCACGTCGACCCTTCTCTGTGATCTTCATGATACGGTGCTGGTCACGAGCACGGTCGTTCGGGCGACGCCACTTCACATCAATAAGACCGTCTCGCTCCAAGGCATCGAGTGTGCGGATTGCATCGTCGCTGGACTGGTTGTTCCAAATCCAACCGTCAACGCGATCAGCCATCTCAAGGTAAAGCCTCTTGCCAATCCGCTTGCCACGATAAGGCTCATCGACATAGATCCCGTACATCCTCTGCACTGGTTCGTCGTCAGCAAGGCTGAACATCTCGCGAATCATCTGCTCTTGGTGTGGGGTCTGTGTGTTCAGCGCCACCTCTCCAACGAAGTTGCCATTCGCATCATTCATTTCAAGGTATGTGTTACCAACACCACCCTCTGCCACTTCGGACACAGTCATCTTGCTGCCACCAACAAGACCACCCTGTCGCAACGTATCACCAGCAGCGTCGAACCCTTCGAGTGGAGTAGACTGGACACCCTCAATGAACTCAGTGAAGAACTCGTCTGCGTCTCGGCCAGTTGCCTCTGACCACATGCGCGACGTAGCTTCGAGAACACCCATGTTGTGAGTGACGAACTCATCAGAGTGCAAGCGGTTACCTTGTTCGTCGGCAAGATTCCTGAACGCACTCTCGAACGTATCGTGAGCACCACCCTCAGGGAATATGTTCTTAGCACCAGTGATGTCACGCCAAGCCGACAATGAATCCTGGTGACGCTCTAAGAAGTCGTAGCTCAATCCATATGAACTATCGATATCACCCAGCTTTTGCAATCTCTTAGCGAACGAGTCATCCATTGTCCCGTAAGCACCCGACGCAATGTCACGAGCAGCATCTTCACCACCACCACGCAAGATGTCAGACACCAACTTGTTAAAGAAGTTGGACGACTGAGCAGCAGCAGCGTCCGACCCTGCGTTGAACAGCTTTTCGTTTGGCAAACTCTTGTAAATGTACTGGTCAGTTGACCCAGGCTTACGAACAAGAACCTTGGACTCTCGGCTACCAATCTCAGCAAGGAACCCGTACGTGCTGTCCGGTAATTCATCGACGCCTTCAACAAGATCACTCGTTTCCTCGATCATCCTGGCGATGCGAGGGTTGTCGATTCTGATTGGCTCGCCTGCTCGAAGGACTTGCTCATCACCACCCAGAACACCACGAGAATTGTAGTGATCTTGAAGTTCACCTTTCGCACTATCTAATGCTTGTTCCCAATCACCGTACCAGTATTCGTCCCTGCCAGCCTTCTCTGCTGTGCCCTTGATTGGACTTTGAATGTATTTAGCCAAAGTATCTTCGGTGAAATCAAGACCTCCGCGCCCAAGATTAGACAGGGCAGGACCCATGTCCTCTGTGATGTGTTGGTACAGTTCATCGAAACGAGGGTAGTTAGTGGGATCTTCTGAGGACCGAATGCCTCTCACCCATTCATCCCCCATGGAATTGATGGCACGAACAACGTCCTCTCGGGCTGGATCAACATAGTCCCTGAGTTCCTTGCGTTTCTCTAGGGCTAATTGGTATGCCTCGGACGGGTCGACATTAGGAGGCATGTCCCGCATCTCAGCCAGGATCGACTCTCGCATCTCGGGAGTGAGTGCTTCCTGGGCACGGTCGAACTCTCGCTGCACCTGAAGCTGCGCTGCACTTCGAAGCGGAGCGATCTCTTCCTGGGCACGGTAGATAGCACGATGAATGTCTTGCTCTTCTTTAACAGTCCTTCCACCAGATGGAGGGTCAAACATGGATGCCCAGCGACGACGAAGCGGGTCTGTTGTTTCGTCAAGAAATTCTTTGACTGGAGCAGGAGTCTTCTCCCAGGCTGCCTTCAGGCCAGCA
>Ga0180432_10008151_pt1 | contig 13135 bp, 14 predicted proteins | sample SS_ome_10_FD_132414 | JGI IMG/M metagenome (GOLD analysis project Ga0180432, IMG submission 132414) | Hypersaline lake sediment archaeal communities from the Salton Sea, California, USA - SS_1_MS_2 metaG | ecosystem: Environmental > Aquatic > Non-marine Saline and Alkaline > Hypersaline >...
TATAGGACAAATTTATTTAATGGAGAACTCTATGGATAATTTCACCAATGATGTCTTCGATCCGCAACTGCAATTCAAGATCGAAGAAGCATCAAATAGTGAGGTAGACGGTAAGCATGTTCTCGGAAAGCTATCTGGTACGTTCTTTGTTCCCAACGGAAAGTCAAGAAACAAACGATGGTACTCCGACACTGTCTGGGAGAAACAGCTTGGTAGAAAAGATATCCAAGAGAAACTTCAAGGCAGAAGAATGCTAGGTACAATATCTCACGAACAAAAGCTTGATGACCAAGCAATCCTTGAGGGAAAAGTTTCTCATGTGATGACTAAACTTGAAGTGAGAAATACCGACAAAGGAAAACAAGGATATGGCGAAGCACTAATTCTTGACACACCTGCTGGTAAAATTCTGAACACTCTTTCTCGTGCAGGTGTTCAACTTCACACTTCGTCACGAGCAACAGGAAAGTTCAAAGGAACTCATGAAGGTCTTCCCAGTGTCGATCCTGATGAGTTTAATTTAAGTGGTTTCGACTTTGTACTTGATGCAGGATTCTTAGAAGCAAAACCTGCACTGGTAGAAAACTTGAAAGAGTCAATGGATAAACTTTTAGATATGTCAATTAATGATTCCAATAACAATGGAAGAAAAGAAGGAGATGACGACATGGGCGATAAGAACAACAGTGAACTTCTAGAATCAGCTTTGAAAGAAAATGGCAAGATGCAATCAGATCTGACCGCAGCATTGAATGAGAATGAAGATCTCAAATCAAAGAATGTTGAACTCAGTGAGCAAGTTGTTGTTCTTGATGAAACAAAGAAGAAGCTAGAAGAAGCAGAGAAAGCACTTGAAGCATTCAAACCTCTTGGCACTGCTGAAGAGATTGACGAAGCTCTTGAGCTTGCGAAAAAAGAAAGAGAAGCATTCAAAGATCTCGGCACTGCTGAAGAGATTGAAGAAGCACTCGACATGGGCAAAGAACTCATCGAGCAATATATTCCTCTGGGAACTCCAGAAGAAATCGATGAAGCACTTGACCTCACAAAGAAGATCAAAGAAGAGTACAAAGATCTTGGTACTCCAGAAGAAATTTCTGAAGCATTTGATCTCACGAAAAAATTTATGGAAGAAAAGAACGCAGAGAAAGACAACAAAAAGATCACAGAACTTGCAGAAGAGTTTGGTGTCACTGAAGATGCGATTAGAGAAATCTATGCTGGTGACGAAGAAAAAGTCAGAAACTTTTTCAAAGACCTCAATGAGTCAAAGAAATACAGAAACAAATTTCGTAAGTCTGACAACAGTGATGACAAAAAAGAAGAAAACAAAAAGTCTTCTATGTTTGAAAGAACTGCTGGCCAGAATCTTATGGAAAGTCTTTCTTAAAAAGAAATGTAAACTGGCAGGGATCTACATTCGAGAGCTTGTCTTAACTTAACTAAGTTTTCTCGAAAGGAATTCATATGAGCAACATAGACATGAAAGAGTCTAAGATTAAGCAAGACAGTGAAAAGGTTTACGATGAGTATCGTGAGCAGATGGACATGTTTGAAGGTTCTCTTTATGCGAAAGCAAAAGGTGGAATCGATCATTATGACGTTTGGGCATTGGGTGAGCAACTCAACCAATTCAAAGATCTTGTCGAAATCTGTGAAGCAGATGGAAACACAAACCAACTCGGTAAGCTTCCTCTTATCGGTTTCAATGTGATCACTGCCGTTCAAGGACAAAGCATCCTTGGTTCAATCGCAGCAACACAACCGATCCAAGAAGAAAAGGGAATCGTCTGGTACAAGACTGTTCGTGCAACAGACACCAAAGGCAACAACACTGCCAATGACGTTCTTGTTGATCCACGTTCAACAATCAAAACTTCCGAAGGTTATTCTTCCAACTTCATCTCTGGTGAAGAAGGTGCGGATACTGGTGGAACACCTACAACAACTTATGGTTTTACTCTTGCAGCAAAACCAATCAGATCTGAGACTCTCAAGATCACAGTTGAAGACGATGCCACTGTATGGTGTAAAGACGTTGGTGCTGCTGAAGGTTCTAATGGAACAGTCGGTCAGCTTCTCGGAATCGGACTGTCAGGTACAGTCAACTATGTCACTGGCGTTGTTGCCTTGACATTCGCAGTAGCTCCTGCTGCAAACAAAAAGGTCTATGCTGAGTACCAACAAAACTTGGAACTTGCAGACGATCTTCCCCAGATCCACACATACTATGACAGCACAACTGTTCAAGCGTATGTGTATGCACTGAAATCAGTTTGGGGAGCACTCCAAAACTATTCAATGCGTAAGCGTTTTGGAACAAGCATCGAAAGTTCAGCATCCACAGATCTGACGGTCGAGATCAACAGAGAACTCGCTGGTGATGCCATTCGTAAACTTCTTGCAGCAGCAAAAGGCGAAACGATTTGGTACAAGACTCCACCTTCGGCAATCTCTTATCGTGATCACAAAGACACCTTCTTTGATTCTCTTGCAGACGCAGAAGCAATCATGGTTGGCAATGGTGGTCGTGGTGTTATCTCCACAATGATCGTTGGTCGTGAACTCGCAGCAGTCATCGGAACTCTCGCAGGTTTCACAAAACTTTCTGATGGAACAACTCTTGGCTCTCACATCTATGGTACGCTTAACGGCATCACCATCGTTCGTGTTAACGAGCAAGCTGTTCTAGACAGCAAGACAGGACTGTGTGTATGGCGACCATCAAATCCTTGGGAAGGTGCATTGGTCTATTGTCCTTATATGCCACTCGTCACTTCTGAAGTCATTCCTCTTGGGCCAAACCCAATGAGTGATCAAAAGTGGGCTGGTGTATGGGCAGGAATGAAAGTTATGAACGACAACTTCGTAACCAAGTTCACTCTCAACTTAGGTGCCAAGCCATAGGTTGATGTTCTGAAAGTCTATCCTTGGGAGCTTGGGTAATTCGTTACCCAAGCTTTTCTACAAAATTCAATCGGAGAAAAAAATGAAGATCACAAGTAAAGCTGGATATGTGAAACTTCTTCCGAATAAGACTAGAGCAGCAGATCCAATCATCCTTGAAAAAGTTGGTGCTGTTCATAAGTTCAAGACGAAAGAAGACGCAATGCTTTTCTCCCAGTCGATAAACTCTATGCACGAAATGAAACTCATCGAGTGGAGTGAAGGTGTTATGAGTGAAACGAAGGAAGAGCCTAAAGTCGAAGTCAAAAAAGAAGAGCCGAAAGTTGAAGTCAAAAAAGAAGAGCCTAAAGTCGAAGTCAAAAAAGAAGAGCCTAAAGGTCAGTCAAAACAAAAAGGCAAAAGTAGAAGGTAGGGGAGTCACTCGTGAGAATCAGAGACATCTGGAAAAGAGTGATTGTTGAGTCAGGTCAATTTTTAATTGATCCTGACTTGATTGAATTAGACGTTGACAAGTTTCGGTATCTAATTAAGTCCGTACTGGGTGTATATAACAAATACGTTCCTTTAGATGACCATTTCAACATTGAAGTTAGTTCGGGATACTATCATGAGTTTGATGATTCATTTACTGTGAATGGCACTCAGTACGGAATACCTTCGTTCATCATTGGAGCAACTCCAATTAGGCTACTGGGAGTTCTTCCATATCATCTTAGAGAATCTCTAGGAAGAAATTACACATCAGACATCGTTAAAGAAAATTTCCCTATCAGGTTTGAAAACAAAAGACTCTATGTACCTGTAGGTGGTGTCTATGAAGTTCATGCTGCTTGGTATCGCAAGCTTATTGAGTCAACAAACAGTTCTGGTGAAACAGAGTGGGAAGTAAACATTCTTGAAGACGATGATGATTTGTTTTTCGATCTTGCAAGAGCAAAGTTCCAACAAATTCTAGGAAGACAAAGAAGAGCTTTCACTCTTGAAGGAATGCCACTTGCACTTGATGCATCTGAAATGATTTCTGATGGTGAGTCACTTGAAGAAAAGACAATGGAAAATCTTGATAACGAAGATCATAAATTTTATCTTGGTTGGGGTGGCTAGATGGCAAAAAAACCTGCACCATTCAAGGCTGTCCTAGACGGTATTAAGAAAGTTCGTTCTCCTATCAAAAAAGGTTCCAGATCTCAAGCAGACTATTCTAGTAACTCCAAGATCAAAGCAACAAAAAAACTTGAAGTATCTTACAACAGAAACACAAAGTCTCTTCTCTTCATGGGATGGGTTCAAGGAGAGACTGATAAATATTTAGTAGTAGCAAGATTCAATGGAATGGATTTCCAAGAATCAAAACCTACCGATGGCGAATGGATAATGGTTTCCAAAGTAGACTCTGGAAAGTCTCCTGTGTGGGTTAGAAAGCCAAGTCTATCTTCAGATGATGTCAGAGTCCGGTGTGGTAGTGATGGCACACATGCAAAAGCTGGTGAGCATGGTTGTGAAGATTTCAGATTCAATTTTGAATATCAACTTGCACAATCAGGAAACCTTGCAGGTGGTCGATGGCAACGATACAAACGAAAGACTTCTCCCAGCAACAGAGCAGACAAAGTTCCTGTCAAGGGAATGAAAATGATTCCTTGGAATGCAATGCATGAACTAGGATCAAACAATATTCGTAAAGCAACTGCTGATGATGAGAAGACAACGAAAGATGGTAAGTGGGCAATAGAAGGTCGGAGTTTTAAAAACCCGACAAATGAATTAGGCATCTGTAAGCATGTCTGGAAATTCATGGAAGCACTAGTAATGGCCAAAATGATTATGCGATAGGTGTCATGTCTACTCTCTATCAAAATATTGAAGTTGCTCTCAAGACGATGCATGTGTCTTATCTTCGAGTCCTTGAAAGGATTCATGGGATACCTCTGATCATTCGTCATGCAAAGATAGATGAACATACATCTGTCTATGGTGTTGAAGCAGGTGAAGAGTATGGTGATGAAACAGAGATCACTGGGATTGTAACTGGTGATGACTTCTTCCCGACTGCTGCAATGAGTTCTGGTGCGTTTCAAGAAGGATTTCTTTACACAACCAGTACAGAAGTTCGAGTGGGTGATGAACTTGAAATTAACAGCACAGATAATCGTCGCAGGAAATATAAGATTGTAAGCAAAGAAGCACTTGGTACAACAACAGATGTCTTCTCCAGATATCAACTATCAGCAAAAGGTGATTAACATGAGCAAAGCAAGTGAACTTCTCGAAGCAAAGAAACCAAAAGAAGCTATAGAAGCAGCAAAGCATATTGAAGATGCATTAATGAAGTTGACTGACATCTCAGGAACGGAATCTGGATCTGGTGGGCCAATTTACAAAACTATGGATCTCTTGAGAAAAGCATTAATTCAATCTGACTACATTAAGGATTAATCCTTGGCATATGTACTTTCAAATGTAGCGTTAGTTCTCAAAGAGTTTCTCGATTACTTAGAGAGTCACTTTGCAGGAACCAATTACGTTTACGATGAAGGTCTATCCTATGAGACTGCTTTAAAAAACCACAGAGCAGAGATGGAACTCACTGGTGGTGAAGAACCTTTTCTCCCAGCATTCATTTTTAAAAGAATGACACTCAGACACACTGAGCATGGAATAGCTGGGAGAGCATCGACATCAGTTGCACAAGCAGGAGTTGTTGACGGTCAAAGACTCAAATACAAATGGGTACTCGGAGAACTTGAGATCCCATTTCTTTATGTGAATGAGTCAGCAGTAGAGATGGAAAAATTTGAAATCTTCTATCTTGCGGAAAGAGCACTTGCTCAAGAGAAATACATTGAGTGTGAAATCCCAGATGTAGAGACATACAAATACTCGGTCGATTACACAAAAGCACTTGATGAAACTACATTCAACATCGAAGGAAATTACTACAAGACAGTAGCAGGAACAGTCACCATTCGTGGCGTGTTCTATCTTTTCGAAGGAGAAGGTGCTGTCATAGAGCAAATAAACGCAGCAATTAAATCCGTATATGGACAAGTTCTTTCAGAGAGAACTATCACATCGTGAGGTTAAGATGTCTAAGAAAAAGAAAGAAGTGAAACAAGAAGAGAGAGGTGCTGGTTTTTTGAAATCCAGTCTTAATCATTCTGTGGTTGTATCCTACAACGGAATGGGAATGGTCGTACCACCGAGAGGTCGGGTTAAGGTAGCAGACAAGCAACTTGTTGGATCTCTTCCAAACGGTGTCGTAAAACTATAAATTAAATTCAATTATGAAGGGAGAAAATAATGGGAGCACCACAGGTGAAATTGAGAGAGGTTGATCTCTCAACTCGTGTACCCTCATTTGCTGGAGTCTATGGTGGAATCGCCATACCTGCGAAAAAAGGTGCAGTTAATGAAAGGATTCTTCTTACAAGTGACTCAGATCTGCTCAAGTATCTGACTCCCGATGAGAGGATTGAAGTTGGTTATGATGTATCTTACTTCTCAGCGTTAGCTTTCCTTGAAAAGTCTGACAAGCTATGGGCAGTAAGAGCAGCAAAAAATGCTTTGTACGGTGGAGCAGTTGTGAAGTCTCTTTCTTCCACAACAAACAACTACCAACTACAGACAGGAATTGCAGATCCAACAGCATTTGTTTTTGATTCTTCTCCAGATGTTGCAGGTGTTGCCGAAGTTACAGACATAACTGCACGAGCAGATTCATCCGGTGATCTCAATAATAAGTATTTAGAGTTTTCAACTCCTGCTGGAACTTTTTATGCATGGTTCAATGTCAATGCAGGTGGAACAGATCCCACTTTGGCTGGGAAGACAGCAATACCAGTCGCTATTGCAATCGATGAAACTGCTGACAACGTAGCAGCAGCACTCAAGACAGCAATTGAATCTTCTTCTGCTCTAGTTACTGTTGCAATTGACGCATCGAAAATAACAGTCACTAACGACAATGCTGGTGACGTTACCGATGCAGTGGACTCAGGCACGACTGGTTTCACCATTTCAACAACCACTCAAGGTGTTACTGAAGTTGATTCAACTGATGAATCACTTCTTTTCTTCGGTGCGAATCAAGGTGAGTGGAACGATAAAATTGGTTTCACAGTTAAGACCTACGACACCTATCCTGATGATGTAAAAGAAGAAGGTGCATTCCTTGTTTCTATTTATAAATTTTCAAACCAATCGACTCCTGTTGAAACCTACGTTTGTTCTCGTCAAGAAAACAAGCTTGATGGTTACAACAGAAACATTTTTGTAGATGAACTTCTCCAAGGTTCAAACTATCTCAGAGCAAGATCAAATCCTTCAGTTGCAGACACAGTTCAACCAAAAGACCAAGACACAATCATGTGGCTTAATGGTGGTGACGATGGTGAAGCAGTAACTGATGCTGAAATGATCACAGCAATTGAAGAACTTGCAAACCCAGAGAACAATCCTTTGACTGTTATCATGGATGGTGGTTGGACAACTCCTGCTTACCAGAGAAAACTTGATACGATCTGTTCAGAACGTCACGATTGCTTTGCATGTCTTTCTGTTCCTTACGCAGATGAAGCAGTATCATCATTCATGACTGACGTAGTTGATTACAGAAAAACTGAATTGAACTTAAACAGTTCTTTCTCAGGTCTGTACTCACCACACGCAAAAATTTATGATCGATTCAACGACAGAACAATTTTTGTTCCACCTTCGGGATATGCAGCAGCAGCAATCAGTGCCGTTGGTGCATCCATGCCGTTGTGGTATCCACCAGCAGGATTCCGAAGGGGTATGATCAATGTTCTTGACTTGAGAAGACGATACACGAAAGGTCAAATGGATCTTCTTTATGATTCGGGAATTAACCCACTTCGTTTTGCTCCATCTCGTGGAATTTTGATCTGGGGACAAAAGACACTTCTTTCCAGACCATCAGCACTTGATAGAATCAATGTCAGAATGCTTCTTATGGTTCTTGAACCTGCAATCATGACTGCTCTTGAAGACTTCATGTTTGAGTTCAACGATGAGACAACCAGAGCAATGGTAACATCAATCATTGAATCAAAAATGGATAGTGTTCAAGCACAACGTGGTGTGAGTTCTTACAGTGTGGTTTGTAGTTCAAGCAACAACTCACCAGAAGACATTGACAACAAGAAGATGAATGTATGGCTCTTTGCTGCTCCAATGAACAGCGTTGAAGAGATTCCATTCGCAGTTGTAGTAACACGTACAGGAGTGGACTTCTCACTTCTTGAGCAAGCACTATAAGGAGTCACTAATGACTAGACCGAGCATAAATCAATTAAGGGGAGTCGGAGACTTCGCACAAATGATTCGCTGGAATTTGTCTTTCCCGACTCTTCCAAGTGGCGTGAGTGTTGGATCTCCAGCAGCAGAATTGAACTTACGATGCGAGTCTGCTGATGTTCCAAAAATGACAAACCAAAAAATAGAGACAAACATTCGTGGGCATAAAGTTTTTGATGCTGGCATCAGTAACTATACAAACACGATTACTCTTACTTTCGTTGAGACTGTGGACAACATGATTCATGAGTTCATCAGATCTTGGAGAGAACTTCTTTGGGAAACCAATACTGGTGTAACGGTTCCTAAAACTTCCTACCAAGCAGTCTGTATGCTAACTCGACTTAACAATCAAGATAATCCTACTTGGTATTACGAAATGATTGGATGTTTCCCAGAAGATTACGAAGCTGGTGGAACACTTGACGGTGTAACCTCAGACTTCATTAAGCCAACACTCACATTGTCCTACGACTATTTCAAAGACGCAGCACTCTGATCAACGATACTGGGGAGAACTTCGGTTCTCCCCTGAATTGATTTCAACTCACTTAACAGAGATGTCTTATTTTGAATGGTAGGAGTGATTATGGCCAAGGTCACAATCAATCAGGTTCGTTCTGTTGAGTGGGGAAAATCATATAACTGGGATCTTCGTTTTACCGAAGATCAACCAGACTCTCCTTTCGATGAATGGTTTCCGGCGATAGACGTAGAAGAAGGTATTGCTTCACTAGAAACTTTCATGGTTTCTGATGCGTTCTTGAGTTCGTATGAAATCCCTATGGGAACTTCTCCCAGAACTTTACGAATCACATTTATTGATGATGCTAAACACACTCTACTGTCGTGGATGGAAGAGTGGGTTAATTCTGTTGTCCTAAACAAGAGAGATCATGTTTCTACTCTTGAAAAGTCAGTCAGAACAGTCATGGTAAGAAGAACAACAGGAAATGGAGAAACCATAGAGAACAAAAGAATTGGTATTAGAAGTTATTATGTCTTTCCGAAAGATACAATCAGTTACACAGGAAACAGTAGTTCAGATCTGTTAACGTATTCTGTCACATTTGCAATTGCAGGAGTGTCAGGAGAATTTTCTGGATAAAAAATGTTTAAACGAGAAGAAAAAACAGAAAACAGCAAACCAGTTATAAAACAGGAAGAGACTCCAAATACTGGATACATTCCACGAGTCACTGTTGATGAACTACCGTCAGGATTTAAAACATACCCAAAGGGATGTGAGATTTCCTATCGTCCTTACAGTTATGGTGAAGTCAAAGCAATATCTGGATCACAAAATGTTGATGCCAGATCTGGGATAAGAAGAATCCTTGAAGGAGTCACAACTTCTTTTCCCAAAGAAGATCTCACTGTTGGTGATGCTCTCTATCTAGGTCTATTAAGAAAACTTTCCACTATGGGAACTGCAAAGGTAAAAGCATTTTGGAAGTGTTCTCGATGTGGTGCTCAAGGAACTTATGTCACACAACAAGATGAGTTCGAATTTACCGACATGAAAGCACCATCTCTCCCAGTCAAATTAACTTTATCGACTGGTGAGTATGAGTTCATGCCATTAACAGTAGGTGACTATTTCAAACTGGTAGAAGATGGCAGAGAAAATGATGCAGTTTCTAAACTTGCACACGAATGCAGAAACAGATCTCTTGATGATGCATACAAAACCTTTTTCGATGTTGTGAATGCTGAAGATGCTGCACTTCTTGAAAAAGTAGATGAATATTTGTTTCATGAATTAAAGCCTATAGAAATTCAATGCACAGGCAAAGATAACTACGGAGAGAGATGCCAATCTAAAATCAAATTGGAACTCGACGTAGGGGAGCAGATCATATTGCCCTTTCGTGAAGAACGTCAAGAATCTCTTGACAATCGAATTCATTTTGGCGAAGCATCTTCGGATCAGTCCTTGGGAAATCAACTATCTTGATTATGCTGAAGTATCTTTCCTAAACGCAGAAATAATTAAATCACAGAAGAGTTAGCATGGCAGATCTTGCATTACAATTTGGTAAGAGACAACTCCGAAAGATCGCTGGTAAGACAGACGAACAAGTAAAGAGTGAAGAGCAGGTAAGACAAGCCATGTCACTTGTTGCTGCTCAGTCTCGTCTTGCAGAAAAGATTCTTAAAGACAATGCAAAGAAGATAGAAAAAATTGCCAAGACAAATGCATCGGTAAAACAAAAACTTGATAAGGTTAAGCAAGATCAAGACAAGGTAGATGAAATTAGTAAGAAGATAGAAGCTGGTGGAAATGTTTCTAAGAGACAGGCCAAACTATTTCTCGACCATCAAAAACGCTTATCAAGTATGATGAGTGAATCAGGTACACAAGTCGAAGCAAGTTTCAACGACATTGCAGACCAGTATCGAAAACTTGTTACCAATGACAAGATGAGCGAAGAAGACAGAAGAGAGATGCTTTCTAACTTTCAAGAAATGTTAAAAAGTGATCAACTACAAGATCAAATGTCAGGACAACAACTCAGAGCAACAGAATCTCTTCTAAAGATCAACACGAAGTCGATGAACTTCGATGAAGACATGAACAGGCATCTCGGTTTTCTTCACAACACTTTGTCCGATAACACAACAGATATTAAAATCAACGACACACTTTCCTCTCTCCAGAAACAAAATGAATCTATTCTTTTGAACGAAGATAAACTGGGAGATCTTCTTGAAAGACAAACTGCCAGTGGATCAAGTGTAGGCAAACAGTTTATGGACTCAGGTATAGGTAAAACTGTTTCTGGTGGAGTTCTTGATTTTGCTACTATGGGGTTAGCTTCTTCATTAGGCATCAATGACTTCACAGACCTTGCCCATATGGGATCTGCATTAAAAGGTTTGCCAAGCAAAATAAAAGATTTTGGTGGTGCTCTAGGTAAATCAGGTGGAGCATTAAAGGCACTAGGATCTGCTGGTCTTGTTGCAGCAGCAGGACTTGCTGGATGGGAGATTGGTAAGTGGATTGATAAGAAGTGGGGAAAAGATATAGACGAAGCATTGTTTGGCTGGTTCTATGACAAGAAAGATAAAGAAGCAGAGAGTTTGAGTGGAGACTCAGCTTTAGAAATTATGAAAGCATCCAAAGCAGGTGTTCTTGGTGATGCTGGAGTTCTCAATGTAGGCGAGAGTAAAGTTGCAGTTCAAGCATACAATGATGCAATGGAAAGTGGTGGATCAAAACGAGAAGCATTAGACGCAGCAAGAAAAGCGTTACAGGAAAAAGAACTCAAATCTGTTTTTGGTGATCGCAGTCTCACTTTTCAAGAGCAAAACAAAAAGAGAGAAAGTCTAAAAGAGAAATATAAAAATGATGCTGAGAGAATGGAATATGCTACAAATGAATTTCTCACTGGTAGTAAAAATCAAGTAAGCAAATTGACTGATATGGGTTCAAGTTTACCTTCTCAGTTTTCAACGACTGTAAGCTCAGATGCATTGTCAAGTTCACTAGGAAGTGCTGCTAGTTCTTATGACGGTAAAGCAATAGATTATTCTAAGTTGTATCCAGATGGAAAAGTTCCAAAGTCAGTAACTCCAGAAGAAGCACAAGCACAGTATGAAAAAGATTACATGAAGACAAAGAGTACCATCAAGGGGATGTTAAAGCACACTCCTAACGACTCTCAGTTGTCTGCTCTCGCTTCGTTTGCACAGTCGGTAGGTGTTGATAAGTTTTCAAAGTCTGCAATGCTTAAAAAATATAACGCAGGTGACGTTGCAGGAGCAGCAGAAGAATTTAACAACTGGGTTAAAGCTGGTGGTGTTGTAAATCCTAAACTTGTTGCACGAAGACAAAAAGAAAAGGGAGCATTCGTAGCAGAAGGAACGGACGTACCAATAAGTCCTGTGACAGAAGGTGGCATTACTACTACTACCAGTGCAAAACTTGAGTCTGAAGGATCACCAGATCTGAGCACAGAAGCCGAAGCAAATGCAAAAAAACTAGAACAACAGAAAGCTGTTAGTATTGAGAACATTGAGAAGATGAGAAAAGCAGTTCAAGTTCTCCCAGCAATTATTGCAGCATCAAATAAAAATGTTCAAATCAAACCAGACAGATCACACAACAATGATGACTTAGGAATACTGTCAACAAAACAAGTCTTAGGAAGCTAAATGGCATCAAATGAGAGTAAATTTGAAATTGATGAACTTCAGGCGAATGAAAAGTCTAGAGTTATTGTTTCCTTCAAACGAACTACATTGGCTGAAGATAACATCAATACAGGAACCAGTAGGAATGCAACAGTTGTTGGATTCATCACTGGAGATCTCAGCATAAGTATTGGTTCTAATCACAACACTCCTTTTGAATCTTCTGCTCAAGAGTCTTTCACTGAGGTATTAAATAAAGCACAGGGAGCACTTGCTACACTGGGTTTCGGAGGGATGTCTCCTATTACTGTTAAGACTTTTGCTCAGACGGTTAACAATTGGAATGGTACGGACAGACCTAGCTTTTCTGTTCCTCTAAAGTTTATGCGACTCAGAGATAATGAAAGCGATGATGTCAGACACAGAGTAAAACTTCTTTATGAAACAGTGATGCCAGCGTCAACAGAATTTATTTTTGCTGGAGTCATGCAACCACCACTTAATTATCTTCCGGTTCTCGGAACAGAAAAAGGTTCTGCAAGAGGAACGATGGTTGTGACAATAGGAACTTGGTTTCAAGCTACGAATCTTGTCATGAAGAATGTTAGTTTTGATTTCTCAAGACAAGTTGTACACGATGGTAGTCCATTATTTGCAACTGGCAATATAACTTTTGAACCTTATCGTATGCCTACCTTGTCAGAATTTTTAGGATACTTTGGCACTTTTAACAACGTGGCTATAACATGAGTAATGATAGACTGTTTTTCATAAA
>Ga0180432_10008152_pt1 | contig 13134 bp, 22 predicted proteins | sample SS_ome_10_FD_132414 | JGI IMG/M metagenome (GOLD analysis project Ga0180432, IMG submission 132414) | Hypersaline lake sediment archaeal communities from the Salton Sea, California, USA - SS_1_MS_2 metaG | ecosystem: Environmental > Aquatic > Non-marine Saline and Alkaline > Hypersaline >...
AAGAAAAAGCATTACCTCCAGTCGATGATTCTCCTGAGCCAAAACCTCAACAAACAGTAACTGCAAAAGTTGAAAATGGCAATTTAGTTGCTGTTGATAAACCAATTGATCAGTTACCTCTTGTTGAACCAACAAATGATAATACACAAGAAGATATCATGCAGGTTGATGTTGAGGAAGTTGATAAATTAAAATTTGCTTATCTTTCTATGGAAATGAAAAATATGGAATTAGAAAGTAAATTATTAGAGCAAAAATATCAACGAAAAGCAGATGAAGCAAAAGTGTTTCTAAAAGATTTGAGATCAAAATATAATGTTCCAGAAGATTGGAAATATAACCCACAAACAGGATGTCTGTTAAAACCATAAATAGGAGTATTTTAAATGTCAAATAGAGTATCTGTTGCCGCTGGTCGTGTTCTAGAAATATTGAATTCAAGACAAGGCAAAGAGTTAATAGAAGCGCTTGGGCATTTATCGGAGGAATTAGAAAATAAGGTTGATCCTGAAAGAACAGAAATGTATTTGTTTTCTAATATACATTCAATTCAGGAAAAACTAGCGAATGTTAGATTCAATCTTAATTCCTATGTTAGGGAAAATAATCCTTTGATAGGTGATAAATTGTCTTCTCTATATGAAGATAATGACAAAATAAGAGTAGGTGATTAATATCACAAGGGGAAGTGATGAGGAATCTTGAAGATAAGATACCTGGAGCTCCTAATTTTAGATATAAAGAGTTTGTCAAATCTACCACAGCATTAAGGTTGGGTATGTCGAATATACCAACCAAAGAAACTGAATGGCAATCAATTGAATCGTTAGCAGTTGAGATATTACAACCGGTTCGTACAAAGTTCGGTAGAATACATATTTCGTCTGGGTTCAGGAGTCCATTTATAAACAAAAGAATTGGTGGAAGTACAACAAGCAATCATTGTTTAGGACAAGCTGCTGATATCGAACCACTTGAGGTTGGTGTTACTCTATTTGACATTTTAGAATTCATTCACAATGAACTTTCTTTTAGAGAACTCATTGCTGAATATTTTCCAGATGGTTGGGTTCATGTTGCATATAGACTAAATGCAAATAATAAGACTTTGAAATTGAAAGATGAGGATCATGATTTTGAAAAAGTCGAACTCGATTATATTTCCAATATTTATAAAAACAATATGCCAATAATTATATAAGAGGTTTGATATGTTAAGAGATACAGTCGATGTAGGATCAAGTGTTCAATTTAGACAAGATCCTTCAACTGGAATTCTTACATTTTGGGATACCTCACGTTCAATGTTTATTGGAGTTGATAGAGAAAAATATGAGTATGGGATAAATCATAAAACTATTAGTTCAAATATGTGGATGATGATTACATCTCGAATTAAAACTCTTGCAAATGGAAGTTTAATTTCAAGAGATGCTCTAATTACTTGTATATCAGTTAATACAAAAAATTTAACTGATGGAGATTTTGAAATATATATTAATGGATCTCCAATGACTTCAATAACATTAGCAAATGAAGATAAAAAAGTTGATGATTCACTTTCAATATCTCTAAATGCAAATGACATAATTTCAGTTTTATGTAAACCTTTAAATAATAAAAAAGTTGATTATCCAGCTTTAACAATTGAAATAGCATGGAGGTAATGTATGGCTAAGCTGTACAAACTCGCATTAAATAAAAAGTTAAAGGGCACTGCTGTTACAGAGAAAAATGAAATAAATAAAGATTCAATTCTTACAAGAGTTAAATTAAAAGAAGCAAAGCGTAAGGTTAATATGATCAATGAACAGATTGAAAATTTTAAAGGTGATAAAAAAGATTTAGTTAAATTAAAAATGAGACTTAAAAAGGAACAAACTAAAGTTTCAGTTCTTGAGGATTAAACATGAAAATAATTGAAGATTATCTTGATATATTAGATGATGAGATTTTGTTTGAAAGTGATGATAGCGGTTTACGTTCAATTATCTCAAAATTAAGAAAAGTTAAAGTTTCATCCTCAGATAAAAAAGAAGCTGATAAACAATTGAAACAAATTGAATCAACAAATCGATTTAAAAATGTTAAATCAGCTATTGTTGCTTACAGTAAAAATCCTACCAGAGAATCTTCAAGAAAATTAAATCAAGATCTTAAAAAAGAATTAAATAATTTTGCATTATCTCAAATAGGAACTGCAATTGGTGTTATTATTATTGGATCGTTTATGGCAGCAAGTAAATTAAAAAATAAAAAAATAGGACCTGATTTGATAAGTTCTTTAATATGTATCCTTGCTGAATTGCCTCCAATTTTAATTACCAGATTATTTTCAAAAAGTGGAAAAAAATTAGTTGATATTAAAAATGATATTGAATCCAATAATGTTGTTTCAAAATTCAGTATGATTGAAACTTTAATTGGATTCTTATTACTTATTCCATTTTTAATTCCAGCAGCAGGAGCAATAATACCTGCAGCAACAGTTGGTTTAGTTGTATTATCATTATCTAAAATGGTAGTTGGACTTTATGTTGGAATTAAAACAAATCGATATGACATAAAAGAAATGTTTGGATTTTAAATGGGTTTGGGGACCGTAGTCCCCTCCCACCCTAACGCATCGGGTTTATTTACAAAGAGTTTCCTTAACCTCTTTGACTAATTCTTGAATTGCCCCTCTAAAGTCAGATTCTTGTCTGACCCATTTTTTATTATCTCTTTTACACAGAAGATAATTAGGAATTTGATACATATCATCAATTCTCCTGCCTTCCCAAACCAACTGTATAAGTTTCATACATCTGTTATACGGGAGTATTCGATTCCTTGACATAAATGCAATCATTCTGGAAACATTATCAAATGATGATTCCCCATGACTCCAGTTTGATATAAATGATTTGGTTGCAGTTTCGATACTAATTGATCCAAATTTTTCATTGCATCCTAGATACCAAATTGCTTTATCTCCTGGTATCGGTTTAGGTTTTAAAATCATATCAGCACCTTCCTCATAACAACACCCCAAATCTTGAGTTAAATGTTCATAGATTTCATCTGCAGTTTTATACCCATAAAACTCAGGATATGACTCTGCGTATATTTTACAGTAAATTGAAACATAATACTTTTTCATTTGACCCCTCCTTTAAAAACATAACAAGTTCCTCCTATGAAGTAATATATATAGGCAACTTCAATTATAAAGAATGAGAACATATATCAAATGAGGTAAGTATGTAAAAATATTTTTACTCATATATACGTAACAACAATGGAGGAATTTTATTATGGCAACAATGTGGCAATTAATTATTAAGAATGAAGGTGTTGCTGCTTATGAAGTAACTGATCTTGGTATATCAGTTGATTCAACCTCCCAAGTTGATTTTGCTGAATTATTTACTTATGATGAAATCGCAGGATCAGACGATCTTAGAACTGCAGTTCAAAATACCGATCTGATAGTCAATGATGGGACACAAGACTTAGCGGCAGCCGATGGTGTTGAATATCTTTCAATTGTTCACGTTTATTATTTGAAAGATTTCATGACCGATTATTATACAAAAACAAACCTTCAAACATCAGGGGAAGCAGCAGTCCATTGGGACAATATAACAAACACTCCTGATTTTGGAGCATTTCATTGGTTAGATCCAGCCGACGCAAGATCTTTAGGTTTCTTTGCATCAGCTCCTGGCGGTGCAGTTACTGGAGATTTTTATATCAATACTGGAGATGATCATCTTTATAAATATAATGGCTCAACTTGGGACGATCAAGGAGCACCAGCAGAAGGAGATAGAGTTGTAAGTCTTGATTCAACTTCTGAAGATGTTTATGAATTTACAAGTGGCTCTTGGATTGTAAATAAAGTTCCTGAGGAAGGCGATGCAATTATCGTTACTGATGATGGTGATGGTAAATCAGCAATGTATACTTATACTGTCCCAGCTAATACCTGGGTAAAAATTGCTGATGTTGATCTTCTTGGAGGAACATTACAACAAGCATATGATAAAGGTGCAACAATTACGATCAGCAATTCAGTTGGTCCAGTTGTTTATGATGCAAGTTCATCAACATATGCTCCAATTCAATTGACTGAACTTGATACTGCTCCAACAAGTGGTCTTGAATCAGGTCAATTATCTTATATTGATCAAAAACTATATGCTTATGATTCAACTGCAGGTCTCTGGTTATCAGTTGAAAGAGTTCATTATACTTATGGACGCAGAGGAAATACTAAAAATCAATATTTGAATTTTGGTGTTGGTGTTCTTCCTTCAAGTAAATCTGGATTCATGATTCCTGAAAATGCAGTTATTCTTAATATTTGGGGTCAATTATCGGCTAATGGTACTTGTTCAATTGATGTATATAAGAATGATGTTGAAACAGCAATTACATCTCTTGCATTTGCAGCATCAAATCAAGCATATAATGCTGGTGTTAATATTTCTCTTGATGCAAATGATTATCTGCAAGTTGAATGTAACAATTCAAGTTCAGTTTCAGATCCAGTAATTGTTATGGAAGTTGCATATAGAAAATAATCGATTATAAATTAGGGTGTCTTCGGGCACCCTATGTTTTTAAGGAAATAATATGGCAATTGTAATCATTGTTAAAAATAATACTGCGTCAGAAATATCAATTGACGATTTAGGAATTGACCTTGATGCGGCTGAGGAAAGAGACCTAACAGAAACATTTCGAAAAGAAATGATTTATTCAAGTGATGATTTAATTGCTCAAGTTTCATCAGGAGACATTATTGTAAATGATGGAACACAAGATCTAAGTATATCAGAAGGTCTTGAACATCTCCAATTAATGAGTCTTGATCAAATCAAAAAGAGAGAAATTGATGATTTAGCGGATGTTCCAACAAAACCTGCCGGACCAGAAGAAAGAGTACTTCAAACAATCAATGGAGTAAATACATGGGTTTTAAAACCTCCAGTTATAAATTCACTTGATGACATTTCAGGAGTCCCTGAAGTTCCTGCGTCTGGAGATAAAGTTTTAAAGTCAGACAATGGCACCCTTGAATGGGGAGATGCTTTAACTGGTTTAGAATCATCTCCTACAGTTCAAATAAGAAGAACAACTGAATATTCAAATATTCCTCTTGTATGGACTAATTTATTTTTTGATGTAACTGATATTGAAAATGATAATTTAATTTTAGAACATGATGATTCTAATCAAGACAGGATATTAATAAAACAAAATGGACTTTATCAAATAGGGTATCATTTTGATGTTGATGATCAAGTTGAAGTTAGAGTATCTATTAATGATACAACTCCAATACCTGGTAGCACACGAAATTATGGCACAACAACATATGAAACTGATTTTCAAGGGACTTGTGCAAATATATTTTATTGTAATTTAACTGCCGGACAATATATATCATTTCAAATGATTTCAGCGACAACAGCAGAAAATATTATTGCTGGCGCAACAATGATCATAACAAGAATGGAAGGTGTTGTAGGTCCTCCTGGTCCAAAGGGTGGAACAATATCTGTTTCTGAAAATGGGACTCCCATTTCAGATTTAATTTCTTCTATGAATTTTTCAGGTGGAGTTTCAGTTACAGAAGATTCAACGTCATCAGTTACAATTGATGTTTCAGGATTACCAAGTGAGTTGCCTGGAGTTGAAACAAGACGATCAACTCAATACGATTGCACAACCACATTTACAGATATAACTTTTGATATAACTGATATTGAATCAAAACCAGCTGAAATATATCATGATGATACAAATACAGATAGAATCTATGTTGTTGAAGCTGGATTATATTGTATTTATTATAAAACTCAAATGCAATCAAGTGGCTCAACAAGGCGAAGTGAAGCAAGGGTTAGGATAAATGACAATGATGTGATTTCATCAAGTGAAGGTTTTCTTAATTCATATCAAAATGAAATTCATCATATGACTGATATATTTACAGCTGAATTAGATGCTGGAGATTATATTACCCTTCAATTAAGATCAACTTCAACTCCGGTTGCTGCATTTCCACCAAGTGTTTTTGGAATTTTCAAATTAGAAGGTTCAAAAGGAGACAAGGGGGATAAAGGGGATAAAGGAGATCCTGGTGCTGGAGGTTCTCCAAATGTTCTTAAAGATGATTCAGTTATTGTTGCAAATGCAACTGATATAAATTTTGAAGGTACAAATATTTCAGTAACTGATGAAGGAAGTAATAAAGCAACAATTACAGTTACAGAAGGAAGTTATGAACCAAAAGTAATTCAATGTGTAAATGAAGATAATTATGATATAAATGTTGATACTCCAATAAGAATTGATTGGACAGATGAGACATATAAAGATTCTGATTATTATACACATTCAAATTCATCAAATCCTTCAAGAATTTATATCACTAATACTGGTTTATATAAGATATCATATAACATTTCAAGTATGTCAAGTGGTTCAAGACGAAATATCCGAACAAGAATAAGAGTGAATGGAACAACATATTATACAATTGGAACTTCATATTCTTATTCAAGAAATTCAACAGATTCTCATGCAAGCAATGTAGCATCAACATTAATTAATTTGACTGCTGGAGATTATTTTGAAATAATGGCAAATAGAAACGGAAGTAGTGGGACCGGATCATTAGAAGAAAACGAATCATGGGTAATTACTGAATTTATAAAATAAGGAGATCTAATTAAATGGCACTTCAAGCAACAATTTCATTTGAGAATGGGATAACATTACAAGATGCTTATGTCATAATTGAAAAAATAACAATCAATTATACAAATCCAACAATAGCTTCAATTATAGTTCTCATTTATAAAGATTCAACTGCATATAATGATGGCAAAACTGAAGTCATTTCAATAACTCATCAATGCACTGGAGATAATTTTACAACATATTTTTCTGAATCAGTATTGGATGAAGCATTTAAAAATCCTTTAACTCAAGGATATTCTTTTCTTCAATCATTACCATTTTATGGAGGGGCGGTAATAGTATGATTATTAAAGTAACTAATATAACTGATTCAGTTGTTACTATTTCAGACCTATCTGTAACTTTAACTCCAGATGAATCAGTTGATCTCGCACTAATTAGAAAATTATATGAAATTTCTTCATCAAATATATTACCTAAATTAATTGCAAATGAATCTTTAACTGTAAATGATGGAGATAATGATCTTACAATATCAAAAGCTCTACAATATATTGCATATCAAAATATACCAACACCTCGAGATATATCAGATAAACAATGGGTCCATGAAACGGCAAGACCTTTTGGATCAAAAATAAATTTTACAGGTTGTGGGGATGACCCTTCTGATCCACTTGATATAGGTGGTGGGGATAGATTTATAATTTCACATAACGTTGGTCAAGATTCAAGTCATAATTTATCTGCTTATTTCAATTGTGTTGAAAATACTTCATATATTCATGAAGGATATGTAATGTGGAAAGACTGTCAATTTGATTATATTTCTGCATATTTCGTTCCACGAGTATGTCAATATGAACCTGCTGATTCAACTGCTGTATCTCCTTATTTTTTATATGGAGATATGATTTTACCATACCAAACAGTTGGACAACAAAAAGGCAATATTCAAATGACAAAGGATATTACTTTAAGTGATGGTGGACTTGTTTATATTCCATATAGAGAAGATGGCACAAGAGATCAATGTTTTTGGGATGCTAATTGGAATACAGTTACAAAACGATTTGAAAATATTGTTCCTAAACCAACAGGTAATGGTAATTATAATTTATTTGGTCAAGAGAAGAAATTATATCGAATGGCAAATAAAATTTCGCTTGTTGGGAGTGGTTTTGAGAAACTTCAAACTGCGGATGCCGATCAAATTGGTCACGGAATGGGGTTACGTTTTGAAGGCGTAACTGATGGGGCAGATCATGATTGGATGGCTGGGATAACCTTAACTATGTATAGAGCGAAAACTTGTTAAATGAAGGAGACTAAAAATGTTAATTGAAACTGAAAACAAAAAAGACAAAGATGGTAAAGATGTACGTATTCTTACTGGAAATACAGGTTCATCAAAACCTGTAAATAGAGAGACAGTTGAAAGAGTAAGAAATATGTATAATGAAGATACTGATAATGAGGATAAAGGAATATAATATGTTTCAAACAATTGTTCTTAATTTCACATACGGTATTGGTGGAGTAATAATTGGGTTAATCTTTATGTTTGTTGGATTCAAAATATTTGATTCAATTACATCATTTGATACAAGTGAGCAATTGAAGTCAGGAAATATTGCAGTTGGTATTGTTGCAGGTTCAATATTCTTATCTGTTTCATTAATGGTATCATTAATAATAGGGATGGCATTAAATTGAATAAAATATATCTTGTTATCATATTATGCCTTTTGATATTACCGTCGTGTAGAGACGAAATTTCAGGGGTTAATGAGCTAATTTTGCCTGTAGTTAATACGGCAGTTGAGGTTGAAAAACCTAAACCTGAACAAGATATACTTCAAATCAAACAAGTCCGTGGAACAGTTGATGATAAAAGATGGACTAAAAAATATGACACTCATTTTCGAAAAAATTCAAAACGGTTTTTTGGAGTTGGATTTAATTGGAAATGGTGGAAGGCACAATCAATCACTGAATCTTCTTTAAATGAAAAAGCAGAGTCTTGGGTTCATGCAAAAGGTTTAATGCAAGTCATGCCTGGAACCTATTCTGATATTCAAAAGAAATTATCAGGGTTAGGTGATATTTGGGATCCAAGATGGAATGTAGCTGCTGGAATATATTATGATCATTATTTATATAAGTCTTGGAAAGCTGAAAGACCTTTTATTGATCGTATGTCATTTACGTTTGCTTCATATAATGGCGGTATGGGAAATGTTTTAAAAGCACAAAAATTATGTGTATCTCTTAAAGACTTTAATTGTAATCTTTGGCATTCAATTAAACTCCATGCTCCTTATATTGATTCATGGAGATACAAAGAATCTCTACATTATGTTGAAAAAATAAATAAATTGATGATCAATTATATTGAGGAGTAATTATGAAACTCTGGCAATCAGTATTATTTGAAACCAAAAAGTATAAGTTACAGTTTGCTTTAAGAAATTCATCTAAAAAAATAAATAATATCAGACGAAAATATAAAGATAGAAAGAAACAACAAAGAATGATTAAAGCAATAAATAAAGGGCAGCAAAACATTAAAAAAATGATGCGCAGGAAATGATTATGAAACTCTGGCATAAAAAATTACTTGAAATTGGTTTTGAAAATAAACCTAAAGGTTGGTCTGATAAGAGTATTAAAAAGGCAGGTTCAACTTTAGCAAAAGGTATGGGTTTAAACAATCCTAAAGATAAAGGTTTCTTTGATAAATGTGTTTCCAAGATGACAAAACATATGGGTGATGGCGCAAAAGGATATTGTGCATCATTAAAAGATGAAGCTCATGGTGGAGATAAAGCATCTACATATTGGAGAGGCAAAGATAAAACCAAAAAACAAACAAAAAATAAAATTCAAAATATGAGACGTAAGTTTAAGGGTGACTGATATCATATTTGAAATATCAGCCACCTCATGATGGGAGCTTATTTTACTTTAGGCAGCTACTTTTTCTGCTAAAAGTTCACCGATAATACGTTTAATCTGAGGATGAAACTCTTCGTAAAGAGTACCAAGTCTCACATTGCGATGTTTATCTTTGCCGAATTTGTTGAGAAGATACAATTCGTCCTTCATAATCCATTCGACTTTTTTACCCCACCCCAATTCATCATTGACGTGAAATAATTTATTGGTTTTCACGAAACCGATGCCCATAATACACATTTGAGCACTTGACGGTCCATACGCTTTCATGAAAATTATATCGCCCCTCTCTACTGTTCTGAATTGAGCAAATATTTCTGGAGCATCATCTTTGTCAAAACCAATACATGCTACTCCCATTTTCAGAAAATCTTGAACCATCCAGTCGGAACCATAACGTGCTCCGATACCAAACTGACGCATGCTTTTAAATTCATTTGTCAGTGTTTTGTTATACTTCTTTATTGTCATACTCGTTCTCACTTTCTCCCATATAAAGGGAATAAACGTGCTTTCAAATAAGGAAAGCTAATTAGCATAACAAGCTCCCATCACATATTAATATATTTATCCCATGAATCCTTCCATGAATTTCGTTTTAGATTGTGTCACATGATGTAAAATCATAGTTCCCCAGTTTTCAGCTCTCTGAGGATCCCATTCAAGTTCATCAACCAATCGTCTTGTTGTTGCAGAAATAGTCAAAACAATTGCATCTCTTGAAATAAACTCTCTTCCCAACTGATCAAAGAATACTTGAAATTCAGATGGGATAGGATTTGTCAATTTCTTATTTCTCATTTTTGCTTCATTATATGCAGCAAAACTTCGATCAACAATTCTTGTTTTTCTCCATGAGTTTAAATTAGCACAACATCCTGCACCGATGTGGAGCTCTTTTCTATATTGAGCGCCTAAATCTCCAGGAAGCTTTGCTAATGCACAAAAGTGTCTTTCAGTGGAAGGATTCCATGTTAAGGCAGGACAATATTCAACAGCATTCCCATAAACTCTTCTTCCAACTGAACACATAGCTTTTGAACAACAAAACCCACAACCCACACAAGGTTTAATTGTATCACTAAGCTCAATTTTATCCCAATCAAGTTTTTTCAATTTATCCATATCACACCTTTAATTTTATTAATCCCACCAACACCTAATCACTTTATCATTTGCAACAAATTGGTTTGGAGCTTTCCAGGTTCTGTTTCGAACTTTATAACACCAATCTTCAAGAGCATCAACCAGAGTTTGGTCTTCTGGTTCACCATCTTTGTAATGATATTCAAGTCCTTCAATTACAATTGAAGGAGCAGAGCTTGGTCTTCGACAATAACCATATGCTTTAAAACCTTCAAATTGCCACATGAAATCATAAAAATCATCAATTGTTGGAGAATCATTTTGTTTTTCGCCAGCATTATAAAATCTGACCTTATTCTGACTTTGATAAATATCAAATTGTTCAAACACTTCAGGTTTAATATTTTTAAATCGTTTGATTCCTTTGACTTGGGTCCAGTCAACATGATCTCCAAACAACATTTCATCTCGGAATGAATGATGAGGATATAAATCATAATCACTCATATAATGTTTTTTGAAAAAATCAATTGCAATGCTTATTCCTTTTTCAATATCAGGTTCACAAGTGATATGTTTTGCACATAACTCTTTTGCTAATTCAAGTTGAATAAGAATTTGTTTTTTCTTCATTTAAATCTCCTTTAAAAATAAAAATAGGTTTCGTTTCTCATCAATTAATATATTTAGTAAAACACCTTAACAAAGAATCTTTTAGAACAAATTAAAAATCCCATGTGTATCAGGAAATCAAATACAAATGGAGGAATCCAAAATGGAAAAAGAATTATTTAGTCATTCAAAAATAAATAATGGACCCCAAGCGATGGGTAATCATTGCCCTGGAATTGGACAATTAACAAAAAGAATTATATTACCGTATGATCCATCTAAAAACCAACCTGAGGTTTTCAGGATGGAAGATCCAAACACTGGGGATTATGGTTATACGGATATTGATATGCGCGGACTAAGACTTACACAAGTTGAGATTGATGCATATCTGGCAATGACATAATAGGAGGAATTTAATATGAGCGCAAAAGGATGTGATTCAGGACATAGCTTAGGTCAATCGACTTCATGTATGCACTGCCACAATCTCGGTCTTGTAAACGGTGAAGTCCTACTGGCTTATGATCCAATTAACAGAAAACCAGAAGTTAAGAGATATGAATGTAAATATTGTGGTCATACTCAAAACTTGGTTAACCCATACAATCTTGTTTTTACACAAGCTGAATGGGATTCATATGCTAACATGACCCCATAAGGAGGTGATTTAAATGTCACTAGAAGCAGATAGAAAAATAACTGGTCCTAATATTGGAAATGAAGATCCAGGTGTTGGGTCTCATGGACAAATGGGACAAATGAAAAGAACTATCCTTCAAAAATTTGATGGCGAAAAACCAGAAGTCATCAGAGTTGAAGATCCATATACAGGTTATGCTGAAACAATCGTTAATCTGAACGGTCTAACATTGACTCAAGAAGAATACGATGCATATAAAGCAATGACTTAAAAATTAAAAGGTTGGCATGGACATATCAGTGCCAACCTTTTAAAAAGAATATGGAGTGATAATTATATGTGGAAGAAACTAAAGTTTGGAATAATTAAAGCTATTGTTTTTCCTATATTAATTTCAATGTTTTTTACAATATTTTTATGCGTTAAAACATTAGACAAATTAGTTCAATGTGTGGATAAGTCTGTATGATATCCCAAGGAGTTGCCATGAAAAGAGCTGTTTTGGTAGGGATAAATAAATATGCACAGGCACCGTTAAGAGGTTGTGTTAATGATTGTTTATTAATGCATAAAGTGTTAACTGAAAAGTTTGGTTTCAAAAACGAAAATATATATTTACTTTTAGATGAAGATGCAACAAAAGCTAAGATACTTAAACGACTTAGAACGATTGCAAAAAAATCTCAACCAGGTGATACTTTATATTTTCATTTCAGTGGTCACGGTTCACAAGTAATCGTGAACGATAAAACTAAATCAAATGAATCAGATGGTCTTGATGAAATAATATGCCCATATGATTTTGATTGGAATGATCCTTTAAGAGATAATGATTTAAATAAAATTATTTCTATCATTCCAAAAAATGTTTTAAATTTATTTGTCCTTGATTGTTGTCATTCAGGGACTGGATTAAGAAATACATGGAAGAGTCCAGATAAAATGACAACAGATCATGATTGGGTGAATCGATTTATGCCACCCCCTCCATCTAATCTTCTCAAAGATTCAACAATCACTCTTGATGATAATTTAAATTTTGTGTCCCAAAAAGCAATTAAACCTGATACACAATTTTTGGTACACACACTTGATCAAGGTGATGCAATTTTAATATCTGGTTGTCGGGATAACCAGGT
>Ga0180432_10008153_pt1 | contig 13133 bp, 17 predicted proteins | sample SS_ome_10_FD_132414 | JGI IMG/M metagenome (GOLD analysis project Ga0180432, IMG submission 132414) | Hypersaline lake sediment archaeal communities from the Salton Sea, California, USA - SS_1_MS_2 metaG | ecosystem: Environmental > Aquatic > Non-marine Saline and Alkaline > Hypersaline >...
ATGAGGGCGAAGACGAGGAAGGGCCAGGTGTCTGCCGGGTTGCCGCCGTGTTCTTTGACTAGTTGGGCGAAGACGGGTGTTTCGCTGCACCAAATGTTGTGCGACTTAAGGTATGCGCTACATCCGCAGTCCCGGTATTTCATCGTTGCGCTAACTCATGCTTTCGGTGGTGCCGTACTTTTCGGCGTACTCTTTGCATGCCGCGAGGGTGTCTGTGGTGTAGATGATTCGGAGGGGTTCGTCGCTGCTGGCGCGGGCGGCGAGCCGCCATAGGCCGAAGCCGTCACGTTTCTTCTGGGCGACGTATTCGTTGCCGGCGCTGTCAGTGGCCCGGTAGATGCTGAAGCCGGGGCGTTCGTCGGATACGTTTTCCCAGTTCACTTTTCGGCTCTCCTGGCTTTGGCGAGGGGGGGTTCGGCTATGCGGGCGAAGTGGTTGTAGTAGACGGGGTCGAATTGGTCGCTGATGTAGAAGCCGCAGTCGATGTCTGCAAGGATGACGCACCATTTGAGTTTGATTGCATCCCAGTACCAGTAGTCGCCTTCTTGGTCGAGCCAGATGTAGTCGCGGTGCTTTTTCTTGAGTTGGTTGACGGTTTCCTTCACGTCCAGTCCTCGTCATATTCGGCTTCTGCGATTCGGGTGAAGGGGCCGTAGGTGTCCCAGGTGCGACCGATGAGTTCGCTGAAGTAGGGGCGGGCGGCGGTGAAGCCGGGTTCTACCTCAGGATCGACTCCTGCGGCGAGGAACCACCAGTTGTTGGTGTTCCAGTACCAGACTTGGCTGTAGCTGTCGAGCCAGGTGCTATTGCGGTGCTTGCGCTTGAGTTCTTGGACTGTCTTCCTTGCCATGTCTTCTATTCTCTGCCAACCCGTCGAAGGTCAGGGCTGCGACTAGTAAGCTTTCCTAAGTGTTTCGCTGATACAATTGGGCTAGAGGAGTTCAGCATGATGGCAGCAACAGCCGATCCTGAAGCCCCCGTTGACCTTCGGGGCAATCCGTTGTCTCTTGAGCAAGTCAAGGACATGATCCGACATGACGTTGCTGAGTTGCGTGCGTTGCACTCCTTGAAGGCACTGGATGACGCGAAGCGCATTCAGGATCAGATACACATCCCGAATCGGCGGCTGTCGAATCTTGTGGAGATGTGGGAGAAGGCCCATGACTTGCATTGGGCTTGGTATAAGGCGATGTTGGATGCGACCACCGACCGGGCTTGAGTCTCGCGGCACGGAACTCTGGGAGGCTGCTGTAGCGGCTTCTGAGTTCGACGCTGCCGGCCTCTTGCTGCTTGGCGAAGCCTGCCGCACCGCTGACATCATTGAACGGCTCTCAGCCGCCCTGAAGTCGGGTTCCCAGGAGTGGGTTCGGCTTGCGGAGGAAGCGGAGATGCTGGCCGATGGGGCCGCGAAGGTTCAAATCGTGGTCAACCCGCTGCTGGGCGAGGTGCGCCAGCAGAGGATCGCTTTACGAACCATGCTCGCCCACCTGAAGCTGGGCAAGGTTATGGAAAACACTGGCGAAGACTCCCCTATCGCGAAGCTGATGGAAGCCTTCAGCCTGGACGCATAAAGGACGGCTATGCCTGTTGGCGCAAAGCCGGTAACCCGTAAGCAGTTCAAGCTTGGTGATGACAACGTCAATGTTGTTGATGCTGAGCGTATCGGCTCTCAGCGGCCTACGAACTGTTGGGTTCCCGATTACGAACGCACTGTCGGTGATAAGTGCATGGAGTTCCTCGACGCTGTCGGGGTGAATCTCGACCCGTGGCAACGCTTTTGCCTGGTCGAGTCTCTTGGTTTGAAGGCTTCTCCCGGCGGCAGGGAGAAGTGGAGCGCAAAGGAAGTCGCGCTGCTCGTCCCGAGGCAGCAGGGAAAAACAGTGATCGTTGAGGCGCGGGAGTTACTTGGGCTGTTCCTACTCAATGAGAAGTTGATCATTCATTGCCTCGACGTTGACACGCCGATCCTGACTCGCGATGGCGGGTGGAAGGCGATCCGCGATGTCGATGAGGGTGACTTTGTTTTTCATCCCAGCGGCAGGCCGGTGAGGGTTGTCGGTAAGTCTCCGGTGTGGTTGAACCAGAATTGTTTCCGCGTCACGTCTACGGATGGGCGTTCGGTTGTTGTTGATGCCGATCATCTTTGGACGGTTACTGATCGGCGGCGGCACCGTTCTGTTGGCCCCCGTGGGGCGCAGAAAGAGTTTTTCGCGACTGTCACGTTGACAACTAAAGAGATGTTTGAGTCGGGGCTGGAGCGTTGGCCCAATCGGGAGTACAAGGGGCTGCGCTATGTGCTTCCCACTCAGCAGGCGTTGCGTGGGATCGCAGAGTCCGATTTGCCGATTGACCCGTATGTGTTGGGTGCATGGCTTGGGGATGGCTGTTCTAACGCTGGCGAGTTGACATCTCACGTCGATGACATTGCTCATTGGGAGTCAGCGTTTAACGCCATTGGCGTTGGTACGAGGAGGAACTCGACTCCGCAGAGGTTGGGCATTCCCGGCATTCGTCCCGCCCTGCGTGAGCTTGGGGTGCTGAACAACAAGCACATTCCTGAGCAGTATCTGTTGGCTTCGGAGAGGCAGCGTGAAGCCCTGTTGCAGGGTTTGATGGATACGGATGGGACTGCCGCCGGCGGCTCTAGGGCCAGCTTTGCCAACACCAATCGCGACTTGGCTGATGGCGTGCTTTTCCTTGCGAGGTCGCTTGGATGGAGGGCTTCGCTTCGCGAGGTTTCTACCCCCGCCGGGATGAAGCCTCAGTACCGGGTTGATTGGCAGGCCAGGGTTGGAGATGAGTTCTGCCCGTTCAGGATGGAGCGGAAGGCTTCCTTGCTCCCCGGCGGGGATGTGCGCGGCGGTAGGCACACTTTTTGCATCAAGTCGATTGAGCCTGTGGAGTCTGTGCCTGTCGCGTGCATCCGCGTGGATAGCGAGGACGGGTTATTCCTCGCCGGTGACTGCTTGATGCCGACGCACAATTCGGCCCAGTTGTTCCCGACTGCCAATGAGTCTTACCTGCGGATGTGCCGGCTGATTGAGTCTTGCCCCGAATTGGACAAGATGGTTCATAAGAAGCGTTCGGGGAACAACAACGTCGGGATTGAGTTGAAGAATGGGTCGAGGCTTCTCTACATGGCCCGTGGCCGCGATCCTGGCCGTGGCTTCTCTGGAGATTTGGTGGTGCTGGACGAGGCATACAGTCTTGCGCCGGAGATGATCGGCGCTCTGATCCCGGCGCTTTCCGCGAGACCTAACCCACAGATTTGGTATGCGTCCTCGACGGGTCATGAGGATTCCGACGTTTTGTTGAAGGCCCGTGATCGCGGCTTGGCGAACGAGCCGGGGATCGCGATGTTTGAGTGGTGCGCCGACACGGGCGCTGCGCTGGATGATCGGGAGCAGTGGTATAAGGCGAACCCGGCGTTGGGGATTCGCCTTGAAGAGGACTATATAGAGCTTGAGCGCCGGTCGATGTCGGACAAGGAGTTCGCCCGCGAACGGCTAGGTCTTTGGGCTGACACCCAGGTGCATGCTCCGATTGACGAGGAGTTGTGGCGTTCGTTGTGCCGCTGCGGTGGTGAGTCCCATCCTGAGTGTAAAAAGTTGGGGCCGATGTCGCAGATCACCTCGCAGACGGTTGTTGCTATCGACGCTTCACCGGATCGATCATGGGCGACTGTTGCTATCGCCGGCTATACCAGTGACGGCAATAAGCAGGTTGAGATCATTCAGGATGGGCGCGGGCTGCCGTGGTGTGTTGAAACGGTGCAGCGGCTGTATTCCTCGACGGTCAACCCGCCGCCGCTGGCCGTGTGCGTGCAGTCCGGTGCCCGTGCAGGCGCTTTGATCCCTGAGCTTGAGGCGACTGGCTGCGAGGTGATCCCGTTCGGCACCCGCGAGATCATGGGCGCTACCGGGTTCTTTTTCGATTCCTGCCAGGACGGGTCGCTGGTGCATCTTGGGGATAAGTCTTTGGCGCAGGGCTTGTCCGGTGCCCGCCAGTACATGATCGGCGGGAAGGTTGGGGCAGGCGAGTACAACGGTTGGGGTTGGACGAGAACCGATCCGACTGTGAATATCACCGGGGTGTGCGCGGTGACGTATGCCCTGTGGGGTTTGAACATGAAGCGGTCTGAGGCTTTGACAGACCGGAAGTCTTACGAAGGAAAGCCGCGAGGTGGCCGCATATGGTGAACTACTACTCTGACGATGTTTGGCTTGAGCAGCCTGGTGAGCCGGTTTCTTTCCCGCCGGAATCGAATGGGCGGGCGCTGGTCAAGTATCTCAACACTGATCTGTTTCCCGCGTTCGACCATGAGCGGCAGCGGATTCGGAAGCTGGAAGCGTGGGGTAACGGCCGGCAGCCTGAGGTTCGTCCGCTGAAGCGCAACACTGAGCGTGCGATTTTGCAGCGACTCGCCCGCACCCCGTGGATTCCGTTGATGGTTTCGACGTTCGCGCAGCAGATGATCGTGGATGGGTATCGCCGGGAGGGCGATATGGAGAACCGCGAGGCGTGGCAGACGTGGGAATTCAATGACATGAAGTCCCAGCAGCTTTCGATCAACCGGGCGACGATGATCGCTGGCTATTCGTATCTGCGTGTCACTCAGGGTGTGCGCGATGTCGATAGCGGCCAGGTGGTTCCGGCCGATTCGGGCGGGGAGAGCATGGCTGTGATGCGTGGCGTTTCGCCGGCCCGCTGTTTCGCCCTGTATTCCGATCCGTATGGCGACGAGTATCCAGAGTATGTGTTGGAGAAACGGTTCGACGGGACGTGGCGTTGGTGGTTCAACGGCGAGGGCTATCACATTCTTTCTTTCGACGGCTCCAAGTTCAGGATCACTGAGACCCGCGAGCATGACTACGGGGTGAATCCGTTTGTCCGCTACGTCAACCAGATCGACCTGGAGGGCAGGACGTGGGGCGAGGTCGAGCCGGTGGTTGATTTGGCTGCCCGCATCGACAAGACCGCTTTCGACAGGTTGCTGGTGCAGCATTTCAACAGCTTCAAGGTTCGGTGGGCTACTGGGCTGGAGCAGCCCGACACTGAGGATGAGGTGCAGCAGGACAAGATCAGGATCGCTAACGAGGACATCCTGATTGCGTCTGATGTGCAGGCTAAGTTCGGCACGCTGGATGAGACTTCGATGCAGGGTTTCATTGATGCTTACACATCTGATCTTGAGGCGTTTGCCGCCGCTACGCAGTTGCCGCCGAATCTGATGGGGCAGGTTGTGAATGTGGCTGCGGACGCTTTGGATGGTGCCCGCCGGCAGACGTATCAGCGGCTGTTTGAGAAGCAGACGATCATGGGTTCTAGGCACGCCCAGGCTTTACGATTGGCTGCACACATTGAAGGCCGCGAGGACGATGCGAACGATTTCTCTGCGCGCGTTCATTGGCAGGATGTCGAGGTTCGTTCGTTGACTCAGTTCGCGGATGCGTGGGGCAAGATCGTTGATCAGCTTGGTGTTCCGAAGTGGGCGGCGTGGGGCAAGATTCCTGGGATCGATCAGTCTGAGGTTCAGGAGTGGAAAGAGCATTGGGACGACAACGATCCGTTGATTCAGTACCTGAAGGACATGAACGTGAAACCTGCTGCCCCACAGGGAAGTCCTGCTGGGTTTGCAGCGGGTGGCCGTGGGGGGCCGAATTCAACGCGGAACCAGCCGGCGTTGAACAACAGGACGGGATTGAATAATTGACCGCTCCGGTCGATGACCGACTCAAGCCGCTGCCGATGGTGGCGGCTTGGTTTGCCGCGCAGCATTCCAAGGATCAGGAGTCGATTGCTAACAATCTAATCCTGGGCCTGTTTCCGCTGTGGCAGATCATGCGGTTCAGCGAGTTGGATGCGTCTACCACGTTGTGGCTTGCGTCTGTGATGCCACGGGTGGAGACTGCTTTCCTTCAGTCCCAGAGGATTTCGGCGGTTTTCAGCGCGAATGTGCGGGCTGCTGAGCTTGCGACTGATATGCCGTTGTTGATTGATGTGCCCGATGTTCAGTTCTCGCCGTACATTCCTGAGTCTTCTTTTCAGATGCCGCCGTTACTGGAGACTGCGCCGCCGCAGCCGGTAGCGGATGTGGTTGCTGAGCAACGAAATCTACCGGCCTTGCCAGCGAGCACCCCCCTGACCAGCACTCTTACCCCCTCTGGCACACCTGAATCCGGCTTGCCGGATGACGTTGCTCGCCAGCTTGAGCGCGGGCGGCAGTTGGGCACCCCTCAGTGGGTACTCGACCGCATCGAACAGATGGCCGGCGGCGGGCAGCAGCGCGTCGAAAGCCAGGAATTCCCCCGCCAGGATGTCGCCACTTCACTCACGATTGAGGCTAACTACAACACCAAGAAGGCGATGCCGGGGCCGGAAGATGAAGTGATGCGGGCTGCGTTGAATCGCAGTTCTGGCGCGGCGGTCAGGCAGGCTTTGAATGGCGGTCGAGGCGTGACCGACCGGATCATGCGGGAGGACAGAAAGGTGCGCGGGTTCGCCCGTGTCACTGATGCCAATCCCTGCCCCTTCTGTGCGCTCTTAGCCTCTCGCGGCGCAGTATTCGGGAAGGGTTCGTTTATCGATTCCGATAAGAACTGGAAGCTTAACGAGGAAGCTGCAAGGGATGTGCCGGATGGTTGGACGAACGTGGCAAAGGTACACAATAATTGCCGCTGCCAGCTACGCCCAGTTTACTCAACGGAGTCCCTGTGGGATGCCGGCGCACGACACTATCTGGAAGTGTGGAACAACCGGGAGGTGCGGGCGCAGGACACGCTGGACATCATTAACCGCAACCCTGGCCTAACCGGATACAGGCTCCAGCGGGCAGTTGATCTTCGGGCATTTAAGCGTGCGCTGGAGAAGAATCCATTCAAGGGTAACCAGTTCGATCTCAATCAGATGCGCCGCGATCTCCAGCAGCGCCGGGATGGGCTGATCGACAACGGCTTTGCCGGCGATTCCCCGCAGGTTCAGTGGGCTGAGCGGTCAATCGGGATCGTCGCCTAACACAAGTGAGACATACGCACGCACTGTGCGGAAGGCGAAACGTGCGGCCTCAAACGGTACGGAGAGTGAGAAATAATCATGTCTGAGGATGCAGGATCGACTGGGGCAGAGGACACTTCGGCGGCTGATGGCGGCGTCGATTCCGGTGACGATATCGTCACTCCCCCGGTCAGTTCGGACTGGTGGAAATTCGATAGCAAAGAAAATGCCGAAGAGTGGGCGAACAATCTCGTAACGAAACGGCTTGCGCGAGAACGGAAGAAGTATGATCCGATTCTTGAAGAACATGGTAAACTGAAAGCGGAAGTCGAGGAGCTTCGGCCCTTGAGGGCTGCAACGCAGACCGACGCTGAGCGATGGGAAGCGGAAAAGTCGCAACTCGCCCAGGAATTGGAAGACTTGCGAACCTTCCAGCAAGCCCGCGTTCGCGAAGACCTTGTCCGCGATCTTGCGGAGGAAAAGGGACTCCCCAGTCGATTCGTCAGCCGGATCAAGGGGAATGACGCAGAAGAGATTGCTGCGGACATCGATGATCTACTCAACGTCCTGAGTTTAGAGGACGGGAAGGCCACCAAGAAAAAGCCTGCATCGTTGAAGCCGAAAGCGGCAGATGAGGATTCGTCCTCAGGCCGGGGCTACAGCGGGGCCGGTGGCGGCGACGATGACGAAGAGATCACTGCTGAAGCAGTCCTGAAGAGACTGCAAGAGCGGGGCTTGAGTCGCGGTGGGCGTAACCCCTTCTCTCTGCGCGGGAACTGATTTCGCGCTCCGATAACTAAAGGAACTCATCCAAAATGGCAAACGCTTTCATCAAGCCCAACGCCATCGTTGACACTGTCCTGGGCATGCTGCAAGGTGAGATGGTTCTCACCTCGCTGGTGTGGAAGGACGGCATGGGCGATTTCGCTGGCAAATACAACGATACGATCACGATTCGCATCCCGCAGCCGACTGACGCGAACACTCGCGTTCTGCGCGGCACCGGGGCGGCTCGCAACCTGACGGTCAGCGACCTGACCGAGACTTCAGTCGATGTCAAGCTCACCGACGATGTCTACAACCTGATCGTGCTGACCGACGAAGAGAAGACGCTCGACATCTTCGACTTCGCCGGCCAGGTGCTGAACCGTCAGGTCGATGCGGTGGCCCGCAAGCTGGAGTCCGGTCTGGCCGACACCATCACTGGTGCGCCGTATTCGACCACCCATGCGGCTGCTGCGGACGGCATCTACGATGCGATCATCCATGCCCGCCGGCAGTTGAACGATGCGTTTGTTCCGCGCCAGGGCCGGGTTCTGGCGGTGGGCAGCGGCATCGAAGAGGCTCTGCTTCTGGATGACCGTTTCCTGCGGTTCGACTCGACTGGCGACAGCGCCAATTCGGCTCTGCGCGAGGCCCGCATCGGGCGTATCGCCGGCCAGGACATCGTGGTGTCGGACTACCTGCCGGCGAACGAGGCGTACCTCTTCCACCCGACAGCCTTTGTCATGGTGTCGCGCCCGCCGTCAGCCCCGATGTCGGGTGCTGACCGGGTGGCCGCTGTGGGTGCGGCGAATGGTGTGGCTCTGCGGTGGCTGGGTGATTATGACCCGTCTGTGACGAGTGACCGCAGCCTGGTCGATACGTTCGTCGGATACAAGGCGATTGTCGATCCCGGCAACGATCCCAGCACCCCCAACACCGACATGCTGCGTGCCGCCAAGATCGAACTGACCACCCCGTAGGAGTAGACCGTGGCTGAGCCTGTAGCTCTTGCCACAGTTGAGCAACTCGCTAGGTGGACTCAGTGGGAGTTCGATGAGGACTCCCCTGAGTCTGCCCAAGCGGAGGATGTTCTGCTGATGGCTTCGGAGTGGGCACGTTCCATTGCCGGAAAGCTCTGGGCGACAGCGGCAGACGCTCCTAGGACTGTTGTTGGAATTGTTCTGGCTTCGGCCCGCCGCGAGATTGAAAATCCGCGCCGGGTGACCTACGAGGTCAAGGGGCCAGAGTCGGCTTCCTACAACGCCTTGAACTATCCGGCCGGCTTCTTCACTGAACCTGAGTATCGGTTCTTGCGGAAGTACCGCAAGACCGGTGGCCTGTGGTCGCAGTCTTCGTACCGCGACTTGGCTGACGAGCAGATCGGCTATCTGTACGTCACCAACACCAACGAACCGCTGCCGATGTACTGGCCGGGTGATCCCGGTTGGGACGAAACGGCTCACCTGTGAGGGGCCAGGCAGGCTTGGTGTACCGGGCACCTTTGCGTGACCGGCACGGGGATGCTATCGATGCCGATGGCAATCCGGTGGATATGACTGACGAGGACGGTAACGCTTTTGTCGGGCAGATTGATCGGATCGTGATGGGCGGTATGTCCGCTAGTCCGACGCTGGCACGCGAGGAGTCTTCGGACACCAGGGGCATGATTGGTTGCCCTAGGCGTTCGGCGGTGAGGCTGCAATTCGGTGACCGGGTGGAGATCAATGGTGTTCGCTACCGGGTTATTTCGGCTCCTGAGTGGGATTACCGGCAGGGGATGACTGGCACCGATTTCGGCTATTACTGGGTCGATGTGGAGGGAACCATTGGGTAGCGCACATATCCGCGCCAACGGTGTTGGTAGGGCGAGTGTTCAGTCCGGTGGTGTCGGTCATGTTTCGATGGGGCCGGGTAGCGGGGATTCTGCCCGCTACATTCCTGACGGTAAGTGGGCTGTGGTGATCTACGATTCGCCGGGTGCCCGCGTGGGTGCTGCGCGTTCCAATAACCCTGGCCTTGCTGCCGCCCTGGTGAGCGACAAGATGGGTGTTGTGGTTCAGGAATACACCACGAAGGTTGCTGCAACCTATGCGGCGATGCTGGGGCGGCGTCCCGGCGGCACTGGCCGGCTGCTGGCGAGTGTTGAGGCGAATGTTTGGCCCAACCAGGGCTACGGTAAGGATCGTTGGGTTGGCGAGGTGAAAGTCGGGAGCGCATCAACGCCTTACGGTGCGGCTGACGAGTTTGGGCGTAAGAGTCCCAAGGAGGGGCAGCGCGGCTCGACCACCGATGGCAGTCACCAGCTACGCACCGCTCTCTACAGTGTTCTCCCGTATCCGCTATGACAAGCTTTTTACCGGACTGGTTCGATCCTGGTTACCAGGACATTGAGGACACAGTTTGCGATTACTTTGACTGGATTACAGCCGGCGCAGTGAAGACTTTCACTTGGCTTCCTCCAGGGTTTTATGACCCGGCTTCGGGGAAAGGTACGCAGCCTACTCTGCGGGTTTGGCGACAGCCAGGTAAGGCCGACAGTTCGCTCAGGACTGATGAGAGCCTTGTTCAGATCGCGTGCATCACCCCAAAGCGTTCTACCAGTTGGGAACTGGTGGAGTTCGTTAGAAGGATGATGGACGACGAGGTTATCGGATTGCTTCCGATACCTCGTAAGGATGGGTCAACGTCGAAGATTCTCTCTTCGGAGGAGTGGCTTGGCCCGCAACAGGTTCCTGAGCAGTTCATTGACGAGAAGTTTGTTCCGGTGACGTTCAAGCTCCGCACCCGCGAGGCTCGTTTCCTGCCGAATTATCGTCAGATTCTGAAGTCCCTCCCCACCTAGAGGAAAGTAACAATGCCCGATTTTGAGACTATTCGGGACGCGAAGGCCGATCTGGTTCTGGCCCATCTGCACTTCGCCGTCCTGTTCGACAACATCCGCAACGATGCCGCTGTCACGCTGGAGGACACCGCTACTGGTGATCTGGATGTGCCGGCGACCGCTGAGTCGGCTGGCATCATCGAAAAGGCTGCCGGCGTTTCGCTGACCCATGAGATGGACACTACGGACATCGAAGGGTACGGCGAGGCCGATCCGGTTCGTACCATCATCTCCAAGCGTTCGGTTCAGTTTGAGGCGAAGTTCTTGGAGACCAACAAGACTGTCTTGGAGAAGTTCTGGGGCACGGTCTTCGATGGCGATAACCTCGACGTGAGCGAGCATGGTGGTGTCACCATCAAGGCTCCTTCGCTGCCGAAGAACACGTTCTACCGCGCATACCTCGTCGCTACAGACGATGTGAACGGTGCGGACCTGTACGCCTACTACGTCATGCCCCGTGTGAAGCTGGTGAATGTTTCCAATCAGGAGTCGCGGGACAATGAGGCTGTCGGCTACACGCTGACGTTCCAGGCGTACCGCGACACCCAGGTCGGTTTCTCCGTTCTTCAGGGCTGGTGTGGCCCCGGCTGGCGGCAGCTTGTCCACAAGACTGGCTTCGTTTCGGCTCCGACTTCGGTCGAGGCCACGCCGGATACCCTGTCGGTGGCTGTCGGCGCTAGCGATCAGGTCACCTTGACCGCCAGCAATGGCATCAATGTGACTCCCGATGCGAGTTACTCGTCTTCGGATGCCACCAAGGCTTCGGTCTCCTCGACCGGCCTGGTCACTGGTGTGGCGGCGGGTTCGGCAACGATCACCGCGACCTACGAGCTTCCCGATGGAACCGACGCAACCGATACCGTTGCGGTCACTGTCTCGTAGCAACTCTGCTGATCTCCCCGTCCCAGTTGGCTTTGCGGCTGGCTGGGCCGGGGATTTCGGCGTGCGATAACACATTTCAATCAAGGAGCAGACGAAGTGCCTACAGCAAGTAAGAGCAGCAGCAAGCCGGCCACGGTCGAGGGTCTAGACGATGACGATCTGTGGTCGCAGTTGATCAGCGACAATGCGGTGCCGCCGATGAAGGTGAAAGGCGTTGTCCTGCATCAGCCAACCAAGGCCCAGGTCGATGCGTGGCGGCAGGCGACCACTGTCGAGGATGGCGAGCGTGCCCTGTTCGGTGAGGCATACGAGGCGATCCACGCGATCTTCAAGGATGAGCCTGAGTATGTGTGGGAGAACTTCAACATCGTCTACCTGAAGCACATGTTCGGTGCGGGTGACGAGAACCAGTTGGGAAAATAATCAAGGTAGTCAGTAGGTATTGGGATGCCCTTTGTTGGGACTGCCAACACCTTCTGAGTTTTTCGGCCTACGAGTATTTTCAGTGGGAGCGGATTGGCGCACGCTGGCAGCGCAAACGCCCCTTTTCTGAGCTTATGGGCTTCTTCGACCGCTTGATGAACATTGAGGGGTCTGCGACTAACGAGGCTGTGTTGCTTGACCCTGAAACGGTCGAGTGGATGTCTCGCCAGCCGCCGGATCGGGGGGCTTACCGGCCCCGCATTTTCGGGCACACCCGCGAGGTGAGTTTGATGATGATGCAGATTGAGGTTGCTACTGGTAAGCCGATGAAGCGTCCTCTGATTCCTGGCCTGGAGTTGCGGACTTCCCGCACGATTATCAAGACGAAAGATGCTATCGCTGCGGCGCAGAAGCGCAGCCGCGACAAGCTTAAGTCTGCTTAGGGGATTCTAGTGGCACTTGCTGGCGAAGCCGCTGTACGGATCGTCCCATCTCTCAAGGGTTTCCACAGCGAGGCCAAGCGTAAGCTTGAAGCTAAGCGCATTGACTATGATGTCAGTGTGCGGGCTGATACCCGCCCTTTCCATCAGCAGATGATGGCTGCCCGTGCGTTGCAGGAGGCGAAGCCGGTCACGATCCCGGTTCGCACTGACTTCAATGGGCTGAAGAAGGAACTCTCGCAGGTCGAGCATATCTTCCAGCGGAATAACCTTGTCAAGGGTATCCGGCTGAATGTGAAGATCATCGGCCTGGATGCCCTGCCGGCGTTGGCTTATGCGGCGGGCAGCGCCGCGTCCGGTCTGGATGCTTTGGGTAAGTCCGCTTTCGCTATTCCAGGTTTGCTTGCCGGCGCTGGTTCTGCTGTGGGCGCTTTGGCTGTCGGATTGTCCGGTGTCAGTGATGCGTTCAAGGATTTCGGTAAGGCTGCGGAGGATTCGTCTAAGAACCTGAAGGATGTTCGGGACGCGCAGCGTGATCTTCAGCGCGCCCAGCGGGATGTGACTGGCGCTATTCGGGATCAGCGCCGCGAGCTTGAGGATTTGAACGCGGAGTTGCGCCGCACCTCACTTGATGAGGCCGACGCGATCCTGAACATACAGGAGTCCGCTGACCGTTTGAAGCAGGGTGGCTTCAAGTCGATCAGCGAGTATCAGCGTGCCCAGATTCGGTTCCTGCGCGACATCGAATC